>Ga0209719_1001386_pt1 | contig 29737 bp, 28 predicted proteins | sample AD_JPNAS2_MetaG_FD_184421 | JGI IMG/M metagenome (GOLD analysis project Ga0209719, IMG submission 184421) | Active sludge microbial communities of municipal wastewater-treating anaerobic digesters from Japan - AD_JPNAS2_MetaG (SPAdes) (version 2) | ecosystem: Engineered > Bioreactor > Anaerobic...
CAGCTTACAACCTCCTAGCGCTCTGGCCAACCCGCAATTCTTGCAAAAAATCCCTGGACAAGTATATAATGGCCTATCCGAGTTAAAACCACTAATTAACTCATTACAAGAACAATTTAACCTTAAAGAACAATTAGAGACTGAACTAGAGACAATGTGGCCCGCTATCCAGAGTAAAAACAGGGCTATTCAAGAAAGCGAAGCTCATCTTAATGAACTAAAAAACACCGGTCAGATAAGAGAATATAATCAAGCAGTACCAGCCCATAACCAGTTAATACAAGAATACGAAGCGCTAAGACTACAATACAACCAAAAAATTAGTCAATTAAATCAAGCCGTAGATGAATATAATAGAATTCTTAATCTGATCCAGCCCGGCCAAAATATTAAATAATAATGGTATGAAACCCTATGAAACAATCCCCGCTCTTACTCAATCTACATCTGAATCAGAACATATGGAAAATTCTTTAAAACAATTAAACGACAATCGTTTTGAAAATGTAAAGATTGAGGAGCCGGTACAAAAAATTTTAGACAAGTTAACTGAAGCTAATTTTGAGGCCTATATTGTTGGCGGCTGTGTCCGTGACTTAATAATGGGCCGAGAGCCTCATGACTGGGATATTACTACCAACGCCCGACCGGAAGATGTTCTAGCTTTATTTAAAAAAAGCAAATATGAGAATGACTTTGGCACAGTGCTCGTGCCCTACCATGATAAAGATAAAACCCAAGTCGTTGAAGTAACCACTTACCGCAGTGAAGCTAATTATGATGACCACCGCCATCCTAGCGAAATAAAATTTGAAGATAAGCTAGAAAAAGACCTAAGCCGCCGCGACTTTACTATTAATGCTATGGCCATGGACAAAGATGGCCAAATTATTGATTACTATGGCGGACAGGAAGATATCCAACAAAAAATTATTCGTGCCGTTGGTGATCCCCTAGAACGCTTTAAAGAAGATGCGCTCCGCCTGATGAGAGCAGTCCGTTTTAGCGCCACCCTAGGATTTACAATTGAACCACAAACCAAAGAGGCTATTAGCAAACTAGCAGAAAGTATTACTTTGGTAGCTAATGAACGAATCCGCGATGAACTCATTAAAATTATTGCTAGTCCTAATCCTTATGAAGGTATGTGCCAGCTTCATGACACTAAACTGCTCCAATATATTTTACCCGAATTAGAGGCTGGCTATGGTATTCCCCAAAACCGCCATCATATTTATACTATTTTTGACCACAGCTTGCTATCTCTTAAATATTGTCCCAGTAAAGACTATCTAGTAAGATTAGCTGCTCTATTTCATGACATTGGCAAACCGCAAGCTAGAAAAATTATTAACGGCCAAATAACTTTCTATAACCATGAATATATTAGTGCCAACCTCACTAAAAACATTATGACCCGACTACGGTTCCCCAAGGATGATATTAACCGGGTAACTAACTTGGTGCGCAACCATATGTTTTACTATAATGTTGGCGAGGTAACAGAAGCCTCAGTGCGCCGTCTCATTGCTAAAACGGGCGAACAAAATTTAGCTGATTTAATTGATTTGCGGATTGCTGACCGTCTGGGTTCAGGTACAGCTAAAGCCAAACCATATAAGCTAAGGCACCTAGAGTATATGTTTGACAAGGTCCGTCATGACCCGATTTCAGTGAAAATGCTAAAAATTAACGGCACTGACTTAATGAAAGAATTTAACTTACGACCTGGTCCACAAATTGGGGCTCTCTTAGATGTCCTATTGGCTAACGTAATTAATGATCCTAAACTCAATGAACCCCCTACCCTGCTAGCGATGGCCAAGCCCCTGCTCAACCTAAATCTAGACGAGTTGCGTCAACAAGCCAAAAATATTATTGACGAAGAACGTCAGACAGAAGATAGACGTATTAGACGACAACATCGAGTTTAAACTTGACGAAACATCATTTTATTGATTGAATAAAATTGGGCTTATGGTCTAGTGGTACGACACTGCATTCGCATTGCAGAGACGCGAGTTCGATTCTCGCTAAGTCCACATTAGACGATTTCTTTTTTCCTCGCCCCTCGCTTGAGCTTCGCCAAAAAATTTTTTGCGAGCGGGCGGCAATTAAAATCAATCTGGTTTATTCCAATTTTTTCTTTCCCGAATTTTGTTAATATATCCATCTCCATTACTCGCCCATTCTTCTCCGAAAGAAAAAAATCCATAGGGTAAGGAATTTTGGGCCAACGGGTTGTGAACGATGATAAAATTTTCTCCCATTTCTTCCGGCGAACGCGGACTATTCAAGATGTTATCTATGCAATAAATTACGGCACTAATGCCGGAATGGGTCCTGTATTCAAAAAACAACATTGGCACATCTTTGCCACTACGCTTTCCGATTGCGGGGCGGCTAGACCAAAATGATTCTGGATTTTCTTGTCTAATACTCTTAATGGGCAAGGTCAGATGCCCAATTCCGAAAAGGGATTTTAGAATTAGCGGGAGGCCGGGTTCAACATGCTCAATAGCCGAACGATTGACCGCTATCACATAAGGTTCATTTTCTTTCACAATACCGCTCGTAAGTTTAGCTTGATATTTTTTAAATTTCTTGTCCAGCACATTGGCGATACGAAGCAACATTGCTTCTTCCGGCACATTTTGCACGGTTCCATAAACTATATCTGGCACTTTATCGCTTCCGCTACCTTTTTCCGCCGCTACCGCTTCAATCCAAGCAAGTCGCTTATTTTCGCCACTTCGCAAATCAAAATCGGGACCGGAACTAATATGTTTTCCTAATTTAAATCCCCTATTAAGCAAAGTTGCCCCAAGATACAATTCCCACGAACGTTGCGTAAATTGTTTTTTGAAATCGTTAAGAAATTGGGTATCGGCATATGGTTCATATTGTCGCCATAACTCTTCCATCCATTCTTTCGCTTCACGCCGAGACGTGTCAGCAGCTTGGCAAATATAACTGATGTCGTACGCTGGAAACTTCTTCTGCAAATTTGCTAATTCTTCATTGTTTTTTACTTCCCCCAAGTCTTCAAATAATTTCATCTCGTAATTATTAAAATTTTAGAAATTGTTGTGTAGGTTTTTTTCTTAAAACTAAAAACAATTTCGTCTTTTGTTGATACTAAGGCGTTATCAAAAAATTTATCAATTTCGCTAAATACAAAATCAAAATCTCTTTTCAATTTCCAGCTTTCCTCTAAATTATTTTTACTTGCCAAAACTACGAAAAATCTATTATCTGCCCCAAATCTTTGTGTGCCCTGATTTTCATAGAGCCAAACAATTAAATTTTTTGGGTTTTTCAAAGCTTGCTCAAGAGTAAAATTTTTTGGTAGATAAGTAATTTTTAAGTCAAACGGTTGATCATCAAAGAAAATATCAACGCCAAAATTATTTTTAAGCGTAGGAATAACTTTTGAATGTTGGCTGATGTGGTCTTCAATTAAAACTGTTGTCCAGTGATTATACCAAGTAGCGATTACATAATGCGTAATATCATCATGAAGTCTGCTTTTTACACCTTGAATTAAATCTTCATACCTTACAAATCTCCGGACATACTCGGTTTGAATTTTTTGGTCCAATTGTCCTTGAACAACGCCCCATCTAAATTCTTGAACTTTTAATACCTCTTGCTTTAATGCCTCATCTGATATAAGTTTTTGCCTTTCTTTAACTTGTTGTTGATATTTTCTTTTAATAAATTCATCGATTTTATTTTGCGGAACATCAATGAGTTTTTTAATAAGATTTGAAGCAGTGCCTCTTGCGTCAACGCCTAAAGTTCTCGCCAATTCTTTTAAATCATCTAATTTGATAGCCCCTAATTTTAGATTCGCTAATTCCTTTTTTGAAACTAACATAATTATTTTTTTTGAAATAATAAAATATATTCGTGCCTAAAAATATAAAAGCCCCCGACCAAGGCCCTATATCGCCATAAATGTTCTTGGTTTCTTTTGGCACGATTATTAACCATGTTTTTAACTAAAATACTTTTTAGTATCAAGCCGCCTCGGTTTAATACTTCTTGCATAGTCATAAATCCCAACGGTACCCATTCGGAATTTGTATATTTATCGCCAATTACAACCGCTAAATAATGTTTTCTTTCAAGCAAATTCAAAAAATTAGAAACAACATCGCCGAAAAGTTTTAGAAATTCCTGAACTGATTTAGCATTACTTAAATCATCTGCTCTATCGCTAAATTTAATGATATCGTGATATGGGGGGTGCATTATTATAAGTTGAACGTTTTGTTTCTTATGATTTTTCAATACTTCCTCAACCTTTTTTCGCGTAGCTTCTTTGGTGCTGTCGGCAACTAAAATTGTTGAGAATAGTTTATCTTTAGAATCAAATAGTGTTTCCTGCCTGATTCTTTGCTCGGCCATTTCTGCAATTTTTGGCAATAACTCGATTCCTACCCCGTTTCTCCCCAACCTTTTACATTCAATTAAAGTAGTTCCGCTTCCTAAAAAAGTATCCAAAACAACATCACCCTTTTTTGTAAATCTTCTCATTAGTTGGTTCGGAATTTGAGGAATAAAATTTCCGTGATAGTCGCCCTTATGCGAACCGGACTTATCCCGTTCACCAATAATCCACAAACTATCAGTCAAAAGGTCTTGATATTCTTTCCAATTTTTTAAGTTTAGGTCATTTATTTTTGGCATAGTTTTATTTTATTAAATCATCAACTGCCACCTCTAACGCTTTGGCGATTTTAGCCAAAGTTTTTATCGTCGGGTTTTTGTTCGCCCCCGACTCAATTTTGATAATTGTCTCATAGGTAACGTCGGTAATTTTTGACAACCTATCTTGCGAAATCCCCATTTTTTTGCCTGTATTTTTTGATGTTATCGGCTATTATGGATTTGTTGTCTGACTTCATTGTAATATAATATATTACTATATTTAAAGTAATAATTGTTGAGCTTTGTTAATCTATTACTATAATATCAGAAAATTAAAACTTAGTAAATTAAAAATTATCAAGCAAGGGAGTTCGTTTGTGTCGCCCACGTCGGGCGGGCGGGACGAATTTTCAGAAATTAGCGTCAGGGTTTTCTCGGTAAAAGCCCGAACTTTTTCCAGCAAACACCACCAAATGGGATTTATCCAGTAGCCATAGTCTTGATAGCCGTCGATGAATTGTTCAACTTCCAATTTTTTCTCAACCGCTTTTCGGATTTGGTAGCTTGTATTTTCCATAGACTTCCTGCTTGATAGTCCGGTGATTTCGATCAGCTCGCGATAAATCATACCATCGTTAAAAATATGCGACCGGTTTTTCTTTCTTGAACAAACTTTTTCTGTCACTGGTGCCTAACTTTTTATATTCTTTATTTTCGGCCAGCAAAAAATCTACCCTATGGGGCTGGTAATCCGCTATTTTGAGTATTTTTATTGTTATACTCATTTTTTAGTGAATAAAGGCTAATTTACAGCCTCAATTCACTAATTTGTGAACTCCCTCCAGGGCTCTTGTATTTACCTTCCACATATATTATAATACTTCTACTGGACAAAATAAGGACTTTTTGTCCACTACACTTAAAATAATATGCAAAAAGACATAGTTTTGAACCAAAAACGGCAAAAAGAACAGCTTTTAGCCGTGGAATACGTGCCAAGAACCCAAGATCAATTCGGCAAGAAATGGCTGGATTCGAGTTTAATAAAAGTCGTTCTGGGACCACGCCGAGCTGGAAAATCCGTTTATTCCCTCATGCTCCTTAAAGATCGGCCGTTCATGTATTTCAATTTCGACGAGGAAGCAATGGCAACCATGAACGCAACCGATACCCATGAGTTGATGAAAGAATTGCACGCCGCGTATGGCGATGTAAAAACCATACTTTTCGATGAGATACAGAATTTGCCGAACTGGGAATTGTTTGCCAACCGCTTGCACCGTGAAGGATATAATCTCGTGCTAACCGGTTCGAATGCGAACCTGTTGTCTAAGGAGCTCGCTACCCATCTTACCGGCAGGCACATGCCGATAGAAATATTGCCGTTCGATTTTGACGAATTTTTGCGTGCGAAAAAATTCGCCCTAGATCCGCAATATGCCTCTTTGCCGGAACAGCGTGGAATACTTCTGAATTTGATGGAGCAATATTTACATAACGGCGGATTTCCTGAGGTGGTGGTAAGCAATCTCGATCCGAAAGATTATCTGCAAGTGCTTTTCGATGCTCTGCTTTTCAAAGACGTGGTAAAAAGACATAAAGTTAAATTTTCAACAAAGGTCAGCGTCCTTGGATCGCATCTTATAAATAATTTCGCGAGTCTTTACACGACGCGAAAACTTTTAGACATTCTTGATTTGAAGAGTGCGACAACAACAGAAAAATACATAAACTATCTTGAAGAGGCATATCTTATTTTTTCTATTTCCAGGTATTCGCACCAATCATCCTACCGCATAAAATCACCAAGAAAAGTGTATGCCGTAGACAATGGTTTTGTGACCGCAAAAGCCATACAGCATTCACCTGACAGGGGTAAGCTTATGGAGAATCTCGTTTTCATGGAATTAGTGAAGCGTGGTTTTGAACCGGAACGTGAATTGTTTTATTACAAAACTCGAAATAACCGTGAGATAGATTTTGTCGTGAAAAAAGAAATTGAAGTGCTCGGGCTTTATCAGGTCTGCTATGAATCGGTAAATCAAGCCGTGGAAGATCGTGAAGCGAAAGCCCTCATAGAAGCGAGTGGTGAACTAAAAACAGATAATCTCACCGTACTCACATGGGATGAAGAGCGCGAAATAAAACGAAACGGAAAAACCATACAATTCAAACCGCTCTGGAAATGGCTGCTTGAAAGTAAATCTGACATAAATACATAATTTGAAAAATTAATTAACTAATCGCATGAAAATTTAGCCATAGCTGATCATCCCATTCTAAAAACAATTTCTCAAAATAATATAGACCTGGTAGTCACTTTAGGCGATCTCACTATTTTTAATATAAACGAGCTTAAACAAATAAATATTCCTAAAGTCAGGGCCTATGGAAACCACTGCTCCGGAATGTATTGTGAACCACTTGATATCAAAAACATGCATCTTATAGTATTTAAATTCCAGAGCATTACCTTTGGCGGGTTTGGGGGGGTCGTTAAAATACAAAAAACAATACTAAGATGTACACGCAGGAGGAAGCAGATGATCTATTAACAAATTTTAGCGCGTTGATGTCATGATAGCTCATTCACCTAGCTGGCGCCAATTAATCAATTTTCGCAGTATTTTATTCCACCGGTTTTGCATCAAGTCCACCAGAGTAAGATGGACACCGTCTAATCCCCAAGGGCTATATTAAAAACGCAGAATGTTACGATTTACTGACTTTTTGGACTCCGAAGAAAAATAAAACGAGGTAGACCAAAACAGAAAATTGCCAAGTGGCAAAATGTGAATTATACTACAGATAAGATCAAAAAATTTCATATAGTACGGGGTGTGGCGTAGTTGGCTAGCGCGCAGCGTTCGGGACGCTGAGGTCGCCCGTTCAAATCGGGTCACCCCGACCAATCTAAAGATTGCAAATTTTATGGACAGTATGTTTGTTTGTCCTACCCGCCTTGTCTCATCATATTCATACAACAAAGGACCCCTTATTTTGATGGACACAAGAAACTAAATCGTGTATTATAAAGATAATGTTAATCATTTATAAGAATATTTAAAAATTGCGAAAACAAGGGGTTTGTCACAAGACAAGTTATCTAAACTTGCCACTCAAGTGGCAGTAATTTGATTTAGGCCGGAAATAAAATTATGACTAAAGAACAAAAATTTTACAAAGCGCTACAGGATGTTTTTATTGGAGCCAGAATTGAAGGCAAGGGCGGTTTTGTTAATTTAATGAGGATAAAATCAAATTACTACTGTAAAATTGAGGATATTCTCAAAAAAGATATTGAAACAGCGCTAACAAACCATCCAAATTTTAGGGACGAACTTTTTGACAAACTCTATTCATTTTTCAGCCGCTATTTTACGGAAAACGGTTCAATCTATTTCAATTCAACACCATTTCATAACAACATTTACGAAAAAGTTTATACTGATGAAAAAGATGTTATCCTCTTTTGGAAAACACAGATGCTTTATTATGTCAAAACCGACCGAATTTTTAGAAGTTTGCCAGTTGAGTTTGATGGCTTTAAATTTTACTTTGACGCTTCAAAAATAGAAAGCAAAAAAGCTAACGAAAAACGCTCACTCATTTTTGAATTAGATAAAGTCAAAGAAGATACCACAATTGTATTTAGTGTTCAATATTCCGAAAAGGGAACAAAAACAAAACAAGATGAGATATTAAAAGCCATAAAAAGAAAAGGCATCGCGATTACCGAAGAACAACTGGAGCGTGCTTTTCATATTTTTGCAAAACAAAGTGAAGTTGATTTCTTTATTAACAAAAACGCTAAATCATTTTTAGAGGAACAGTTTAAACTTTGGAGTTATCAATATTTCTGGGAAGGAGCAAAAGAATGGAACGCTGACAGAGTTAATGAACTGCAAATCTTAAAAGACATTGCTTTTAAGATCATTGATTTCATCGCGCAGTTTGAAGATGAACTAGTAAGAATCTGGAACAAACCAAAGTTTGTTAAAAACTCAAATTATGTGATTACATTGGATAGAATAAAAGATGGAAAACTGATTGAAAAAATCAAAAAGCATACAAACTATAAAGAGCAGGTTAAAGAATGGGAAGAATTAGGCATAGACAAAGACAATCCTAAAGCGCCGATTGACACCAAGTATTTCAAAGATTTGGAGTTAGAAATTTTGAGCCAGTTTGATGATTTAGATAAATCTTTGGACGGCTGGCTGATAAAATCCGAAAATTACCAAGCATTAAACACAATCCTGCCGAAATTTAAAGAAAAAGTACAGACAATCTATATTGATCCGCCGTTTAATACGGGAGATGACTTTGATTATGTAGATAGATACCAAGATAGTAGCTGGCTGAGTTTAATAAAAGATAGAATAGCAAAGAGTTTAGATTGTTTGAAAAAACAAGGAAGTTATTTGTTACATCTTGACGAAAACGCAGATGCTTTAGGGAAACTTTTAATTAAAGACATTTTACAACAAGATATTTCAAATGAGATCATTTGGGATAAAGGATTTAGAGGCACAGAATCAAAAGGCATATTTCAACACGCTCATGATACTGTATTTTTTATACAAAATTCTAAAAATTCAGTCTGGAATCAACCTACACAAATGTATAAGGACCAAAATTTAGGGCGATATGACAAGGTAGATGAAGATGGTAGGCATTATGCTTTAATAAAAAGAACCAGAACCGATGGAACAGTATATTATGGTAAAACCTATCCAAAAGAGGAAGGTAAATCAGCGAATGATGTTATCAGCTATGTTCCCACAATGGCTTCAACTAATAAGCAAAGATGGGATGATTTTAAAACACAAAAGCCCGAAGAATTACTTCAAATTTTTATTGAGACAACTACTAACCAGAATGATATAGTTTTTGATTTTTTTTCAGGGTCAGGGACAAGTCTATCAGTAGCACATAAGTTGGAGAGAAAATGGATTGGTGTTGAGATGGGGGAGCATTTTTGGACAGTGATATTGCCAAGGATGAAAGAAGTTTTAGCAGGCCAAGGAAATCACGAACCCTGTGGTATAACTAAAAATGTTAACTGGCAAGGTGGTGGATTTTTTAAATATTATGAACTTGAGCAATACAAGGAAGCATTGGCAAAATGTAAATATGAAGACAGTGATTTGTTTAATTCACCATCAAAGACTCCTTATCAAGAATATGTCTTTATGAAAGATGAAAAAATGCTTGATGCTTTAGAAATTGATTATGAAAAAGAAAAAGTCAAAGTTGATTTAGCAAAACTCTATCCAAACATAGACATTGCCGAAACATTGTCTAATCTTACCGGCAAATGGATTAAGAAAATCAGTGATGATGAAGTAGAGTTTGAAGACGGAACAAAAATTAATACAAAAGATTTAGATTATAAACTCATTAAGCCCTTAATTTGGTGGGAAGTGTCATAAAAATGTTGCATTAGTGTAACATTTATATTAAAATGTAACAGAAAATTGATTTAGTGTAACATTTATGGTTAAAACTGCAAGACCTCAAAAACTTCCACTTAAACTTGATCTTGGTAAATTTGCCGAGGAATTGGCTAATGCCTCTTTTGAATTGGGAAAATTGGACGGATTACAAAGAGATCTTCCAAATCCTTCTCTATTAATATCTCCACTCATCACTAAAGAAGCCACCGTGAGTTCAAGAATAGAAGGAACCAGAAGCACTATTTCTGATGTTTTTTTCTATGAAGCGACAAAAGAAGGAAAATACGATGATACAATCGAAGTTTTTAATTATAGGAAAGCAATGATTTTAGCAATAGATGCTTTGAAATATAGAAAGCTTGATATTGCTTTTATTAAAGAGCTACACGGTGTTTTATTGGAAGGAGCAAGGGGGGAAAGTTATAAAGGTAAGTTTAGAGAAAATTTAGTTTTTATAGGAAAAAAAGGGGCAACCATAGAAAAGGCCACCTACGTCCCCCCTGAACCGATTTTAATAAGGGATTATATGGAAAATTTAGAAAATTATATTTTGAGAAACGGCGAAAATCCTTTAGTCAAATCGGCCATTATCCATTATCAATTTGAGGCAATTCATCCTTTTGAAGATGGAAACGGAAGAATTGGCAGACTACTTATTCCTTTATATTTATACCAAAAGGAATGGCTTTACCAACCCATTTTATTTTTGAGCGGTTATTTTGAAAAACATAGAGATGATTATATTAATTATCTTCATTTAGTTGATAAGGAGCATAACTACGAAGAGTGGATAAAATTTTTTTTAATTTCTGTTAAAAATCAAGCGAAAGAAACCCAAGAGTTAATTTATCAAATAAGAAATCTCATTGAAGAAATTAATGGTATAACAGAGTCTATAAAATCCCCATATATTTCTAAAATTGTTGATTTTATATTTTCTAATCCAATTTTCTCCAACAGCGAATTAAATAAAAACATCAAAGCAAACAAGGTCACATCTTTACGGCTAATAAAAAAACTTGAAGAATATAAAATTTTAGTTCCTTTTGTCCCGCCAAAAAGAAAAAGAGAAATTTATATATTTGAAAAATTGATTAAATTACTATCTCATTAAACCCTTGATTTGGTGGAAATAAAATTCTATGAAAGAGCAAGAAATTAAAAAGGGCGAAGTAATTATTTATAAATCTAAAGAAGGACCAAAATTAGAAGTGCGTCTTGAAGAAAACACTGTTTGGCTTACGCAAAATCAAATTGCTCTTTTATTTAGCACGCAAAGACCGGCAATCACCAAACATTTAAATAATATCTTTAAATCGGGAGAATTAGATAAAAATTCAGTTAGTTCCATTTTGGAACATACTGCTAACGATGGAAAAACTTATAAAACACAGTTTTATAATTTAGATGCAATTATCTCTGTGGGATATCGCGTTAATTCTAATCGTGCTACACAATTTCGTATCTGGGCAACAAAAACATTAAAAGAGCATTTAGTTAAGGGATACACTTTAAACGAAAAAAGGCTTTTGCAATATCAAAACTCTTTTCAGGATTTACAGGAAACAATTACTCTACTACAGGAAAAATCAAAACACGAATTGCTTGTCGGACAGGAACAGGAAATTTTAAGTTTGCTTTCCTCTTACTCGAAAACACTTACTTTGCTTGAGCAATATGACAAGGAAAAACTTAAACTTACGAAAAAAGCTAAAGAAAAGTATGTCGTGCAATATGATGAAGCAAGAAAATTGATTGATAAAATTAAAAAAGACCTAATCGCAAAAAATGAAGCAAGTAACCTTTTTGGACAAGAAAATGAAGATAGATTTAAGGCTATTATAAAAAATATTTACCAGACTTTTGATGGTAAAGAATTATATTCCTCTTTGGAAGAAAAGGCGGCTCATATATTATATTTGGTAATCAAAGATCATCCTTTTGTTGATGGCAATAAACGCATAGGTTCTTTTTTATTTATTTATTATCTGAATAAAAACAATTATTTATATAAAGAAAACGGAGAGAAAAAAATTAATGATAATACATTAACTACACTGGCACTTTTGGTTGCAATAAGTGTTCCTAAAGAAAAAGATAAATTAATAAAAATCGTTACTAATCTATTGGCATTATGAAATTATATTTGCAAGACATCGTAAAAAATATTTCTTTTGAAAACTTGCCAATCAAGTGGCAGGGATTTGATTTAAGCCGATTTTCAAAAGACAAAACGCTTTTTGATTTTCAAAAGCAAGGCCTTCAAAATGCACTCAAGGGTCTATGGCTTTATTTTATAGATAAAAAAGCTAATAAGCAGAGTTTATTCAATCTTTATCAAGATAATAATTTTACGGAAAATTTTGATTACGACTTGAAAAAGAAAGAAGGCAAAAAAACGGCAAAATATCTCCTAGAATATGATAAAGATTATCCCGCTATAGACTCAAAAATTTCTTTTGCTTATTTCATCAACCGAATGAGTTTTTGGATGGCGACTGGCTCAGGCAAAACATTGATTATTGTTAAAATGATTGAGCTTTTAGGTAAACTCATTGCCAAAGGAGAGTTACCGACTCGGGATATTTTATTTCTAGCTCACCGTGATGATCTTTTGGACCAATTTAAAGCTCATGTTGAGGAGTTTAACAGCTTTAACTTTGACACAAGAATCAATCTCAAAAATTTGAGAGATTATGAAAGCGTCAAGCGCGAAAATACCCTACCATTTTCCAAAAACGAAATTACTGTTTTTTATTACCGTTCAGATTTAATTTCCGACGAGCAAAAAGAAAAATTCATTAATTTCAAAAATTACGACAATAATGGACAATGGTATATTCTTTTAGATGAAGCCCACAAGGGTGATAAAGAAGACAGCAAACGGCAGATTTTATACTCTATACTTTCAAGAAATGGTTTTTTATTTAATTTTTCCGCGACTTTTACTGATCCGAGAGACTTTGCGACCTGTGCTTTTAACTTCAATCTTTCAAACTTCGTTGAAGAAGGGTATGGCAAGCATATTTATGTTTCGGATCAAGAAGCACTAGCGTTTAAAGATAAAACAGATTTTGCGCCTCAGGAAAAACAGAAAATTGTTCTAAAAACACTTTTACTTTTAACTTATATCAATAAACATTTTGAAAAAATAAAGCAGATTGATAGTACACTTTATCATCGCCCGCTTCTTTTAACCTTAGTGAACTCTGTTAATCCAGAAGATTCTGATTTAGAGTTGTTTTTCAGAGAGTTAGAAAAAATCGCGAAAAATGAAGTTAAAGCCGATTTACTCAAAAAAGCAAAAGATGAACTTATCCAAGAGTTTAGTAATAATGCTAGATTTATATTTGAAGAGTTGGAATGCGTTATCAACGCTGATTTAATTTCAGAATTAGATTATAAGGATATTTTGAAATATGTTTTGAACGCAAACACGCCGGGCAAGATTGAAGTTTTGAAAATTCCTGGTAATAGGCAAGAATTGATTTTTCGATTAATGACAGCTGATAAACCGTTTGCTTTAATCAAGATCGGCGATATCTCCGGTTGGCTAAAAGATAAACTTGATAACTATGAGATAAATGAAAGTTTTGAAAATGAAAGTTATTTCCGACGAATTAATTATGATGATTCTGACATAAATATTTTAATGGGTTCCCGCTCTTTCTATGAGGGCTGGGATTCTAACAGGCCAAACCTGCTTTTGTTCATAAATATCGGGGTTGGAAGCGACGCTAAAAAATTTGTCCTGCAATCAGTAGGCCGGGGTGTAAGAATCGAACCGCTAAAAAACCAAAGAAAACGTCTCCAAAATTTGTTTAATGTTGAAGCTGTACAAGAGCAATTATTTGAGAAAGTAAAAAATCTGATTTTGCCGATTGAAAGCTTATTTGTTTTTGGCACTAACGCCGAAAACCTGAAGGAAATAATTGCCACACTAAAAGCAGAGAAGCAAGATAAAAATTTGGGTGAAGCATTTATTTTAAATCCAGAAGCACAAAAGCACACTCTTTTAGTGCCGGTGTATAAAACCGCTGAGAGAATTTTTGCTGAGGAAAAAGACCCACAAAAATATCCTATCAGCCGTGAAGATTTTAACATAACTTCGCAATTCTACAAATTTTTAGACGATAAAATCGCTTTAGCTAAATATGATTGCGAAGTTAATGTCTTAAAAAAGACAAGTGAAAGTTTTGCTGAATCAAATAAAGATAGATATTATACTTTGGACAAGGACGAGCCATCACTTCTTGAACCGGAGTTAATTCTTAGCCGGATTTTTGACTATTTTGGAATTAAAAGCAGAGAATTTGAAAAATTTAAGGAGTTGGAAGACGAAATTGTGCATTTCAAAAAAGTTAGGTTTAGCGATGGTGAGAAATACGAAGAAATTAGACGGAAGATAGAAGAAGCCAAACACTATCCCGAAAGGCAAAAAGAGTTAAATAAGCAGTACGGCAAAATTCCCAGAAAAGAATATGAAAAACAAAGGACTCTGTTTGAAGAGGCGGAGAATTTTGAAATAAAAAATCAAAAAATCAAAATCAAGTATTTAGCTAATCATTATTATCTTCCGGTAATAGTTTCGGACACAGAAAAAATTGACTACCTGAATCATATTATCAATGTTGACAGCGAGGTAAAATTTATTGAGCAACTGGAAGAATACCTTACTAAACCGGACAATGTGTTTAGGCAATTTGACTGGTGGATGTTTTCAAAACTTGACCAAACTCTAGACGAGGTTTTAATTCCTTATTACAATCCAAAGGAAAATAATATTGCCAATTTCAAACCCGACTTCATTTTTTGGATGCAAAAAAACCAACAATATTTAATTTTATTCGTTGATCCCAAAGGGACAGAACACGCAGACGGATATAGAAAAATTGACGGTTATTCAAAGATATTTGAAATTGGCGAACAAAAAGAAAGCAAAAAATTTTCATATAATGGATTGACCATAAATACAAAACTTTTATTGAAGCCACGACGAGGGATTGCTGAAGTTTTGGAAAATTACAGAAAATACTGGTTTGACAATTTTGCTGATTTTGCGGACAAAATCAGTTAATTTACAAACGGCGGTAAAAAACAAGGACGGATTTCTGTCCATTAAGGCAGAAATTGTTGTTCAAAAAAGGTTCGCGCTTTGTTCAGTAATTGCGACCAATTTTAAAGACTACAAAATAAATCTTAATAAATTGACAACAAGGTTAGGAGCTTTGACTAACCGCTTTTTTTTAGTTATAATAATCATTTAATTAAATTACGTAGTTTTACCTATGCCTTCTAAACATAACCATGATTGGTTAAAAATTCGGGGAGCTCGTGTTAATAATTTACAAAATATTAATGTGGATATTCCCCGAAACCAATTAGTGGTCATTACTGGACTTTCCGGCTCGGGCAAATCCTCACTTGCCTTTGATACTATTTATGCCGAAGGCCAACGTCGTTATGTTGAATCTCTGTCGGCCTATGCCCGGCAATTTTTAGGCCTCATGAATAAGCCAGACGTAGATTCAATTGAAGGATTGTCTCCAGCTATTTCTATTGACCAAAAAGCTGTCTCCCACAATCCCCGCTCCACCGTTGGCACTATTACTGAAATCTATGACTATTTAAGATTACTCTACGCGCGTCTAGGTCAGCCCCATTGTCCCAATTGCGGCGACCCCATTAAGGCCAATACCCTAGACGAAATTGTCGAGCAAATTAAAAAACAATCGGCTGGTAAAAAGATTGCCATCTTAGCCCCACTGGTACGCGACAAAAAGGGCGAACACAAGAATGTCCTAATGGCTATTGGACGAGCTGGCTTTAGCCGAATACGTCTAGATAATTATTTCTATGATTTAGCTGAAGCCCAAGGTCTGACTTTAGATAAACAAAAAAAACACACCATTGAAATAGTAATAGACCGCTTAACGATTACTAATAACGAAGATAGCATAAGTCGTCTTACTGAGGCCGTAGATAAGGCTCTAGATTTAGCCAACGGCCTAGTAGGCACTATTGAGCTTACTGAAGAAAAAGCCCAAGAAAAACTATATTCGCAACAATTTGCCTGCCCCCGCTGTAATATTAGTTTACCAGAAATGGAGCCCCGTAATTTTTCTTTTAATTCACCGCATGGCGCTTGCCCTTACTGTTCAGGGCTTGGCACTAAATTAGAAATTGTCCCGGAGTTAGTATTTAATAAAAACTTAACCATTGCTCAGGGTGCCATTAGACCATGGTCTCATTATAGTTATTCTAGCCAATTATGGCTTACCAGGGTGGTGGGTGCTGTAGCTAATACCCATGGCTTTGACCTTAATACTCCCTTAAATAAATTAACGCCCGAACAATTAGCTGTTCTAGAAAATGGCACTGGCGATAATGTCTATATTCTCCCCAGTACTAACGGTTACGGCACTGTCAGGGCTAAATTTGAAGGAGTTTTAAATAATCTTTATGAGCGTTACCAGCAAACAGACAGCGACTTCATCCGCCATGAGATTGAAAAATATATGCGCACTATTCCTTGCCCTGTTTGTCATGGCGCGCGTCTCAAACCGGAATTTTTAGCTGTTACTGTTGCCGGGCGATCTATTTATGAAGTGGGTGAACAAACTATTGCTCAAAATTATGACTTTTTCCAGAAATTAAATACCAGCCATGAGCTTACGCTGAAACAAAAACAAGTCGGCAAACTTATCTTCAAAGAAATTATTAACCGACTACAATTTTTGCTCAATGTTGGTCTAGATTATTTAACTCTCAACCGGCCAGCTGCCACCCTCTCTAATGGTGAGGCCCAACGTATTAGACTAGCTACGCAAATTGGCTCGGCGCTAACTGGTGTAATCTATGTCTTAGATGAACCCTCAATTGGCCTACATCCTAAAGATAATGATAAACTCATTAACACCTTAAAAGAATTACGTGACTTGGGCAATAGCGTCCTGGTAGTAGAACATGATGAAGCCACCATGCTTGCCGCTGATCAAATTATTGACATTGGCCCTGGCGCTGGTAAACATGGCGGCCGAGTAGTGGCTCAAGGCAAGGCTAAAGATATTATGGCCAATCCTAATTCCCTGACTGGCCAATATCTATCTGGAAAAAAATCCATCCCCCTACCAACTAAATACCGGCCCGGCAATGGACAGGTTCTTACGATTATCGGGGCTAGACAAAATAATCTACAAAACTTAACCGTTATTTTTCCTCTAGGCAAATTCATCGCCGTAACCGGTGTCTCCGGGTCAGGTAAATCTACCCTTATTACTGAAACTTTAGGTCGAGCTTTAAAGAAAAAATTTTATCAAGCCGCCGATGAACCCGGCGCTTATGACCGCTTAGAGGGAGTAGGCAATATTAATAAAATAATTGAAATTGACCAATCCCCCATTGGCCGCACTCCTCGCTCTAACCCTGCTACCTATACCGGCGCCTTTACTCCCATTCGCGAACTCTTTGCTAGCCTGCCGGAAGCTAAATTAAGAGGCTATAAAGCTGGACGTTTCTCTTTTAATGTGGTCGGCGGACGTTGTGAAGCTTGCCATGGCGATGGCTTAGTGAAAATTGAAATGCAATTTCTCCCTGATGTTTATGTTACCTGTGAAGTCTGCCACGGTCAAAGATATAATCAAGAAGCATTGGAGATTCATTATAAAGATAAAAATATTTATGAAGTGCTAGAAATGACTGTTGAGGAAGCACTAGCCTTTTTTGCTAACCAGCCGGCTATTAAAGATAAGCTAGAAGCTCTAGATCAGGTCGGACTGGGCTATATTAAATTAGGCCAAGCAGCTACCACCCTCTCCGGTGGCGAAGCACAGCGAGTAAAATTAGCCACAGAATTAGCCAGAAAAGGCACCGGTCGTACTTTGTATATTCTCGATGAGCCAACTACTGGTCTACATTTTGCCGATATCCAAAGACTATTAGATGTCCTGCATCGTCTGGTAGACAAAGGCAATACCGTCATTGTCATTGAACATAATTTAGATATTATTAAAACTGCTGACTGGATTATTGACTTAGGGCCACTAGGTGGCGAACGAGGCGGTCAAATAGTAGCCGAAGGCACGCCGCAAGATATTGCTGCTAGCCCCCAGAGCTTTACTGGCGAATATCTAAAAGCTATCTTTAATAAGGCAAGCAGCCTTGACACTCAACCTAAAATTGCTTAAGCTAATAAAGCTTAAACTACAAGCGCTATTTTTTATTAGAAAAAACTTATGAATGAAACGCAAGCTCCTACATTACGTGACCTTAAGCCAGGCATGACGGTCCGTATTTACCAAAAAATTAAAGAACTTAATCCTAAAGGTGAGGAAAAAGAACGGATTCAATATTTCGAAGGCCTAGTTATTGCCCGCAAACATGGTCAGGAAGCGGGAGGCACAGTAACTGTCCGCAAAATTTCTGATGGAGTTGGGGTAGAAAAAATTTTCCCTATTAATCTACCAACCATTACTAAGGTAGAAATAAAAAAACAAGCCATCGTCCGACGGGCTAAATTAACTTTCATTAAAAATTATAAAAAGAGGCTCAGAGATATTAACGAAAAAAAGACGGCTACCCCCAAAAAGACTGACTAAGCCGAGGTGGTGGAAATGGTAGACACGCAAGCTTGAGGTGCTTGTGAAGGAAACTTCGTGCAGGTTCAAGTCCTGTCCTCGGCACAACTAGGGCGCATAGCTCAGTTGGTTAGAGCGCTTCGTTTACACCGAAGAGGTCCAAGGTTCAAATCCTTGTGTGCCCACTGGTAGTATTAAACATCTACTATATTTTTAGTTCTTAAATATCCTAAAAACTCTAAACAACGCGACTAATTCCTACAAATAATATCATAAATTTTCTAAATTTACACATATTTACACATAAAAATTTCCCAGTGAGCGGACAAAGTTTTAGGAGTTTGAGTTCCCGAAAATTTTTTGCCCGTTCGCTTTTAGAATTTAAAATCACGTAAAAATGCAAAAAGTATATATATTACCAATGTTTATTGACAGAATTAAAAGATTTATTTTATTATTAATTATCAATCCTGAAATCGAAATTGGGATTGAAAATGTACTTTAACAACCAAAGGGAGGTAAAAAATGGACGTAATATGGAATTTAACGAGAGCGTGTCCTTGGGACTGTGCGATTTGTTGCGTTTCTGGGTTTCATGTTTGCAATACAACTGAAAACTTGGTTTACTCAGAAGTAAAAGAGAAAGGTGAAGAACTTACTCTAGCTGAAAAATTGGCAGTACTAAAAATTTTGACCGACAGAAATTTTGAGATTGATTTTTCCGGTGGTGACCCTTTGTATTACGATGAAGATTTTCGAGTGGTAGAACAAGCTACTCGTTGGTTGCCGTCTAGAAAAATTGGTGTTAGTATAACAGGTAGTAAAATTACTGATGCTAAACTTGAGCTTCTAAAGAAAGTTGGTGTAGTTGAGTTTACATTAGATAATCTACCCGGGACAGAAAATCCTTGGCGTCCTCGCGGATACAACCGCGCATCAATGGTAGCAATGAAGAAGTGTGTCGCTGCGGGAATAAAAGTGAGAGCAGCTACCGTTCTCTATCCCGCTACGATGACTAAGAAAAACCTCAAAAGTGTATACCGTTGGTTGTGCGAAAACGGTATCCCAGAATGGGAATTGCTAAGATTTTACCCCGTGGGAAGAGGCATTAAACTTACAGAATTTACTCCTTCTAATTCAGAATACTTGAAGATAATGAAATTTTTGCGAGGATTACACGGATTTACAAGAATTTTTTTTCAGCACTCGCTTAAAATACTGGAAGGAACTATAAAATGTCCCGCGGTAGTAGAATCAATCGGCATTCTTCCCAATGGCATAGTAATAGCTTGTGCTTGGGCTATTGATGATAATTGCCGTCCTTACCCAAGTTTTCGTCTTGGCAAACTGCCGGTAGATGATTTAGACGAAGTTCTGGAGAAAGCAATAAAAATTTCAGAATTTTGTACAAAAACAAATTTCTGTCGAACAATTGCTTATATCCAAAAAGGCAATAAAAGGGGGGTAAAGTGATATGAAAATTAACACTATACAATGCAAAACTCTTTTAACTAAAAGCAGGCTGCCGGAAGCAGATTATTGTATCAACCCCTATGTCGGTTGTCTGCATGGTTGTATTTATTGTTACGCTCGCTTCATGAAAAGGTTTACGACTCATGATGAACCATGGGGACACTTTGTTGATGTTAAGATAAACGCTTCTGAAGTTTTAGCAAAAGAGTTAGCCAGAAAACCCAAAAAAGGCATAACGCTTTTGGGGAGCGTTACTGACGCTTACCAACCGATTGAACAGAAGTATCGTATTACCAGAGCAATTCTGGAAATTCTGCTTCAATACAATTTTCCGGTTTCTGTTTTAACAAAGTCTAATCTTGTGATACGAGATTTAGATTTGTTTAAACAGCTTAGTCAGTGCGAAGTTGGTTTAACGCTAACAACAACAGCACAAGAGATCGCTCGGAACTTTGAACCTTATTCTTCTACGCCTCAACAAAGAATAAAGGCGCTTGATACTTTTCACCGAAGTGGCATTACCACCTATGCCTTTATTGGACCAATTCTGCCCGGATTGACTAACCTTGAAACTATTTTTACAGCTATTGTTGGTAAAGTCGATTTCGTAATGGCAGAAAGTATAAATCTCAAATGCGGAAATTGGGAGAATGTCCAAGATCTTCTGAAAAGCAAATATCCCCATTTGTTATCTCTTTATCAATCTAGATTCACCCAAACATATTGGGGACAAGTTGAAAAAGAGTTAAGAACACTGAGCGAAAAATTCAAAATACCGCTAAAGGGATTTTACCAGCATTGAGACAAAGGAAAAACTTAAATACAGGGATAGTTATTTTGGCTTTAATCCTTTCGTCGGTCAAGAAGTTGTTTTTCAAAAATGTATGCTCCCGACGAATTTATCCAGGGAAGAAAAGGAGATTAACATGGATAGCGAGTTTATACCTAAAATCAATTGCCGATTTAAAATCAGGCAAGACCTTAATGGTTTTCTCGGTTTCTTTCAGGGTAAAGGTGTTCTGACTTTTAACGAGATTGGAGCGTTTATTGTCGAGCAGATGACCGGCGAAAAAAGCCTGCGAGAAATTGAGTGGGCAGTTCGGAAAGCCTTTACTGAGATAGCCGATCCTAAGGGTGAAGTTATCGGCATCGCCAAGCAATTGGAGGAAGCGGGATTTTTCTAACCACATAACGGCTAAAGTGAGAGCTCAAAGACTTTAGCCGTTTTATTTTGCAGGATTGCAAGCTATAATATAAACATGAGGCTACAATTTTTATATTCAAAAAATAAAGAAAAAGAAAAACTACTGAACATTTACGATGAATATCAGTGGTTTATTGATAATGATTTTCCAATTATTTTACCTAAATTTTTCGCTAAAATTTATCAAAATAATAAAAAACTTTTTGTCAAGAAATTAAGCAGGGAATTAAACAAAGTTTATAATAAAGATAATTATCAATTAAAAAAAGAAACTATAAAAAACAACTGGCAGAAAATTGAAAAGAATTTTTTTAAAATTTTAAGCAGTTTTAATTTAAAAATAGAAGATAAATATTTTTGCCATATTTCATTATACGGACCCAATGGGCAATTTAATTATCCCAATATAGTTAATTTAAGAGTGGTAAACCGTAAAGACATAAAAAACGCCAACGAAACAATCGCTCATGAAATTATCCATTTGCTGATTTATAACAAGGTTAGAAAATTAAAATTAAATTATGAGCAAATTGAGGGTTTGGTTGATTTATTTTTTATTGAAACAAGGTTAAAAAATATTTTCCCAAATTACAAGATACAAAATGTTGGTGTTGCTAATAAAGAATTCTTTTACAACATAATAAAAATAAAAAATAGCCCCAAATAATGTTTTGCTTTGCAAAACCAAAACCTTTAATTACACCCGATAACACTGCGTATCTGGTTTCGGCTTTTTGCAAAAGCCTATATCCAAATCACTTCGCGACTTCAGATATGCCAAAACAACGTTATATGTAGAATTTTTTACCCGCCGCCTCTGACGGCAGGCATTGGATTTTTTAAGAATTTCTGATAAAGTAAGTTTAGGCGGAGTTGTATAAATACACTATTTTAAAGCTTTATGAATTTTTCTGATATCCAAATTTATAGCAGCATCAAAATAATTTTGATGCTTTTTGCTATTTTAGCGGCTTACTTAATTATTAAGAAAAAAAACCCCCTGTACCTTCTGTTGCTTTTTGGACTTACCTCGGCTGGTACTTATGCCTTATGGTCTAATAATTTACAGCTGCCCTTATGGGGTCTTCAGGGTGATGAGCTGACTATTGCCGCTATATTTAATACTTTAGCTAAAATTGGCTTCAGCTCCGACTTTAGTTATCATGGCCTGCCTCCTTTCTATCCACCGGGCAGTTTTTGGTTTTTTAGTTTCTGGGGAAGACTCTTCAATTGGAATGGCATCATAATGATGAAAGTGGCTGCTACCACCTTCTTCTTGCTTTTCCCGGCAGTAGTCTTTCTACTACAACGTTATCTATTTAAAAATATCCTCCCTAACCATCGCCTCAATGTACTACTGGCCACCCTGTCTCCTTTACTAATTATGACTGTTCTAGACAAGGACCTAATCATTGGCAAACCTTATGAAATAGTAGCTGCCGTGGCTACAATTCTATGGACTATTAGCCTATACCACCGAGTAAACAATCAACGCTGGACCATCTGGCAGCCATTAATTTATGGATTAGCTGCCGGCTTAATATTTATGACTTATTATCTCTGGCTGGCTTTCGCGGCCATTGCTTTAATAATAATGGGTCTGACAGAGAAAAATAATCACCGGCTTAGATATTTTTGGCGGCTGACCCAAACCGCTATCGTATCTTTCATCGCCACCCTGCCCTTTACTGGACCGCTACTTAGTAGCTATCTCAAAAATGGCTTGGAAAGTTGGCAAACTGCCCTTTTTACCCCTACTGGCTTAAATCTATGGCTGCCGATGTTCCAACTAACAAGCTGGACTAATTTAATCTTTTTGTTTGGCCTAGGTGCCTTAATTTATTATCATCGCGATCCCATCGCTAGGCAGCTGCTTTACTTATTCTCTACAGCTTTTATCTGGTGGGGTGGTGGCTTGCTAACTCTGTTAATTTGGCATAAGCCATTTCAAGAATTCCGCGGTTTTTATATCTGGGCCCCCACTATCTTGGCTATGGGAGCAGCCTATGGCTTAAGCCGCATTTGGCAACATTATAACTTAGACCAAAAAACTAAAACAGCAATAACCTTAGCCTTGCTTGGCCTAGGTCTATTAATTGCTCAGTCATTTTTTGGTTTTTTCATCGACGACCCAGCTATCAGAAATCAACGAATTAAATCTAAACAAATGGACCCATCTATTGTCCAATTAAGTCAATATCTTAATAATCATCCTTTGCCTCAAGATAGTTTAACTCTAGAAACCGTTCCTCAGCTATTAGCTATTGTCCCAATTAATAACTTAATTTATTTTAATCAGCATAATAATCATCCAGCTGCCATCTTCTCTAAAAGGTATAATTATGTCCAAGATCTAGCCACTGCTAAGTCGCCCGTTGAATTAATCCAAAAAATCAACAATTGTCCTTTTGGGCCATTAGAACGCTTCATCTTCTACGGCGACCAAGAAAATTATTACCTTTATTTTCATGTAGATAAATTCATTAGCGGCCTAGAAGAAAAAACTATTAAATTTAACCGCCAGCTGTTTGTCCCTCCATATTTTCAAGTTAATTATAATAATCTTGGCTATTATGTCATTGACGTCCAAAAATAAACAGTCTACTAATAGCTATTATACGCCAACGCCCCGACAAACGGCTAGCCTAGCTCGCCGTTTAGCCAAAAATTGGCATGGCGGAGAAATTATTGCCCTATCTGGTGAACTGGGGACAGGAAAAACTTTTTTTACTCAAGCGGTAGCTAAATATTTAGGAGTTACTACTCCAGTCACCAGCCCCACCTTTGTTATCTGTGAACATTACTCCTGTGACCACCCAACAATTAAAGAGTTAATCCATATAGACGCATACAGATTAAATTCATCTAACGACTTGATTAATTTAGGCTTCAGCGATTTTGCCGGTCAGCCTGACTATTTAACAATTATTGAATGGCCAGAAAAAATAGCCGACTTACTGCCAGCTAATACCTGGCATATTCATCTAGATCATCAACCTCCCGGACGGCTTATTACCTGGCAAAATCCTACAGCTCATAAATAAAAATTTAGCTTGCTAAAATAAGCAAAATGGACTATACTTAAATTATCTTCTATAAGAGATTTTTTCTTTATTTTATGCGCGCAGAAACCATTCAAAAAATTAAAACAGAATTACTTCAGCTAAGAAAAGAGGCCGAGAAAGCACTAGAAGCTTTTGCTACTAAAGAGTCTGGTTATGCTAATGATTTCACTAGTACTTTTCCTGACTATGGCAAAGAAAATGACGAGAATGCTCAAGAAGTTGAACAATATTCTACTAACCTAGCGACTGAGCAAATCCTAGAAAAAAATTTGCGTGATATTGATACCGCCCTCAAAAAAATTGACCAAGGCACCTATGGTATTTGTAAATATTGCCACAAAAAAATTGATGAAAAGCGGCTACTAGCTAGACCTTTTTCTAGTTCCTGTATTAAATGCAAAAACAAATTACAAAAAAACCAATAAATAAATACTCTCTTTTTAATAAAACAGCCTGGCTTGGGGCTGTTTTATTATTAATTTTAGACCGGGCTCTCAAAATGGCAGCCATAGTTTTTTGGCAACAGCAACCTATTAAATTAATCGGCGGCTGGTTTTTGGGCTATAACCTTAATAAATATCTGGCTTTCTCTTTACCGTGGACTGGGCCTGTCCTCTCTATTGTCTTAAGTATTGTTGTTATTGGCTTAATAATTGAAACAATTATTACCCTACGACAACACCGCCCCAACGCTTGGGGCTGGCTATTATTACTTATTGGTTCAACCAGTAATCTCTATGACCGCTTAGTCTATGGCGGGGTCATTGATTATCTTGCTACCTGGTGGACCTTCTTAAATCTAGCAGATATCCTTATTGTTAGTGGTTTAATAATAATAATTATCAAACGCCGACCAAGTTAACGCCACCCCTCTTGCTTTAAGCCTTTTTCGGCGGCATCAACCTGAGCTTCTTGTTTAGACATACCATGGCCTACGCTGACTAAGCGGTTATCAACATAAAGACCGACTTCAAAAAGTTTCTCGTGGTCTGGCCCGCTAGAAGCCAGCAGCTCATAATGCGGCGTGGAACCATAAACTTCCTGAGCTCGCTCTTGAAAATACGATTTAGGATCTAAATAAAGCTTATTTTTTATAATATAATCTAATTTAGATAACACCAGCTTATTAATTATCCGCTGAGCTACCGCCCATCCTTGATCTAAGTAAATAGCTCCCAGCAGAGCCTCCATAGCATCAGCTAAAATATACTGATGCCCCTTAGAGTCTTTTTCCTTGGCTTCGCCTCGTGACAAAAATAAATATTTATCCAGTTCAATCTCTTGGGCAATCTGCGCTAAAGTTTTAGCATTAACCAGTGCCGCCCGCCAATCTGTTAATTCCCCCTCAGGCTTATCTGGATAATGTAAAAATAGATATTTAGTTACAGCCAACTCTAACACGGCATCACCTAAAAACTCCAGCCGCTCATTATGGCCGGTTGGCCAATTACTGTGTTCATTAAGATAAGAACGATGAACCAAGGCTTGAGTTAATAGATTTTCATCTTTAAACCTAATGCCTAATTTATTAGCTAATTCTTGCTGTTTTGTCATATACCTTTCACCTTTCTTCATCTTTACCAGTTTCCTCATCTTTAACTGCGGAAGATGACTTATCTATTGATTTAATGGGTATTTCTTTATAAACTGCCCCTAAAACTCCATTCACAAAACGCCCTGAGGCATCACCGCCAAAGGTTTTAGCTACTTCAATGGCTTCATTAATAGCCACCTTAGCTGGTATATTAGAATCAAAAGCTAATTCATAAATCCCAATTCGTAAAATATTACGATCTACTGGGGTAATTTGGTCCAGCGGCCATTCAGTAGCATATTTAACAATATAGTTATCTATAGCAGGCAGATTAGCCACTACCCCCTTTACTAAATCTTTCACAAAACCATGATCATCAAACTCTGGAGCAAACTGCTTAAAACCTTCCTCAATTAATTCGTCTAAATTTTTTTTCTGACCATTAAAATCCCAACAAAATAAAGTTTGCATGGCCAGAGTTCTCGCTAAATGACGATTGGCCATAATTATTTTTTCTTATTTTGACTTTTATCTTTGGTCTCAGTCTTAGCTTTGGCTGTAGCCTCCTTGGGTACTTTTTTGGTTGCCCTCTTAACCTTAGCGCTCTTAACTTGCCCTACTGGCTTGCCTTTATATGTCCCACAAAAAGAACAAGCAGTATGCGGTAAAATTAACTGACCACATTGAGGACATTTTACTAAAACTTTAGCTTTTAGAGCGTGATGGGAACGACGTCTCCGGGTTTCACTTTTAGTGCGCTTCTTCATTTGAACCATAAAATTTTTTAATAATTAATTTATATTGTCTAGTATAATTAAGATAAGTAAAGACGTCAATTAAAATCACACTAACAACATTGCATCGCCATAGCTAAAAAAACGATAATTTTCAGCAATAGCTGCAGCATAGGCTTTTTTTATCAAATCGGTGCCCGCCCACGCAGAAACTAACATCATTAAACTAGATTTAGGCAAATGAAAATTAGTTATTAACCCATCTAAAAGCCGGAATTCAAAACCAGGATAAATAAACAAATCAATGGGCGCTAGCCAATCCTCTACGGCCGGACTATCTATAAATTGAGCCACCACACCCTCTAAAACCCTTACTGATGTAGTTCCAACAGCAATCAAACGCCGCCCCTCTTTATGGTATTTGACTAATTGATTAATTTTTTGCGCGCTAATATCTACTAACTCCTCATGAAGACGCTGTTCTTTAATGTTTTCACTGCTGACTGGCCCAAAGGTGCCCAATCCTATATGAAGCGTAACTTCTACTATTTCTACCCCCATCGCCTTAATACACCTTAATAATTCTTTAGTAAAATGCAAGCCAGCAGTAGGGGCAGCTACTGATCCAACCTTATTATCCTGGGCATAAACCGTTTGGTAATCCTTAACAGCCTGTTTAATAATTGTCTCGTCAGCTTTAATATATGGCGGCAACGGCATCTCCCCAATATTATAAATAGTTGACCAGAAATCACTCCCTGTTTTATTAAATTCTACAATAAAAACACCATCCGCTTCCTCCCCAATAATCTGCCCCGTCAAATCCGACGAGAAATTAATTATTAACCCCATCTTTGGCCGATTACCACCAATAAGACAACGCCATCTTTCCTGATAGTTAGGACTAGCCAATTTATGCTCTAACAGCACCTCTATCTTGCCACCTGTCTTTAATTTATGGCCCATTAATCTAGCCGGCAAAACCTTGGAATTATTAACAATTAAAATATCTGGCGACTGCAAAAACTGCGGCAAGTTAGAAAAAATAGTTGACTGCCATTTACCAGTTTGCCGATCAACCACCATTAGCTTGGCTCTATCTCGTGGTTCAACTGGAGTCTGAGCAATTAACTCGGAAGGCAGGAAATAATCAAAATCGGACAAATCCATACTAAAACAAACTGTCTGGAGGCACACGATTTAAGTGTTGATATGCTCTAGCTGTAACTTTACGGCCCCGCGGCGTCCTCTCTAAAAAACCTAGCTGCAGTAGATAGGGCTCATAAATATCTTCAATAGTTATTAATTCTTCCCCAGTAGCAGCGGCTAGAGTATTAAGACCAACCGGGCCACCAGCAAACTTATCTATAATAGTTTCTAATAAAAGACGATCCATGCTGTCTAGACCCAGGCTGTCAATAGCTAGCAAATCAAAAGCTTGACGGCAGAGATCTTCGGTAATAACTCCGCTGCCTTTTACCTGGGCATAATCTCTTACTCTTTTTAATAAGCGATTAGCAATCCGCGGTGTGCGTCTAGCCCTTGCGGCAATTAAATGATTAGCCGAGGGTTGTAATTTTATTTGTAAAATTTTGGCACTGCGTTTTATTATTTTCTCTAGGTCCTCAACCTCATAAAAATCTAGCCGATAAACCATACCGAAACGATCTCTTAAGGGCGCTGAAAGTAAGCTAACTTTAGTAGTCGCACCAATTAAGCTAAAACGTGGCAAATCTAAACGTAAAATCCGCGCTGACGGTCCCTTGCCCAAAACTATATCTAGCGCTCCATCTTCCATGGCGGGATAAAGAATTTCTTCCACGCTACGCGGCAAACGATGGATCTCATCAATAAATAACAAGTCCCCGTCTTGTAAATTAGTTAAAATAGCGGCTAAATCACCAGCCTTTTCAATGGCTGGGCCAGATGTTACCCGCAAATTAGCCTTCAGCTCATTGGCAATCACATGGGCTAATGTAGTTTTCCCTAACCCTGGGGCACCATACAATAAAACATGTTCAATGTTGTCGCCCCGCGATTGAGCTGCTTGTAAAAAAATTTCTAGACTTTGATGAATTGCTGGCTGGCCAATATATTCCGCAAGAGTCTGGGGCCGTAAACTTAAATCTAAGGCTTCGTCGCTATCTGAGGTTAAATCAGCGGCCAGTAGGTCATTGGGAGATGTCTTTTTTAAATTTTTAGATAAACTCATGTTAAAATAATTTTGGTTCCTCATTAAAACCACTAACCGTTTTCTTGGCTGGCGGCAGTATTTCACTATTAGCCACACTATCTTGTGATTTCTTTTGGGGGAATTCTCCTTCTAAGGCCCGCTCCACAATTTGTTTGGTCTCGGGAGAAAAATCTGCTTCCATCATCCATCGCAGAAAGCCGGGATCAACTGTAGCTACTTCAGCTAGTGACCTATCTTTATATTTAGAAAAGTTAAGATAAGCTTCACCGCTCCGCCAATAAAATCTTTTTTCTTCATCAACATAACGATCATCTGGCGCTTCGCTAATTTGTCTAATAAGCTCGTAATCATATTTAGCTAACTGCTGATCTAATATCTCCACGCTGGCTTGAACATCGGCTAAAGCGCTATGAGCGTTAACTAACTCTTTTTGGCAATAATATTTATAAGCCGCCGCTAAATCTCTTGGCTCCATTGCATGGTAGATAATTTTACTATCAATGACCTGTTTTTTAGTATAATTAAAATCATAACCAGCCCTTAAAAATTCCCGCCGCAACATCGGCAAATCAAAATTAGCTACATTAAAACCCCCATAATAACAATCATTAAATATATCCCAAATTTCTTGGGCTTGATGGCGAAATAAAGGCTTATCTGCTAAATCAGCGTTAGTTAAACCATGTATGGCTGTTACTTCACTGGGAACATCAATTTCAGGATTAAAAAAAATATCTTTTTCAATAACTCGACTATTAGGCATTATCTTAATAAACGCTAGTTCAATAACTCGGTCATAAGCTAGAGCTAAACCGGTTGTCTCCAAGTCAAAAATGACCAGC
>Ga0209719_1001387_pt1 | contig 29733 bp, 28 predicted proteins | sample AD_JPNAS2_MetaG_FD_184421 | JGI IMG/M metagenome (GOLD analysis project Ga0209719, IMG submission 184421) | Active sludge microbial communities of municipal wastewater-treating anaerobic digesters from Japan - AD_JPNAS2_MetaG (SPAdes) (version 2) | ecosystem: Engineered > Bioreactor > Anaerobic...
TATAAATTATTAACCACTTTTGAACTCGCCAAAAACCAACAGTTTCCTTAATTTTTTTCTCTAATTCATCATTACTTAAATGATTTTTTACTTTTGTTATTTTACCCATAATGTTTTTTTGCAAAGATAACAAATTATATAATAGAAAGCAAATTAGTATTAGCAGTTTCTGTAGTTCCATAGAAACCGACAGAACTCGAAGTAGAGCTTGCAACATAAGGTAAGTCATACTCTATCAACAAATTGTTGCCACTGTATTTAAAAGCTGTGTCTAACTCAATAATCAATTCATTATCAGAGTTGATAACCAACATGCCTGCAAATACTTCTGTTGGCATGTTTGCACTCCAGCTATATTTAAGATCGTTTTGTGTTGTGCTTGTCATTCTAACATGTATCTCATTATTCCAATCATCGTTGTTGCCTTGAGTAGTAAATAAAGTAATTTTTGTAATTTCTTTACCTATTAAGTCTTTTAGTTTTTCAGCAGGATAAATCATCTGGCTTTTCTGAATATAATTAAAAACAGCTCCATGTATGGGAACTGTTGAGTCTATTGCTTCAGTTCCATATCCTGTAATTTCTATACTTTGTTGTGCTTTAATTCCGCTAAATGAAATAAAAGTTAAGACCCATAGTGCTAAAAATAATTTTCTGATTTTTTTATCCATATCAATGTTAATTTTAATAAGTTTTATAAAATGCAAATGTACAATTTTAAATGCAAATTTTGTACCAATAAAAGGTATTTGAAAGCATATAAAAAACCATTAAAACTCATAATGTTAAATTATATTAATCATATAAAGTAATTTATTGTGTGAATTTTCGTTAAAAACTTTATCTTTGTTTTTTGAATTTATGAATAAAAAGAGTTTTATATTATTTTTCTTCTTATTTATTAGCTTGTATTTGTTTTCTCAAAATACAGAAACTGTGCCTGCGTCAACACGTCCATTAACAAAATGGGAAAAAATGTTTCCTCAAGTTAGATATGATAAGAAAATATATAAAACAGGAAGTAATTGGTTTACAGTTGCTTATGGCTTAGGTTATCATATTAATTCAAAACAATATAATCAGCAAAATTTATCATTAGCTTATCATCATCGTTTTCGAGCAATGTATTTTAATGCTGGTTTTCATTATTCAAGTCCTTATTTTTTTATGAAACGTCCATTAGAAAAAATTAGTGACATTCATATTGGGGCAGGCTTACGTTTCGAAAAACGCTATTTTAATTTTGCTTTTTTTATTGGTCCCTCACTTGCATCATCATTAGTGCCAAAAAGTGATATTGTTTCAGTAAAACATCATCAGTTAGGTGCGCATACTGAATTGCAATTTACTTTCAAATATTTTTATGATATGGGAATAGGGACATCTATTTACGGAAGTTTTAATAAACGCTATCAAGTAATTGGTTTACAATTACATTTTTATTTTTCAAATGCTTATGTAGGACGTTATTAATTATAAAATTTAAAAATTATGAATTACATTAATGATTATGTAGAAAAAAACAAAGAAAGATTTTTGGAGGAGCTTTTCGGTCTAATCCGCATTCCTTCTATTAGTTCAATTCAAGCTCATAAGCCTGATATGTACAAATGTGCAGAGTACTGGCGTGATATGATTTTGCAAGCAGGTGCAGATAAAGCCGAGCTTATGGAAACAGCAGGAAATCCAGTTGTTTATGGAGAAAAAATTATTGATCCAAAATTGCCAACAGTAATGGTTTATGCTCATTATGATGTTATGCCTGTTGACCCAATAGAACTTTGGAATACTGAACCTTTTGAGCCTGTAATAAAAGACGGTAAAATTTGGGCTCGCGGTGCTGATGATGATAAAGGTCAAGGTTTTATGCACGCAAAAGCATTTGAACTAATGGTAAAAACTAATACTTTGCCTTGTAATGTAAAGTTTATGATTGAAGGTGAAGAAGAAATCGGCTCTCCAAGTCTTGGCGAATGGTGTGCAAAAAATAAAGAAATGCTTAAAGCTGATATTATTTTAGTTTCTGATACTGGTATGATTGCTCGCGATATTCCAAGTATTACAGTTGGTTTGCGTGGCTTGTCATATTGGGAAGTAGAAGTTACTGGACCAAATAAAGATTTACATAGCGGATTATTTGGTGGTGCTGTTGCAAATCCAATTAACGTGCTTGCTAAAATGATTGCCGACATGCAAGACGAAAATGGCAGAATTACAATTCCAGGTTTTTATGATGATGTTATCGAAGCTTCTGCAAAAGAACGTGAGATGTTAAATAAAAAACCTCATTGTGATGAAGAATATAAAAAAGCAATTGATGTAAATGCTTTAAAAGGCGAAGCAGGATATACAACTACCGAACGTACAGGTATTCGTCCAAGTTTTGACGTTTGTGGAATTTGGGGTGGTTATACTGGCGAAGGAGCAAAAACAGTTCTTCCTTCAAAAGCTTATGCAAAAATTTCTACTCGTTTAGTTCCAAACCAAGATAATGTGAAAATTTCAAAACTTTTTAAAGAACATTTCGAAGCTATTGCACCAGATTATGTGAAAGTGGTGGTAACTCCTTTACATGGCGGACAAGGTTATGTTTGTCCTATTGATTTACCAGCTTATAAGGCAGCCGAGAAAGCTTACACAGATGTATTTAAGAAAGTTCCAGTTCCAGTTCGTAGCGGTGGTTCTATTCCAATTATTTCTACTTTCGAAGAAGTGCTAGGAATTAAATCTGTTCTTATGGGGTTTGGTTTAGAAGAAGATGCTATTCACTCGCCAAACGAAAGCTATCCTGTGGAAAATTTCTTAAATGGTATTAGAACTATTCCATTGTTTTATAAATATTTTGCAGAATTAATGGTATAATAATATATGCGTTGTAGAATCATCGCATGCGATGGTTCTACATGCATGTATTATTTACAATATACGTGCATATATTATTTACAATATCTATAAATTAATTTTGCAGCCTCCCTGTGTCTTTTGTCTGCGGCTTTCTGCCAATAAATGCAGGCTTTTTCGTCAAAACCTATATTGTGCCAACAATTTGCAGTTTTAAACAAAACTTCGGGTAGGTTAGGGTCAATGTCTAAAGCCATAGCATAATCGTCTCTGGCAAATTTCCACGACTCTAGATTGTAGTAAATATCAGCTTTTGTAATAAAGAAATCTTTTTCACCAGGACTTAATACAACTAGTTGATTTAAAATGAGTAAAGCATTTTTATAATCTTTTTCTGCAATATAAATTTGTGTTTTTAAAAATAAAGCATCTAAATTATCTGGAAAAATTTCGCAGTATATATTAATATAGTATAGTGCTTTGCTAAATTTATTTGTAAGAAAACAAGCTTGTGAATATTTTTTTAAATTTTCAGGATTTTCAGGTCTTAGACTAATTAAGTTTTGAGCATGTTTAAATGCTTCGGAATAGTTGTTTTCAATTAAATTTAGTTCATATTTAAGCTCAATTGCTTCAATAAATTTTGGTTGTGCCTTTAAAGAATTATTCAAATAATAATTAGCATTTTTATAATCTTGCAATTTAAAATATGATTTTGCTAAAAGATATTGCTTTTTATATTCGTGAGAGCCAAAATTTTCGCTATTTAAAAGGTCTATTGCAGAAAAATATTCTTCTTTTTTTAATAAATATTCTGTTTCAGAAAGTTTTTCTTCTTTTTTAGAATATCGTGGTTCTTTCCAAAATTCTCTCCATTCGGAAGTTCTATTAATGTGTTCAAATTCTTGATAAGAAAGCAATTCAGGATAATAAATTGGATTTTTATATTTAAAATATTCATTTAGCCAAAAACATGCTTCGTCTGCAAATTCCATATTGGCATATATTCGAGATAAAAGTAATGAAGTTTCTTTTGGTAAGGTATTATTCAAATTTTTCAAAATTAAAATTGCATTGTTGAAATCTCCTGTGTTGTAGAGAATTTCTGCTTTTAATAAATTATTTTGATTTGTAGATATTGAATTATTTATTGTTATTAAAGCAGAATCAGTTGAGTTTTTATGTAAATATGAAAGTGCTTTGTAATAATCTAAGTCTAAGTTAATAGTTTGAGCCGAAAGACTGGCTAGCAAAAGCAAAAAACTGATATTTAAAATAATTTTTTTCATTCTTGCGGTTTCTTAACTTGGTTACTATTAAAAACATGCACAAATCCATTCAAATGTCTGATTTCTATGCCAGTTAAACGATGTTCATACACATCACAGCTATAAAAATATACTCCATCGTTAACTAGTTTTCCGCTTTGAAAATTTCTTCCGTCCCAATTTATGTCTGGGTCTTCGGTTTCATACATTAATTGTCCCCATCTATTATAAATTTTGATGTCAATTTTTTCAACAAAATAGTATGGTTCCATAGGTCTGAAAAAGTCATTTATTCCATCATTATTTGGAGTGAAAACATTTGGAAGTTCGTAATAAGAACAATCATCTAAGCATACTTTATTTGAAAAAGGACTTTCGTTTTGAAAAGAATCAACAGCAGTCATATAATAACAGCCAGCCATTCCAATTTCTGGAAAATGTTTGTATTCTCTAGCTTCGCCTTTAGGTTGATAGATTTGAGAAAATTTACCATCTAGAGTAGGGGAGTAGAAAATTTTATAATACATTACATCGTTGTTGCAAGTATCGGGTAACTGCCATGTTAGCTGGTTGTGAACTAAATCGCAAATTGATTGTGCTTGTAAAATCGGTGGGCAAGGCGGAGTTGTGTCAATGGCTTCGGCACAATTTATTTGAGATAAATTAATTATTGGGTCAATAATTCCTTCGACAGAATAGTTGCCAATACTTTTTATGAAATAGCAATATTCTTTTCCATTTATTAAACCTTTGTCTATATATGTGTCTGTGTTTGAATTTGCAATAGAATCAAAGTTGTTTGTGTTTTCAAAATATCTATAAATAGTGTAAGAATTATTTACCCAAGGTACATTTTTGTTAATATTTATTTTTAAAGCATTTTCCATTTGTTCAATTTCTAAAAATATTGATGATGCTATGTGTGGCGAACCTATTAAAAATCTGTTTGCTGGGTCGTTATTGTAAAATTCAACTTTGTATGAATATGGATTTTGCTTTGTATTTAATAGCGAATCATGAAATATTGTATCGTTAATGTCGTTAAATTCAGCAATTTTTGTAAGGTTTTCACCGTAAAATCCTTCTGAGCGATATAAAATATATTGATAAGGACCTGGTGCTTCGCCAATTTCAATTTCGGTTGGTTTTGCCCAAGCAACATATATTTTTCCTTGAGTTTCGTCAGTTTCTAAAACACTAACATTTGTGATGGTTGGAATTCCTCTTACTAATCTTGCACAAACTTCTTCTGAGGCGTATCCTTCAGCTCCGTCATTAAAAACTGCTGTTACAAGATAGCAATATTCATGTCCTTGCGAAACTTTTATATCAGAGAATGATGTTGCTTCGTATCCTTGGTTAAAAGCAATTTTTGTATATCCTAAACTTTCAGGAACTCCGACTTGGCAGTGATTAGGGACAAATCCCGAACTTCCAATTTTTCGATATATATTATAGCCTATAGCATTTGTACAATAGTTTGCACTCCAATTTAGGTCTATTTTATTAGTAGAACTCGAAATGCTTAAATTTTCTACTGGCGGTCCAACAACACTAATGCTAATATTTGCAATGTCAACTAAACTAATTGGAGAGCTGTTGTCTTCGGCTTTTACATTTAAAGTATATGGTTGCTTTCTAATAAAATCGCATTGTGTTTGCCATTCGAATTCTGCTTCGGCATATCCTGGGTTAGAAATAGTTTGTGTAAATTTTGCAGCTGAATTTTCCATAACAAATGGAGCCCCGTTTGCAGTAAGTGTTATAATATCATCATTTGGGTCGCTTGCTTTAATAGTGTATATTAAAAGCGAATCTGCTTGAATGCAAATATTTAGGTCAGTAGAAATTTTTGGAGGTTTGTTGTCTGTTTTATAAACTTCAATTTGCATATCTCTAATTATTGAGCCAATTTTTATGCCGTTTCTCCATTCTTCGATTAGCATAGCAATATTATAAACCCCTGGCGATACGGGAGTATTCCAAACTAAATCCCCAGTAATTTCATTTACTGTAAGTGAATTTGAAGCTTGCGGAAGAGTATATCCTTCTATTGGTTCTCCATTTTCGGCTCTGCAAGTTGTAAGTTTATATGATAGACTGTCGCCGTCAGGGTCAAAAGCTCCAGGATTATGAATAAAAATTTGTCCAACAGCAGCTTTGTCAACAGGTGCTTGAGTTAAAATAGGAGTGTTGTTTGTTCCAATACTTGGATTTATCATCATTGTAGTTGAGATGCAAAACATAGTGTTTACTGAATTTGGTATATTATTTACTCCAAAATTTCTATTAGGGTCTTCAACAACAATTTGGTAAACTCCAGGACCTGGATATGTATGAGTCCCGACATATTTATTTCTTTTATAATAATCTGGTAATCTAACCTCTTCAACTCTTGGCAAAATACTTTTAGTATTATCTCCCCACATAATTTCTAAGTCTGGTCTGTCGGCAGTCCAACCTGGACCGGTTGCGGTATAGGTTATAATAGTTATTTCAAATTTTAAGTCAGAAATTTGCCTATAAGTAATTTCGCCAGCACGATTATGTGTAGCAAATAAGTTAATACTTAAAATTACTAATATTGACAAAAAAACACCTTTCATAATTTACAAAGTTATGAATTTTTATTTTAAGATGTATTGTTTTAAGAAAATTTTTATAAAACTGTCGAAATTAAGTCTATTTTATAGTTGACTTAATTGTTTCATAATTTCTAAACCTATAGCACATTTGTGGCAATTGTGCAAATTGCAATATTCTCGTTTTAAGTGCAAAAGTGCTTGAGAATCAAGTGAGTTTTTGTTTGAAAAACCAACTTTTTCCCATTCTCTAGTTTCTTTGTTGTTTTCGGGTTTTATGTTTTGGAGCCAGTCTATTACTTTATCTTCAATATTTTCACAAGAATATTTGCTAAAATAAAAAAATGCAAATGGAATTAAAGTATTTATGCTGATAATATCTTGGGCAGTTTTGCTAAAATTTGAATTTGTTTTGCTTGTTTCTTTATCAAAATTGTAATGGTTTTTCCAAAAATCCGAAACATTTGGTTTTAGTAAGTTTGAAGTGTTTTTGCATAAGTCTAAATTTGTAATATTATAAACTAAGTCTTTAAATATTGGAATTAAACTTGCAAATTGTGCTATTCTGATATGTGGAAAATTTGAAGGTCGCATTTTTGATTTTTTCCACTCTACAGGACTTATTGCTTTTAAATTATGAATTTTTGAAAGATGATTGTATTCAGAGATTAATTTTTGTACAAATGGAAAATCCGAACTTTCTGGCAATAATCCTGATTGTCCAAAGAGAAGGGCTTCTATTTTAAGGTTATCGTCATTATATTTTAGTAGAATGTTGATAGGTAATGAAAAAGCTAAACTCTCAAAAGCATCTGAATTTACTCCAAAGCCAAAACTGCGAGCTAAGCTAATATAAAAAATCTCTTCAAAATTGTTATTTGTTTTTGCTGCGAGGTTTTCTAAATGCTTAATTTTGTTTTCAAGTCTTTCTATCGCCATTCTTTCTAAGCAGAAATTTTTTATACTTTCATCAACTAATTCTAAGTAGTCAGAACAGGGAATAGCTTTTTCTAAATTTTTGAGTTCAGCATATTTATTATAAATTATATGTGGAAATTTTATTTCCCAGCAAGGAATTTCGCTTTTATCTTTAAGAAAAACAGCTTTGTCGGCATTAAAAACTATATGTAAAATTACATTGCCGTAAGCTAAGTCTTTATCGTGTTTGTGTTTAAACCAATCTGATGCATTTATATGAATTTCTACATTTCCAACCCAAATTTTGTCGTTAATTTTAATTTTCGCATTAAAAAAATCAGGACCAGAATCGGTATTATGTACTCCAGGACTAATTATTTCTAAAACATCGCCTTGAGTAGTATATTCATGGTCTTTATCCCAAAGTCGGTTTTTAAAAATATAATGTAAAAATTCTTCTGTCATGTTTTTTTATATTTTAACTGATTTGATAGTGGTTGAATTTTCGGTGTTTTAGCTCCGCTCAACTACCGTAAACTTAACCAATACAACACTACTCGCTCGCTCATTGCTCTCGCTCATTGAGCGTAGCCGAAATGAGCGTAGTAGTTAGGCATTTATAAAACACTTTTTAAATAAAAAATGCCCTCTTATATGAGAGCATTTTTTATAATATGTTTTTATTTATCTACTAGAAGTAGGTTAAATTTTGATAATATCTTTCACCTTCTGAAGTAGTGATTTGAGCGGGATTGCCAGTAAATACTGTTTTTTTGTATGTGTCACCAGCTTGTTTTTGTTCTTTTTCAAAATCCACAGGAATTATGTCAACAGTTACATTATTGAATTTAACAGTTGGTAAAGCAATCTCATAATATCCATCACCATTAGTAGTAGTTTCATATTGTAAGATTTCGTAAACATGAGTACCAACAGGAGCTTGTACTAAATCTCTTGAGTCAATGCGGAAAATAATTTTTGTGCCAGAACCAACTTTTTCAAGACCAATATTTGTTGCGTCAAGGTCGGCATAAACAGTTCCAGAAATAACAACAGTTTTTAACTCTACTTCTTCGTAAGTATCTTTTTTCTTGCAGCTAGTAAAAGCAATTAAAGAACCTAAAGCTGCTACTAAAATTATCGATAATATATTTTTCATAATTATAAATTTTTTAAATTAATACTAAATTATTTTTTAAATTAAAAATGGAACATAATAAATAGTGAACCACTTGTGAAAGTGTCAACTCCCACAAAACTATCAACAGCAATTTCTTCAGTTTTTACTTCACGTCCTGTTCCAGTCCATGTTTCTGTAGTTACAAATCCACCTTCTTTAGAAATGTTAAATCCTAATCCCATTTCTCCACCAATAGAAATTTTAGGAGCGAAGAAATATTCAACACCAACAACGCCACGTAAAGAAAATCCTAAATCGTCATTGTTATGTATGGAAAGAATACGTTGACTTCCTGCAACTTCGGCATCAGCAGTAAAGTCGTAAAATGAAGGAGTTGTAAATTCAGCAGTCATTTCGTTACCATACTTGTAGTTAACATTTCTTGAGTTGTAGTTAAAGAAAGCACCTCCGCCATAGTATCCTTGTACTCTACCTTTACCACGATACATTAAGTAATCACCACCAATAACAACGTTAGTTGCGTTAGTGTGCATTACGTCAGTAACTTTAGCTTCAGGATTTGGAATTGTCATGTTCTTGGTAACAAATTCTCTGTCATAGAGATTTGTGTGTCCAAGTCTTACCGATCCTCTAATGGCTGCTTGGTCGTCTAGGTAGTACTTGCCATAGATTGTAAATGCAGTGTTGTTAATAGTTGGAATAAAGTTGAAAGTTCCAGCTCCAGTATTTCCAACTGTTCCGTTAAAGAGGTTTCCAAAATATCTAAGTACAGGCGTAGCATCTATACCAAGAGCAAATTCGCCTGCTTTTGGCAAAATGTTTTCGCCACGTTTTGATTTCATGTCAACCTCTTGTGCGAATAGTCCTGTAGCAAGGAATATTGCACAAATAAAAATTGTTACGTGTTTCATAAATCAAATTAAGTTTAGTTAAACATTAAAATTGTCAGTACAAAGATACTAACTTTTTTGTAAAAAATACAATTTGTGGATAAATTTAATGTTTTTTGAGAATTTGTTCTCTATGTATCTAAAAATCAATGGCTTATGTGTTGGGGAAATTTAAAATTTTGTTGTTTATAAAAAAAACTGCTTTATTAAAATAGGTAATAAAGCAGTTTTTTTTAATATTATTAATAAAAATCTATTGTTTATGACGAGGTTCGTCAGAAACTGTTAGTTTTTTTCTACCTTTTGCTCTTCTGGCAGCTAATATTTTACGACCACCAACTGTTGCCATTCTTTCTCTGAACCCGTGTTTGTTTTTTCTTTTTCTGTTCGAAGGTTGAAATGTCCTTTTCATTTTTATATCTTTTTAAAACGTTATCAATAAATTTTTATGGACTGCAAAAATAGTATTTTTATTTTTTATTCAAAAATTTTTGTTGATTTTTTTGATTAATTGGTAAATAAATTATTTTTTTTGTCTCAAAGTATTCATAGTCAAATAGTTCGGAGATGTTGTAAATTTGGAAATTTTTAAAATCTTTTAGTTCTTCATCAAAATTGCCACCTTTTAAATAAATAATTCCTTGTTTATTATGTTCAGTTTTGCTTAAAATTATGTTTTTTGCGATATTATAAAACTTTGGAAAAGCAGTTACAGCTCTACTTACAACAAAATCATATTTTGGCTTTAGTGTTTCGGCTCTTGCATTGATGGCATTTACATTTTGCAAATCAAGTTGGTCTTTAATAGCAGATACAACACTTATTTTTTTAGCAATGCTGTCAATTAAATCGAATTTTGTTTGGGGAAACATAATTGCAAGTGGTATTCCAGGAAAACCTCCACCAGTGCCAATGTCAGCAATAATGTGAGTTTTATCAAATTTAAACTTTAAAGCTATTGATAGAGAATGTAAAATATGGTTTACAAATAAGTTGTCTATGTCTTTTCTGCTAATACAATTAATTTTATTATTCCATTCAGGAAAAATTTCTTCTAATTGTTCAAATTGTTTTAGTTGTGCTTGGCTAATTTTTGGAAAATATTTTAATAAAGCTTCTTGCATTATTTATATTTGTTTGTCAAAAGTGGGGCTAATAATTCCCTTGCTCTATATAATTGTGCTTTTACTGTACCTATTGGTAAATGTAGTTCTTGTGCAATTTCTTCGTAAGTAAGTTCTTGGTAATATCTTAAATCTATTAATGTTGCGTATCTTGGCTTTAGAGTTAGTATTATACTTTTTAAGTCTTTTGATTTTTGCTTTTTAATCAATAAATCTTCAGGATTAAGATTTGGAGATGTAAAATTCGGGTTATCAGCGTCTTGGTATTCGGCAGTAGTATCAATTGATTGCGGTCTAACTTTTACTTTTCTAACAAAATCGATACAATTATTAATAGCAATTCTAAATAGCCAAGTACTAAAAGCATAGTCGGGAGTGTATTTATCAAGATTATTAAATGCTTTTGCAAAAGTTTCCATAGTTAAATCTTCTGCATCATTTTCATTTCCAATTTTTTTTAAAAGTAAAAAATAAATTGGGTCTTGATAACGGTCTAATAATTGAGCAAAGGCTTTTTCATTACCTAATAAAGCTTGCTCAACAATTTCTAAATCTTTGCTGGCTTTTGCTGAAAAATTGCTGCGTTCTACCATTGATTGTTTTTTGCTTTAAAAAATATTTTTTTAATTAAAACTTGTAAATAAAAAATTAATGCAAAGTTATCAAAAATAATGATATAAAAAATTAGTAGTTTATTTTTTATTTTTAAGCTAAATTTTTTTAAAATAAAAGTGATTATTAATATTCTTAATATCAAAAAAATGCTTGTAATTAAAAGAAAAGCATTGTTTGAGAGTAAAATTATTGCAGATGTTAAAAATAAAAATCTGCTAATTATTTCAGAACTTGATATGAGTTTTTCGTACAAGTTATATTTTTTAGAAGTGCTTAAATGTCGTGTTTTTTGCTTGACAAACGCTTTATAAGTTTCCTTAGTTTTCGACAAACTTATACTTTCGTGATGAGTGCATATTTCTGTATTTTGCTTTGTCGCAACTTCAATAATAAATAAATCATCATCGCCACTTGCAATGTCTAAATGGCTTTCGAAACCTGAATTTTCTATCCATAATTTTTTAGAATAAGCAAGATTTCGCCCAACTCCCATATATGGTTTTAGTTTTTTAGCTGATGACATATATGTTAGTGCAATTAGTTGAGCATCATAGCGAATAAAAGCGTTTAATAAATTGTTTTCAGGTTCAAACATTCCTAAACCTAAAACAATTTTTTTATTTGCTGAAAATTTTGAACAAATATGTTTTAGCCAATTGTTATGTGCTGGATAGCAATCAGCATCAATAAAAACTAGTTTTTCATATTTTGCATTTTCTATTCCTAAACTTAGAGCATGTTTTTTACCTATATTTGGAGTTTGAGTATTAAAAATTTTCAAGATTTCATTTTTTGCTTGAATTTTCTCTAAAATTTCTAAAGAATTATCAGTACATTGGTCTAAAACTATGATAATTTCAAATTCGTTAAAGTTTTGGTTTAAAATTTTTGGAAGATTTTTTTCTAAGTTTTCGGCTTCGTTTTTTGCTGCAATAATTATGCTTACTGGCTCGTCGTTAGTTGAAGCAGATAGGTTTTCTTTTTTAAAAATTACACTTGGAAATAAATATAAATAATAAAATAATTGAACACTTATGGAAATGCAAAATACAATAAAAGTTATTATGAGAAAAATGCTCATTCTATTTTATTTAATGGCTTTACTTTCTTCCCAAATCTCATTCATTTCGTCTAAGGTCATGTTTTTTAGGTCTTTGCCTTGAGCTATGGTTTTTTGTTCTAAATAATTAAATCTTTTTATAAATTTTTTATTTGTTTTTTCTAGAGCATTTTCTGGATTTACATCATAAAGACGTGCAGCATTTATTATTGAAAAAAGAAAGTCACCAAATTCTTCTTCAAATTTTTCAGAATTATTATTTTTTAATTCTTCAATCATTTCAAAATATTCTTCTTTTACTTTATCCCATACTTGTTCTTTATGTGTCCAGTCAAAACCAACGCCTCTAGCTTTATCTTGAATTCTGTGAGCTTTAATCATTGCAGGTAAAGAATTTGGTATTCCACCTAAAACAGTTTTTTTCTTTCCTTCTTTTAGTTTTAATCTTTCCCAATTTTCTTCAACATCTTTTGCCGTTGCTACCTTTACATTTCCAAAAATATGTGGGTGTCTAAATTCTAATTTGTTGTTAATGTTTTTTATTACATCGTAAATATCAAAACTTCCTTTTTCTTCGCCAATTTTGGCATAAAAAACAATATGTAATAAAATATCGCCTAATTCTTTTTTTATTTCGGTATCATTTTCTTTTGAGACGGCTTCTGCGAGTTCGTAAACTTCTTCTATAGTTAAAGTTCTAAGGCTTTCGTTGGTTTGCTTGCTGTCCCAAGGACATTCCTTTCTTAATTTGTCCATTATATCAAGAAGCCTTTTAAATTCGCTAAGTCTTTTATCCATAACAAAAAAAGAGGCAGTGATTTTGCCTCAAAATATAAAATAAAAAATATTTATACAATTCCTGTAAAACCCATAAATGCAAGAGCTAGTATTCCTGCAGTAACAAGTGCAATAGGCACACCTTTCATACCTTTAGGAATATTTAACTTATCTAGTTGCTCGCGAATACCAGCTAAAATTACTAGAGCAAGTCCGAAGCCTATGGAAATAGATGCTCCATAAACTACTCCTTGCAATAAGTTAAAATCTTTTTGAATAACTAGAATTGCAACTCCAAGTACAGCACAGTTTGTTGTGATTAGAGGTAAAAATATTCCAAGAGCTTGATAGAGTGGGGGGCTTATTTTTTTAAGAATAATTTCTACCATTTGCACTAATGAAGCAATTACTAAAATAAAAGAAATTGTTTGCAGATAAGTAATGTTTAGCGGTACTAATATGTATTGATATAATAGAAAAGTTACCATTGTAGCTAGAACTATTACAAAAGTAACTGCACCAGCCATTCCTAAAGAAGTAGAAACTTTATTAGAAACTCCAAGAAATGGACATACTCCCAAAAATTGGGCAAGAACAACGTTATTTACGAGTATCGCAGATATTATTATTAAAATGTATTCCATAATTTTTATTTTTTAATTTTATTAACTAAAGCAATTAAATAACCTAATGCAATAAAAGCACCTGGAGCTAACACAAAAACTAAAGCCCCTTGATTCATTAATTCAATTCCAAATATTTGACCGGCACCAAGTATTTCACGAATAGCACCTAAAATTCCGAGAGCCAAGGCAAAACCTAATCCCATGCCTAAGCCATCAAAAAGTGATGAAACAACTGTGTTTTTGCTGGCAAAAGCTTCGGCTCTACCAAGCACAATACAGTTTACAACAATAAGAGGAATAAATAAGCCTAATGTTTCGTAAATAGCAGGAACATAAGCCTGCATTGCTAAGTCTATTATTGTAACAAATGATGCAATAACCACGATGTAAGCAGGTATCCTTACTTTTGAAGGGATCATGTTTGCGATTAAAGAAATTACAACGTTTGAGCCTACAAGTACGAAAGTTGTTGCTAAACCCATTGAAACACCATTTATTGCTGATGATGTGGTTGCTAAAGTTGGACAGGTTCCAAGTATTAGAACTAAAATAGGATTTTCTCTAATTAATCCTTTGGTAAAATTTTTCCATTGATTCATTATTCTACTCCTCCTTTCTCTGTGTCATTTGTTTCTAACTCAGTTTTTTGTTCTATTTGCTCATCAATTTCTTCTATCACTTTACTTTCTTCTATATCTGATGAGTTATAATATTTTATAAAAGCATCATAAGCTCTTTGTAGAGCATCAATATAAGCTCGTGAAGAAATTGTTGCAGCTGTTATTGCATCGACTTCTCCGCCATCTTTTTTAAGATTTATATTAAATTCTTTTGGATTTTTATCTTTAAATTGAGAATTCCAATCAGATTTTGATTTTGAAGCTTTGTCTCCGAGACCTGGTGTTTCAGAATGTTCTAAAACGTCATTATCAATAATTGTACCATCGGGTTTGAAACCTACCATTACTGTAATTCGTCCTCCAAAAGCGTTGTCGGAATATGTTTGTACAGCAGTTCCAATTATTTTATTTTCACTAACAACTTCGTAGAAAGTTAATGAATCTTTGCCCGTTTCGGGCATTACGCTAAATTGATTGATTTCTGCTGTACTCGCTCCTGGCACAACTAAATTTATGCTATTGCTTAGTTTTATTTTTTTAGCTTGTTCAATAGGTTCTTTTGTAAATTTATAAACAAAACCTAAAAGCACAGCTGGTATCGCTGTTATTACGAACAGCGTTACTACCATATTTACGAAACTATCTTTTTTTGCCATAATTATGCTTTTTTAATTGTTTCACCAAAACGTTTTGGTTTAAAACCTTTATTAATTAATGGAACGAATGCATTCATTATTAAAATAGCGAAAGACATTCCTTCGGGATATGCACCCCAAGTTCTAATAACTATTGTCAATACTCCTATTCCAACTCCAAACAATAACATTCCCTTTTTTGTCATAGGTGATGTAACCATATCAGTTGCCATAAAAATTGCTCCTAGCATCATACCACCAGTTAAAAGGTGGAAAGCTGGGTCGGCGTAATTAACTGGATCAACTCCATGAAGAATTGCTGAAAATATTGCAGCTGACCCTAAAACTGCTACTGGTATATGCCAAGTAATAATTTTTCTAAATAGCATGAACAAGCCTCCAATCAGAAGTGCTAGAGCTGAAACTTCACCAAGCGAGCCTCCAACATTTCCCATAAACGCATCTGCGTAAAAATGTGGCATACCATCAATTATGCTTTGAAAACTTTCTCCGTTTTTAAGACCTTCTTTAACTATTGCTAAAGGTGTAGCACCAGTTTCAGCATCTGTCATAGCAAAGTTTAAAACACTAACTTTGGGCCATGAGGTCATTTCTACTGGGAAAGAAATTAATAAAAATACACGTCCAACCAATGCAGGATTAAATGGATTATTGCCTAAGCCTCCAAAAGTCATTTTTGCTATTCCAATAGCTACTAAAGCACCTATTACAATAATATACCAAGGAAGATTTGATGGAAGATTGAACGCTAAAAGCATTCCAGTTATAATTGCTGAGCCGTCTGTAATTGTTGTTTTTTTAGCTTTAAAAAATAATTTTTGTATCGCCCATTCAAAAAACACACAAGAAGCTACAGCAATTAAGCTTACTCTAATTGCATCAAGTCCGAAATAATAAACCGACACTAATAAAGCCGGAATCATTGCAATAATCACTCCATACATGATTTTTCTAACGGAATCTTTTCCGTGAGCATGAGGAGACATCGAAACTGTTAATCTATTTATAGCCATTTTTATGATTTTTTTGCTCTTAAAATTTTATTTAAATTTGACTTTCCAAGTCTTATATAATCAAGGAGAGGTTGTCCTGCTGGACAAGTATATGCACACGAACCGCATTCTATACAATCTAAAACTCTTTCTTTTTGTAATTCTTCAAACATTGAAACTGCAGCCATGTTTTTTAGTAAATATGGTTCTAATCCCATAGGACAAACAGTAACGCAACGTCCACATCTAATGCAATTAAAACATTCTGGACGAGATGCCTTTTCTTGAGGTAAAATTAAAATGCCAGAAGTCCCTTTTGTAATGGGTACACTATCGCTAGCTAAGGCTTTTCCCATCATTGGACCACCACTTACAACTTTTCCGCTGTCTTCGGGTAAGCCTCCAACTGCTGCAATTAACATGTCAGAGGGAGTGCCTATTCTAGTTAAAATATTTTTAGGTTGAGAAACAGATTTGCCAGTAACTGTAACAACTCTTTCGATTAGAGGTTTGTTTTTTTGTACAGCTTCGTAAATAGCAAAAACAGTTCCAACATTTTGCACTACACAACCAACATCTATAGGTAACCCACCAGAAGGAACTTCGCGCTTTGTTAATGCTTTAATTAATTGTTTTTCACCACCTTGTGGATATTTTACTTTTAAAGGTTGAACTTCTATATCGGAATAATTTTTAGCTTTTTCTGTTAAAAGTTTGATGGCATCTTGCTTGTTGTTTTCTATTCCTATTACAACTTTTTCAGCATCAACAATTTTTTGAATAAGTTTACAACCCACTAAAATTTCATCAGCTTTTTCTAGCATAAGTCGATGGTCGGCAGTTAGATAAGGTTCACATTCAACAGCATTGATGATGAGGTGTTTACAAGTTTTGCCGGGAGGGATAGAAAGTTTTACATGAGTTGGAAAAGTTGCTCCTCCAAGTCCAACAATACCATTTTTTATAATTCTATTTTTAATTTCTTCAGCCGAGATGTCTAAATTATTTACTAAATCTTCGCTTCTGTCAATATCTTCGAGCCATTCGTCATTTTCAACTTCAATAATTATACAATTTTGTTTGTATCCACTAGAATCAAGAACTTTATCAATTTTTAAAACTTTTCCCGAAACAGAAGAATGGATATTTGCAGAAACAAAACCTGAGCTTTTTGCGATTAATTGCCCCACTTTAACTGAGTCATCTTTTGCAACAATAGGTTCGGCAGGACTTCCAATATGTTGAGAAATTGGAATATTTACTATCTTAGGTAGCTCAATAGTTTCTATTTTTTTGCCAGCTGAGAATTTGTTCTCTTTTGGATGAACGCCACCGAGTGGAAAGGTTTTTAACACGTTTTCAATCTCCTATAATTAAATTAGTATTGTTTTAATTCACTAAAGTTTCACTTTCTTCAAGTATTTCTTTTTTTGGTGGAAAATTTATTTCCAAAATAGCACCTGTTGGACAAACTGAAGCACATTTTCTACAAAGTTTGCATTTTGAAAAGTCAATATAAGCTACAAAGTTTTCTATGCTAATTGCTTCGAATTTACATTCTTTAGCACATTTGCCACAGCCTATACAAGCTACATCGCAAGCACGTTTTGCATCTGCACCTCTGTCTTTATTGATACAAGAAACATAAATTCTGCGATCTTTTTTACCTTTATTTCTAAGTTCAATAATATTTTTTGGACAGGATTTTACGCACAAACCGCAAGCAACGCATTTTTCTTCGTCAACAATAGGTAAACCACGCTTTTCGTCAATATGGATAGCATCGAAAGGGCAAGCTACTACGCAATCTCCTAATCCTAAACAGCCAAATGCACAATCAGTATCGCCACTAAATAGAGAGTGTTCAATAGCACAGCTTGTTGGACCATCAAATATCTTAGTTTTTTTTCTATTTTCTAAACTACCATTGCATCTAACAACTGCAATTTGAGGTTCTTTTTCTTCAACACTTAAGCCCATGGCTTCGGCAATTTTTTTCATACTTGCGCTTCCACCTGCAGGACAATTCATGTTTTCTAAACTACCAGTTTTTACAATTGTCTCTGCAAAGCCTCTACAACCAGGATAGCCGCAACCTCCGCAATTTGCACCAGGTAAAAGCTCTTGAATAGTATCTATTCTAGGATCTTCAACAACTTTAAATTTTTGAGCAACTAAATATAAAATTACTGCTAAAATTGCTCCAAGCAAACTCAAAGTAATTAAGGTGTTTATAACAATCTCCATATAGTAAAAAGTTTAAATTTTTTTTATACTAAAACTAAATTCTTTTTTAAGTTTATTTTTAAACAAATAAAGTGCAATATAATAAGGAATTAATGTAAGAATTGAAATAATTCCAGATAAAGCTTCGCTTAAACCACTGATAGTGCAAATAATTAAAGTAATCAAAACAACAAAAAACGGTAAAATATAAGCCAAGAATAGAGCTTTTCCACCAAGTGATTGACGCATTATTACTTTTACTGTCTCACCAATATTGTAGGTGAAATTATTATCAAAAATTTCTATGGTTTTTTGTGAACTATCAAAACTACACAATGACCTTGAATGGCAAGTGGCACATGCAGAGAGAACAGTTAGCTCAACAGTAATTTTACCATCATTAATGTCTATTACTGTTCCGTCGTGTTCGATGGTAGATTTTTGGTTCATTTTTTTAAAATAAATATTGCAAAATTAAAATATTTACAATCTATTTTTGATGTTTTTTAAAATATTATTAACAATTTACGTAATTTAGAATCAGTTTAAATTATTCTGTAAAAAAGCAGTAATTTATATTTTTATGAATTTGGTAGTAAAAATTGTTTTTCTCGATTTTGCAATAATTGAATAAAGCCCAGAATCCAATTCGGAAATATCAATTCCAGAAATTTCCCAGTTTATATCTGCAATTTCTACATTTAATTTTTTAATTAATTGACCAAATTGATTGTAAATTTCTACTTCATAATTGTCATTAGGAAGATTATTGCTAATAAAATATAAAATATTTGTTGCAGGATTAGGAAAAGCTTTAATGTATTGCTCTGTGGTTTCTTCTATTATGTTTGCTGTATTTTTAATTATAAAATTAAATGGGTCGGCTTGACCTATATAAGGTAGTGTTTCAGTTTTTGGTCTGCTGTCTTTAGCTTGAATATAATATCTTATTGTATCACCTTGATTCAAATTATTTAAGCTAATGTTATAAGTGTTTTCTGAAATATTTGCCATTTCTATTTCTACAAATTCTTGATTATTTACGCTGTAAATTAATTTAACTTCTGTAACAGAATTTGAGTTATTAAAGGAATAAACTTCAGCGTTAAAGTTATAAGTTTCTTGGAAATCAATTTCTTCAACATAGGGTAGGTGGGCAATTTTAAGCATTTCGAAATCAGGAACTTCGTGAGTTCTGCAATGAAGAGCATCAGTACTATACCATTTATTATACTCAATGCCAATTATTTCATAACCTGGCATTGCTTCTTCATAAACTGCTGCAGCATCTTCATTATATGCACCAGGGTTTCCTGTGTTAAAAGGTATAAATACTTTATTATTTAAAATTAAAGAATTTGTATAAGCGTTTTGGTCCACCATCCAATTTGTGCGAAAAACTTTGTATTTGTTTCCATAGCTAGAAGTTTGATTAGCCCAATAGTCTGCCATTGCTTCAAAATCAGCATATCTTGAGTCGCTTGCAGGAACACGAGCAATAAGAATTTTATCAACTGCCAAAAACTTTCCCCAGCAATCTATATGTTCTATATAATCATTGAGAGGGTCATTAACTAGATGATAATTTTCAATACCTATATAATCTTGTACTATTTGACTTACTTGTTGTTGGCTTAAGCTTGAATTTTCGGTATAAACTAAATCGCAAGATGCTGCTATACCAAGTCCGTCTGTCATATAATTTCCACCAGTGTGAACTAAATTCATTCCGAAAACTTCCATATCCCAATAGTCGCCAAGTACACTAGGGAGATTGTCATCGTTTGTTCTGTCTGGACGGTTGTAAGGAAAATCAACTATGCCAACTTTATTATTTTCTCCATATTCAATAAAAATAGGACTAAAATCTCTTGTCCATTCAGAATCTATTGGAGCAGTTACGAAACTTACATTTTCCATATTTACTCCATTATTTTGAAGCTGTGAAGAAGCATAGGATTGAGCAAAAGATGAACAAACTACATAAACATTTACATATTTAGATAGCTCTGTAATTAAAGAATATGGGACAGCAAAATTAAAAGGGAAAGCAATAATAACTCCTTGATTTGGCTCAAATTCTGCAATGCTTCTAGTGCCTCCAACAGGTGGAGGAGTGGAGTTAAATGCACGATTTCTATAACTTGTTTTAAACTCTTCTGGCGAGTTCATGTGATATTTGCTACGTTCTGCTTCAGTAAATTCTCTTTGAGCAAAAAGACCTAAGCTTAAGAAAATGAAAATAATTAAAAAAATAATCTTATTCATAAATTGAGTTTTTTATTTGTTTATAATCAATCTTGAATTTAATGTTTCTTGATTTGTGCTTACCGTAACAATATAAACTCCATTTGTGAAATTTTGAGTGTTAATCAAAATATTGTTTTCGCCAGAATAAATATTTATAGGATTAGCAAACTCATAAACAATTTGTCCACTCAAATTTATAATTTTCACATTTGCACTAGAGTTTTCTTTCATATTTATGTTTAGATATGTAATATCTTGTGCTGGATTTGGATAAATGTTTAAAGAGTTTTCTGAAATATTAGTTTTTGTATGTATTAATGTTTTTGCATCTTGATGAGGAGGTAATTTTATATTATCCAACCATGCACAATCTTGTCCTTGATTAAAATAAGCATCTTTTATATATGACCATTTTAATTCATGTTGACCAGCGCTAACATTAAATGTCTCTTTTGACCAAGCAACTTCTCCTGCCCAAGCATTTTTTTCAACACCATCAATAAAGAAAGCAAAATGGTCAAACATATATCCCCACATAGCAGGCTCGCAACTTACTTTTTTATAAAACTCAATTTTATCATCGCTTAGAATGTCTAAATTTATAATTAATGAAGATTCTCCGCCACCTGTAGGAGTTCCAGATTTGAGAGCATACTCGCCTTCATAAACTTCGTCACTAACTATAGTCCAAGGGAAATCAGAATCGTTTTCCCAATCAAAGCTAGTCATAGTATTAGATTCCCAGTCTTCTATAGACTCGCCAACACTAAGACCTAAACTTAATGTGTTTATATACATTCCAGCAATTAAGTTAAAATTAAAATAAATCATAGTGTCACTTGGAATTTCTTCTGCTAAGCTAATTTCAAATTCAACAATTTCATCTTGGTTTCCTGCTAAAGAGGAAATATTATAAGTCGAATTATTAATACTGCTAACATACTCGCTTTCGCTACTTATGTTTACTACTCCAGCTACAGAACTAGCATGTCCAATGTTTTTAACTTGAACTTTTAGTTTAAGAGTTTCGCCGGGAGTAAGTAAACCATCATTATTTCCTAATTCGCTGTCGTCAAGTGAGTTAAAGTATAACCTCATTTTTGGAGCATTAACAGGAATGAAAATGTTAGATGTCCATTCATTTTCATCAGCATCAGTGATTGTGAGAATAGCTTTAATTTTAGTTTGGTCGGATATTCCATCAGCTATTAATAGTTTAAAAGCTTTGTTTTCGGTTTTAGTTTCATCAGCATTTATTTGACCAAAACTTTTTTCTCCTTCTAATATTGTTCCATGATATTCATCTGCTAAACTTAAACTTGTAATAACAGAGTTTGCAACATCAACTCCCACATTTTTTAAAGTTTCATTAATATAAATAATTTCATTGTATTCTGCTAAACCATTGTTGTTTCCTTCTTCATCATTAATAGAATATTCAGTATGAATAACATAAGGACCTGATGGCACAATTATCATAATTTCTTCTTGGTAAGTAATTTTATTAAAAGCTGTTATTGTTAGTAAAACTACTCCTGGTTCTGAAAGATTTTCAAAATTTATTGTTGCAACTCCTTGATTTACATATCCAGTGCCAAGAATTGTTGTTACATCTTCGTTGAATTTTGTAATAGAAACTAAAGCATTTTCTTCATCACAATTTACTTGAAATGAAGTTTCTTCGATTGTAATAACATCGTTGTGACTAATATTCATTTCTTGAGGAGTTTTTGTTCTAACCATTAAAGAAGGGTCGCCAAAAATTGTCCAAGTATCTGCCATAGATTGACCTTCGCCACCAGCTTCAATCATTTTAAACATGCCATTAAAAGATAAACCACCAAAAGTTCTTTTTATATTCGAAGAATATGTTTCAATTAAAATATCAATCATTTCGTCTTGTGCTGTCATAGGCTCTGTCCACGACTGGTTTATTGTAGAACCTAAAAAAGCAATAGCTCCAGTTGGTTGATTATTTTTTTGAGCTCTAAGCCAAGCCTCAGCAAAGCAGGTTCTGCCTTTAAAATGACCATTAACACAAGCGACACTCCAAATAAAAGGTAATTTATTTTCATTTGTTAAAGCATTAACGTGTGAATTAGTAAATTCTGTATTTACCCAAAGAGTTTCGTCGCCGTGTCCAATATAATTTGCAATTCCTGTTCCTGCATTAAAATGACTGCTAATTTGAGAATTATTCCCTCCTTGTTGATTTACAGATGTAATTGTATAACCATAGGTTTGAAGTTTGTCTTTAATAATATTCATATGTTGAACATCAGATTCTCCATTGTGTCCTTGTCCTGCTCCTTCGTTTGAAGCCGATGTGAAACCATTTGTTAACCAAGTGTCAGAAGCGTTTAAGTCTCTTTCATAAGTAACAGTTCTTTGAACTTGAGTTTCAATATCTGCAATAGAATTTCCCGAAAAACGACCTATAAAAATATCCGCATACTTATCGTTACCAGCTAAATATGTGTAGCCATTGTCAGTATAATTTGAACCAACATTTATAGGAGGAATATCTTCAGCATCGCCAACTAATAGTAAATAAGTTAAGTCGTTATTATCGTAGTAATCTTGAATAAAAGTTTTTAAATCATTTGAGCTAGTTCCTATTGAGCTAATTAAAACCATTTCAGTTTCTATACCTTTTTCAAGTTTCCAATTAATATATGGAGTCATTGCTGAGGCATACGCATCTTTTGAAATAATTAAAATCTTACCAGGTGTCCCTTCTTCAATAGGTGTATATTTTGTAGATGATTTGTAATTTATGAAATGGCGTTCATATACATTATTAAATTCGTAAGATGCTTTTAATTTATTATTTTCAATTTGATTTGGAAAATTATCATTTGTAAAAGTGATTTTTAAAATAATTTCACTATAAACTCTTAATTCTTTTTGAATAGCATTGTAGGTGAAAGGGAAAAAGCTAATATTTGCTCCTCTTAAATCACGCACAATAAATGGGTCGGAAATAAAAGCAGAATTTTTCGGAAAAAATTCATCAATAAAATATTCTCTACCATATTCATAAGGGACAGCATCAGGGTCTTGATTTCTATAAATTGTTCCTTTAGATGGTGCTATTTCAATATTTTCAACTGTAACATATTCCGAAGATATTATGTTATAAGAAAAACCTCCTTGATTTGGAATCATTATGGAAGTCGGAATAAAAGGCAAATCTGGACTTCCTTTTGGAAAATTATTTTTTGCTTTGGGAGAATTTACAATCACTGCTTCTCCTCTTGGTGTGTTAACATCTTTAAAATAGTAAGAATTGTTTATTAATTTTAAAGTTAAACCTTGCGAATTTTGCTCCAAAACATTTATACTGAAATTTTCAGATAATTGAGAGTCTAACTTAACTAAATTTACTTGAGAAAATAATGTTAAACTCAAGAAAAATAATGAAAATAATAAAATAAAGTGTTTCATAAAAATAAAATAAAATTAAATACATGTTTTGATTGTACAAACTTAATACAATTTTATTTTGCAAACATATACCATATGTAAATAATGTGTTAAGAAAAAATGAAAAATTATACAATTAGGCATTTGGAAGCTATATTAGTAAGTTATAGATTTTTTTTTAAAATAATTGTGTTGTTTTGAGTTGTTGTTTGAAATTAAAAAAGTGTCAAAGAAAAATATTGTCATTTTTTTTATAATAGGCAGATAATTAGGCTATTAATTTGTTTTAGCTTTTATAAAAATAAAAAAAGTAAAAGTTTTTTAAAATATTTTCAAAAAATAATTTGTTTTATTCAGAATTGTATTATTTTTGCAGTCCCTAAACATAAGGGAAGTTCTTTAAATTAAATTTTACAAAATTGGCTTACAATAAGTATGTGGTTTATAATTCTGAATTATAAATTTTGAAGTGTAAGCGTAAAAATATTACGGGGTGTAGCGCAGTCCGGCTAGCGCACCTGCTTTGGGAGCAGGGGGTCGCAGGTTCGAATCCTGCCACCCCGACAAAAAAAAAGCTTGGCAATTATTGTCAGGCTTTTTTTATTATTTAATAATTTTTATTCATATTTTTGTAATAATAAAAAGCAGAACTAACAAATGATTAAAGCTAAAATTATAATGTTTTTTCTTGGATCACTTTTGATAGCCGAAAGTGTTTTTATGCTTGTTGCTCTTGCTGTTTCTGCTATTTATTCTGGAATAGACTTTAATTATTTGTTGATTTCTGTAGCAGTAACCTGTTTCGCAGGATTATTATTAGTGCTTCCAAATCTTAAAATTGATAAAAAAGTTGAAAAAAGAGAATCTTATTTGATAGTGAGTTTAGCCTGGGTATTGATGTCTTTATTTGGTGCATTACCATTTTTTATTAGTGGGTTTGTTCCAAGTTTTACAGATGCTTTTTTTGAAACTATGTCGGGCTTTACGACTACAGGCGCATCAATTTTAAATAATGTAGAAGCTTTGCCTCATGGACTTTTGTTTTGGCGTAGTTTAACACACTGGATTGGTGGAATGGGAATAATAGTGTTATCAATAGCGGTAATGCCTATGGTAAAATCTGGAGGTGTGCAGTTGTTTGTAGCTGAAGCACCAGGAATTTCACCAGATAAACTTCATCCTAGAATTAAAGAAACTGCAAAAAAACTTTGGTTGGTTTATGTGTCGCTAACAGTTGTGCTGACTTGTTTGCTCCATGTTTTTGGAATGGATTGGTTTGACTCAATAAATCATGCATTTTCAACAATGGCGACAGGTGGTTTTTCTACAAAACAAGCAAGTGTTGCACATTGGACATCACCATCAATACATTATATAATACTAGTGTTTATGATACTTTCGGGTATAAATTATAGTATGTTGTATTTTGCATTTACTGGCAAAATCAAAAAACTTATTAAAAATACAGAAGTTAAATTTTATTTATTTTTAATTATTGGCTTTGGCTTATTAGTTGGCTTTGGACTTTGGTTTTATATGGATTTGCCTGTAGAAAAAGCTTTTAGAGATGGAATGTTTCAGGTTGTGTCGGTTATGACAACAACAGGTTTTAATACAAGTGATTATATGCAGTGGCATCCAGTTGGTTTGTGGTTGATACTATTGTTAGTTATGCTAATTGGAGGTTCTGCTGGCTCAACTAGTGGCGGAATTAAAGTCGTTAGAATACATATATTATTAAGAAATACTGCTCTCGAATTTAAAAGATTATTGTTTCCAAATGCTGTGCTACCTGTAAAATATAATAAAGCTGTGTTGTCAGATAAAACTGTCAATAGTGTTTTAGCATTTGTAATATTATATGTTGTGTTAATAATTATAGGAACATTTGTTTTATCGTTTACCGGCTTAGATTTTACTAGCTCTCTCGGAGCAGTTGTTGCAAGTATCGGTAATGTCGGTACTTCCTTAGGCGAAACAGGACCTTCTGTAGGCTTTGCAGGAGTTAGTGTTTTTGGAAAGTGGGTTTTGTCTTTCCTAATGTTAGTTGGACGACTAGAGCTTTTTACAGTAATGATTTTATTTACAAAATCATTCTGGAAACAATAAAAATCAGAGATTAAAATTCAGGTTCTACACTTCCTTGTCTTATAATTTCTGGCTCACTACCTGTGCAATCTATGACTGTAGAAGCTATAAGTCCACCATAGCCACCATCAATAACTGCATCAACAACGTTTTCGTATTCTTCAAAAATCAATTCAGGGTCGGTATTGTATTCAATAATTTCATCGTTTGTTCTTAACGAAGTCGTTAAAATTGGATTACCCAAAGCTTTTACAATTTCTCTAATAATATTATTGTTTGGAACTCTAATTCCTATTGATTTTCGATTGGCTTTCAGAATTTTTGGAACATTGTTATTGGCTTCTAATATAAATGTAAAAGGACCTGGCAAATTTCTTTTCATTAATTTAAAAATATTGTTACTCAAAGGTTTTGTAAAATCAGAAATATGACTTAAGTCGTAACAAATAAATGAAAAATTTGCTTTTTCAGGTTTAATACCTTTTATTAATGCTACTCTCTCAACCGCTTTTGGTTTGGTTATATCGCAACCAATGCCATAAACTGTATCAGTAGGGTAAATTATTACCCCGTCGTCTTTTAATATTTCAACTATTCGATTAATATGCCTATCCGCCGGATTTTCGGGATGCATACGGAAAAATTCAGCCATTTGATGTAGTGTTTATTTATTTATTTTATTGTAGTCTTTTAAAAATTGTTCTAAGCCAATATCTGTTAAAGGATGTTTTAATAAGCCTAAAATAGCACTTAGAGGACAAGTTGCTACATCAGCACCCATTTCTAAACATTTGATAATGTGCATAGTGTGACGAATAGAAGCTGCTAGAACTTGAGTGCCAAATTCATAATAATTATACACATCAACAATTTGTCCAATAAGCTCAATGCCATCAGTACTATTGTCGTCAAGGCGACCAATAAAAGGCGAAACATAGGTAGCACCCGCTTTTGCTGCAAGAAGAGCTTGTCCAACAGAAAACACTAAAGTACAGTTTGTGCGAATACCTTTGTCAGAAAAATATTTTATAGCTTTAACACCATCTTTAATAATAGGTACTTTTACAACAATTTGTGGATGCAAAGCTGCCAATTCTTCACCTTCTTTAATAATACCTTCGTAATCAGTGCTAATAACTTCTGCTGAGACATCGCCATCAACGATTTTACAAATTTCTAAATAATGATTTAAAATGTTTTGCTTGCCAGAAATTCCTTCTTTTGCCATTAGAGAAGGATTAGTAGTTACGCCATCTAAAACGCCAAGAGCTTGAGCTTCTTTTATTTGGTCTAAATTTGCTGTATCAATAAAAAATTTCATAAGTTTATTTTTAAATTTTTGCAAAATTAGTTTATAAAATTATATTTACATAACTTATTTAAAAGCTTTAATAAACAAATTCTTAATAATTTTCAACAATATCAATTAGTAAAGGAAATTACATGCAATAAACGCTATAACAGCAACGTTTATTAATTACAAGGTTAATTTAACAGTTTTGTGTTAATAAAAACCTTGAAATAAATGGTTTAAAAGTAAAAATGTATCTAATTTCGTGAAAAAAATAATAATATCAAATAAATAAAATTTTAATTATGTTATTTTTACAAGTAGATAGTTTGCAAAATGTAGCAGGCGAGGTAGCTAGCGAAGAAACTTTATCGCTTTTTGAATTAGCAACCAAAGGTGGTGTAATAATGATAATATTAGGAGTATTATCAATAATTGCAGTTTATTTATTTATAGATAGATTTATTGCCATTCAAAAAGCTCAAAAAGACCAAAAGGCTTTTATGAACAATATTAAGAACAATATTTTTGCAGGGAAAGTTGACACTGCCTTAGATTTATGTAAAGTTCAAGAAGGTCCTTTGGCAAGAATGATTGAAAAAGGTATTAGCCGAATTGGTCGTCCTTTAAGTGATATTAATACTACTGTCGAAAATGTTGGAAAACAAGAAGTTGCAAGGTTAGAAAAAGGTTTGCCACTATTAGCAACAATTGCAGGGGGAGCTCCTATGTTAGGTTTCCTCGGAACTGTAACAGGTATGGTATCAGCTTTTTATGCAATGGCTAATGCAGGTAATAATTTAGAGATTGGTACTTTGTCTGGCGGTATATATGAAGCCTTGGTAACAACAGTAGGAGGACTTATAGTAGGTATTTTAGCGTATTTTGCTTACAATATTTTAGTTGCAAAAATTACTAGTCTTGTTGTGCAATTAGAAGCAAAGACTACTGAATTTATGGATATTCTAAACGAACCTGTAAAATAAAAAAATATGGCTATAAAAAGCAGAAGTAAGATAAGTTCTGAAACCAGCATGTCGTCAATGTCTGACTTGGTATTCTTGTTGCTTATCTTTTTTATGATAACTTCTACCATGATTGCACCAAATGCGTTAAAACTATTGCTTCCATCAAGCAATAGTCAAACTCAAGCAAAACCGTTTACAACAGTATCTATAAAAGATATGAATGACGGAACCTATACATTTGCAGTTGGGATGCAAATATGCGCCGAAACAGATGTCGAGCAACTATTAAAGAAAGAACTTATAGGACAAGAAGATCCTTATGTTTCTTTGCATGTTGATAAATCTGTTCCTATGGAGCAAGTGGTAAAAGTTATGAATATTGCAAAAAATAATAATTGGAAATTAATTTTGGCAACACAACCGGAATAAAAAAATGAGTCTAAAAAAGCATAACATATATGGAATTATAGCAGCTGTTATCTATACTATAACAGTTATAATTTTGCTTTTTTTATTAGGCTTTACAACACCATTACCTCTTCCCCCCGAAGAGGCTATACTGATTGATTTTGGGGGCGGTAACATCAACGCAGGTGCTTCATCGTCCACAAATACTTCAAACGCACAAAACACCTCTTCTCAAATCTCTTCACACGATGGCGTGAACACTCAAGCTAATGAAGAAGCCCCCTTTATGCAATCAGGAACTAATCCAACCGAAAATCCTAAAAAAAATGAAGACGAAACAGAAACTCAAGAAACTACAGCTCCAACAAACCCAAATGCTGATAGGCTAAATAATCTATTCGGCGGTGGAGTTTTCGGTGGCGGAACAGGAAGTGGAACCGCAGGAACTGGAACTGGAGGCGGAAATCCAGGATTAGGAACCGGAGGAACTGGAACTGGAAGTGGACCAGGTGGAATAGGGGGAGGAATTGGAAATAGAAGAATTTTGAAAAAGGTAGATCCTATTGGAAAAGATAATATGATAGGAAAAGTAGTGTTAAAAATTATAGTGAACGATAAAGGAAATGTTACCAGTGTAACACTTGTGAGCACTAATTGCAACGAATGTGTTCAACCAGCTATAGATGCAATTAAGCAATGGAAATACGAAGCAAAACCCGGAACAGGAGATCAAACAGGTAATGTTACAATAGAGTTTCAACAAGTATAAGATTTATTTTAACGTGAGTTCGATGTAAGAAACTAAAAAAAAACATTAAAATATTTTGAAAATAGCGATGTTTTATTTATCTTTAACCATTTGAAAATCAGATTATTAACAAATAAAAACATCGCAATATGAATAGCAACAAAATTACTGAAATTTTTTATATAATAGATGAATTTTGCAAAGAATTTGAAGCAGCC
>Ga0209719_1001391_pt1 | contig 29667 bp, 25 predicted proteins | sample AD_JPNAS2_MetaG_FD_184421 | JGI IMG/M metagenome (GOLD analysis project Ga0209719, IMG submission 184421) | Active sludge microbial communities of municipal wastewater-treating anaerobic digesters from Japan - AD_JPNAS2_MetaG (SPAdes) (version 2) | ecosystem: Engineered > Bioreactor > Anaerobic...
TATATGTCAGCACGATGCTTCGGATGCCGATCATCAACAGGAAAAAGAGGAGTTGCAGCGATCCGAGAATGACCAAGAGGATATTCTTGTTCATTCTCGTTGAAAGGAACGCGCAAAATATCCGCCCGATAAGAATGAACACCCAGAGCGCAGTGCTTGTGGTCAATGAAAGGCTCGCACCAAGACGGCCGGTATCTCGGAAATAGGTGACCAGCCAGCCAATCACCGAAGCCTCGGTACAAAGGTAGAAGAACAGAATCCCCGTATTAATCCAGTAGGAAGAATCGGTAAGGAAATCCGGTCTTGTTCCTTTCTCTCGCCGGGTCGGAGTATTGCTGATCGTCGACCGGCCAATCGCAAGAAGAACGAACAGTTCCAAAACAATCAGGAGATATGCGGCAAGCCGCCAATGAACCCCCCGGATCGATGTCGTCAGAAGTGCGACAAGGGGCGCCAGAAACGCTCCAATTGCAAACGAGGCATGAAGCAAATTCAACCCGGCTGTCTTGTTTTCAGTAATTTCGCTGATGAGGACATTGGTGATATTGCTTCGCGTCCCCCGTCCGACACCGGTTAAAACGAACGCGATGATGAGAGTGAGCGGGTTGCCGGTAAGCGTCATCATCGTAAAACCGATGATGATCCCCGAGGAGAGAACAAGCGTGCTCTTCTTTCTTCCCAAAAGGTAGGGCAGAAACCCGGCCAGAATGAGGGCGGTAAAGTTACCGATCTGATGAGCGCTGAGAACCACACCGCCAAGGACGTAACTGAGCTCGTATTCACTCTTCATAGAGGGAAGCAGTGAACCAATGAGGGTAGACATCATTCCACTGGTGAAAAACGAAAAATATACCGTATAGAGGAGGGGAAGATCGTTCTTCCGTACCTTCAACATGTTGGATAAAGGGTCCATGAATGCTCCTGCACATAAAGAAATCCCCCATGCGTAGAGGGATGCGGAAGATACAAAAGAAGAGGCCCGGCAGCTACCTACTCTCCCACCTATTGGCAGTACCATCGGCGTGAGGGTGCTTAACTTCCGTGTTCGGGATGGGAACGGGTGTGTCCACCCTGCTGTGGCCACCGGGCCGACAAACAGTCAGTGCCTTCTTCGGCACCACTCTTTGTCGCTTCGGGGAAGGAACAACGATATGGTCAAGCCTCTCGGATGATTAGTACCGGTGGGCTGAATATATTGCTATACGTACACCCCCGGCCTATCGAACAGATCGTCTCTCTGTTTCCTTACGCTCTCTAAACATAGAGAGTGGGATGACTCATCTTGGAACGGGCTTCCCGCTTAGATGCTTTCAGCGGTTATCCCTGCCGAACGTGGCTACCCAGCACGTGCCGCTGGCGCGACAACTGGTACACCAGAGGTTCGTCCACCTCGGTCCTCTCGTACTGGAGGCAGAGCTCCTCAATCATCCAAACGCCCATGGCAGATAGGGACCGAACTGTCTCACGACGTTCTGAACCCAGCTCACGTACCACTTTAATTGGCGAACAGCCAAACCCTTGGGACCTGCTCCAGCCCCAGGATGTGATGAGCCGACATCGAGGTGCCAAACCTTGCCGTCGATATGAACTCTTGGGCAAGATAAGCCTGTTATCCCCGGAGTACCTTTTATCCGTTAAGTGACGGCGCTTCCACTCGCTACCGCCAGATCACTAAGACCTACTTTCGTACCTGCTCGGCTTGTCGGCCTCGCAGTCAAGCCACCTTGTGCCTTTGCGCTTGCAGGATGATTCCCAACCATCCCAAGGTGACCTTCGCGCGCCTCCGTTACCATTTTGGAGGCGACCGCCCCAGTCAAACTTCCCGCCTGGCAATGTCGGAAATCCGGATCACGGATCCCCTTAGGAAAGTAGACAGGCAAGGGTGGTATTTCACCTGTGGCTCCACGCAGGCTGACGCCCACACTTCTTCGCCTCCCACCTATGCTACACATCCCTGACCACTTCCCAATGCCAAGTTGAAGTAAAGGTTCACGGGGTCTTGCCGTCTGACCACGGGTACTGGGCATCTTCACCCAGACTTCAATTTCACCGGATTCCACGTTGAGACAGCGCCCATGTCGTTGCACCATTCGTGCGGGTCGGAACTTACCCGACAAGGAATTTCGCTACCTTAGGACCGTTATAGTTACGGCCGCCGTTTACTGGGGCTTGGGTTCGAGGCTTCGCTTGCGCTAACTTCTCCCCTTGACCTTCCAGCACCGGGCAGGTGTCAGTCCATATACTTCCCGTTGCCGGTTCGCATGGACCTGTGTTTTTGGTAAACAGTCGCATGGGCCATTTCTCTGCAACCACCCTGCTAGGTGGCCATACTTCTCCCGAAGTTACGTATGTATTTTGCCGAGTTCCTTAACGCGGATTCTTCCGTGCGCCTGCGCATACTCAGCTCGCCTACCTGTGTCGGTTTACGGTACGGTCTTCATATGCCTGTACTCCAGAGATTATTTCTCGGCACGACGACTACACACACTTCGCTTTGCCGTGGCATCGCTCGCTCGCAGCTTCCCTCAGTCTCCGGTTTTCCCTGGAGACTTCTTCGGCTCGCTGTTTCGTCCGGGAACTTCCATCACCCGGATGTGCTTCGCCCTATGCGTCATCCCATCAAGAGACATACAAAGGTGCGGGAATATTCACCCGCTTCCCATCGGCTACGGCTTTCGCCCTCGCCTTAGGGGCCGACTTACCCTCGGGCAGATTACCTTTACCCTGGAAACCTTAGGCTTTCGGCGGACGGGAATCTCACCCGTCTTTTCGTTACTCATGCCTGCATTCTCTCTTGTATACCGTCCACATACCTTCTCAAGCATGCTTCTTCCGTACATACAATGCTCTCCTACCGATTATGCTAACAGCATAATCCCGCGGCTTCGGCGGTGTGCTTAGCCCCGTTACATTTTCGGCGCATCACTACTCGACCAGTGAGCTGTTACGCACTCTTTAAAGGTGTGGCTGCTTCTGAGCCAACCTCCTGGCTGTCTTTGCAATCATACTTCCTTTCCCACTTGGCACACCTTCGGGGCCTTAGCCGGCGGTCTGGGCTCTTTCCCTTTTGACGATCGCCCTTATCAGCTACCGTCTGACTGCCGTGATTCCTGTATCGGCATTCGGAGTTTGGTTAAGATTGGTACCCGGTGAAGGGCCCGCACCTATCCAGTGCTCTACCTCCCATACATATTCATCGACGCTAGCCCTAAAGCTATTTCGGAGAGTACCAGCTATCTCCAAGTTTGGTTAGCCTTTCACTCCGAGCCACAGCTCATCCCAACCCTTTTCAGCGGATTTAGGTTCGGCCCTCCACAGGATTTCACTCCTCTTTCAGCCTGGCCATGGCTAGATCACTTGGTTTCGGGTCTACCGCATTCGACTCTTCGCCCGTTTCGGACTCGGTTTCCCTTCGGCTCCGGACCTCCAGGCCCTTAACCTCGCCAAATACGGTAACTCGCAGGCTCATTCTACAAAAGGCACGCCATCACCCCCCTTCAGAGGCTCTGACCGCTTGTAAGTCCACGGTTTCAGGTTCTCTTTCACTCCCCTCCCGGGGTCCTTTTCACCTTTCCCTCACGGTACTATGCGCTATCGGTAGCTGCAGAGTATTTAGCCTTGGAGGGTGGTCCCCCCTAATTCCGACTGGATTCCTCGTGTCCCGTCGTACTCAGGTTCCCCAGCCATGCAGTCCTAAATGTTTCGCATACGAGGCTTTCACTCTCTTTGGCGGGCCTTCCCAGTTCCCTTCTGCTACATTTCGGTTTGTTAACTGCACGGGGCTCGCCCCGCTGAGGCCCTATAACCCCATACTCCTCAGAGTACGGTTTGGGCTCCTCCCCCTTCGCTCGCCGCTACTGGGGGAATCTCTCTTGATTTCTTTTCCTGCTGGTACTCAGATGGTTCACTTCCCAGCGTCTCGCCTCATAATACTATCTATTCATATTATGATACATGATTCTTACCATGTGGGTTACCCCATTCGGAGATCCGCGGATCTTCGGGTATTGGCCCCTCCCCGCAGCTTTTCGCAGCTTGTCACGTCCTTCTTCGCCTCGCAGCTCCCAGGCATCCTCCGTGGACCCTTTCTCGCTTGACCATATCATTCTTCCTTCCCTTTCGCTCTGTAATGTCAAAAAACAATAAATATATCGGTCATGGAAAAGAACAGTGAGATTGGAGTGAGGAACCTATAGGGCCTATGTAGGACTTTCACCTACCGGTTGACAACCTGTATACACAGCCCGGGTGTGAGACCCGAGCATAACCTTTCTTAACAGAAAGGAGGTGATCCAGCCGCACCTTCCGGTACGGCTACCTTGTTACGACTTCATCCCCCTCACCGGACATACCTTCGGAGCCGCCCCCCTTCTCAGGTTGAGCTAACTACTTCGGGTACCCCCGACTCGGGTGATGTGACGGGCGGTGTGTACAAGGCCTGGGAACGGATTCATCGCGCCATGCTGATGCGCGATTACTAGCGATTCCAACTTCATGAAGTCGAGTTGCAGACTCCAATCCGTACTGGGACCGGCTTTTGGCGATTCGCTTGGCCTCTCGGCTTCGCCGCGCTCTGTACCGGCCATTGTAGCACGTGTGTAGCCCAGGACATAAGGGCCATGATGACTTGACGTCGTCCCCACCTTCCTCCGGTTTGTCACCGGCGGTCCCGTCTGAGTGCCCAACTTCACTTGGTTGCAACAGACAGCAGGGGTTGCGCTCGTTGCGGGACTTAACCCAACACTTCACAGCACGAGCTGACGACAGCCATGCAGCACCTGTGTACAGGCTCCGAAAAGCTGAATGCTTTCACATCCATCCCTGTACATGTCAAGCCCTGGTAAGGTTTCTCGCGTATCATCGAATTAAACCACATGCTCCACCGCTTGTGCAGGCCCCCGTCAATTCCTTTGAGTTTCACCCTTGCGGGCATACTCCCCAGGCGGTGCACTTATCGCGTTTGCTTCGGTACCGAACAGCTGTTGCCCGACACCTGGTGCACATCGTTTACTGTGCGGACTACCAGGGTATCTAAACCTGTTTGCTCCCCGCACCTTCGCGCCTCAGCGTCAGTACTGAACCAGATGGCTGCCTTCGCCGTCGGTGTTCCTCCAGATATCTACAGATTTCACCCCTACACCTGGAATTCCGCCATCCCCTCTCGTACTCAAGCATACCAGTTTCCAACGCTATCCCCCGGTTGAGCCGGGGACTTTCACGCCAGACTTTATACGCCGCCTGCGCGCCCTTTACGCCCAATGATTCCGAACAACGCTCGCCCCCTACGTGTTACCGCGGCTGCTGGCACGTAGTTAGCCGGGGCTTATTCCGGGATTCACGGCATCGGAAAGCCATTGCCTGCTCCCCTTATTCTCCTTCCCGAAAAGAACTTTACAACCTTGCGGCCTTCATCGTTCACGCGGCGTCGCTCCGTCAGGCTTGCGCCCATTGCGGAAGATTCTTAGCTGCTGCCTCCCGTAGGAGTCTGGACCGTCTCTCAGTTCCAGTGTGGCCGTTCACCCTCTCAGGCCGGCTACCCATCGTCGCCATGGTAGGCCTTTACCCTACCATCTAGCTAATGGGACGCAGATCCATCCTCAGGCGGCGCCGTAGCACCTTTCCCCACTCATACTCCTATCAGTGGTCTTATGAGGTATTAATCCAGGTTTCCCTGGGCTATCCCTCACCTAAGGGCAGGTTGTCCACGTGTTACTCACCCGTCCGCCGCTCTAGGGGTATTGCTACCCTTGCCGCTCGACTTGCATGCTTAAAACGCGCCGCCAGCGTTCGTTCTGAGCCAGGATCAAACTCTCCGTCATCTTACTTCCCCGAGTCCGAAGACTCGGGACTTTTCAAATGTTTTTGAGCCAATCCTTCTCATCCGATGCTGACAATTTTCATTGCCCTTCATCTTCGAAATTGACTGGAAGCCTTTACACTTCCACGCCTCCGGCCAACGACCTTGCGGCCATCGCCGTGAAGCTTATCTTCTCTTCCCTTCGCTTATATCTTTGTCAAAAAACCGCACCCACTGCTGAGTGCGCTCGGTTAACATACAAAATCCTCGCCCCAGTGTCAAGCTTTTTCGCCAAAGAATCTCACCGCAGCGCCAAAAGGCGGTTTACCCCCTCATGAAAGCCGGCCCCGCCCCGCTCCTTTGTGATGAATGCGGGCAGATGATCGATGAGCTGGCGATAATCGGCAATGCTCGCCACTCCGACGCTCAAGGGGAAATACGCGAACATCGGTTCATCATTCGGCGAGTCGCCGAAGAAGATGACGCTCGCCGGATCATCATATCCGAAGCGCTTGGAAAGAAAGAATTCGCTCATCTCCAACTTGGAATAGACGCCCATCCAGGTGTTGACGTGAATGGAGCTCACCTTCGCGGTCGCCCCCTCTTCGATGCAGATCCTCTTGATCCTCTCCGCTGTTTCCAGCGGAAGTTTCGGCTTCTCTTCGGCGAAATCGATCGCCAGATCGAAGAGCCGGGAAAATTGATCCTGAGCGACGCGGGCCTCGGGAACCTCGGAGAGAACCCGGTCTTTGATCTTTGAGAGGATTGGATGGGTGTTCTTCACCGCATTGGGGTGGTAGAGCCGTTTAAGGACGCCCTCCTCTTCCCAATACGCCAGCGCGCCATTCTCTCCGACGACTCCGTCGACCGGCCATTGGCGGGCGATGAGATCGCACCAGCCGGCGGGTCGACCGGTGATGGGAATCACCTTGAAACCGGCATCACTGAGATCCCAGAGACTTTGATACGCCTGAGCGGTGAGTTTTCCTTCCGTGGTGATCGTGTCATCAATGTCAAACAACACATACCTGATATGGGAAGCGTCCCCGATCGAAAGTTCACGAATCGGCTTCATCGGCTCATCCCGCTGAGCGCTCCGCTTGCGATGATCGTCCGGACATAGGTGAGGAACGAGGCCACGGAGCTGATGGCAGCGAGGGCGAACACCACCTGCATCACCGAATACCCCCACCCGAGAATCGGAGTTTCAACACCCCAGCTGACAAGCGCACCGTAGAGAATCCCCATCCCGCCGCTGATCGCATAGAGAACCGCCTTCGCCTTCCCGAAGATGTTCGCCGCCACCGCTTTTCCTTTGCCCATCATCAGCATCCGGACAAAGAGGATGGAAAGCTCCCGCCAGACGATCAGGGCAAGCGCCCACAGCGGCATGATGCCGCTGCCGGTGAAACAGAGAAAGTAGGTGACGCGTGAGAGCGTATCGGCGAAGGGATCCATCACTTTCCCCAGATCGGTTACCAGATTGCGCTTTCGGGCGATGATCCCGTCAAGCAGATCGCTCGCTTCAATCAAGACCCACATCACGATCGTCAGGATCGATGCAAGCTTGGAAAGACTCGGGTCGATCCAAGAGCCCAGATGGTAGGCGATGAAGAACAACGGCGTGAGAACGAGCCGGGAAACGGTAAGTTTATTGGGAAGATTCATACCAACCTCGCTTTTTCCTCAGGAAAGTTGCGCCTTCGCGGCGACCGCCGCTTGAACCTGCTTGATGAACGAGGCAAGGGTGATCGAGTTTTCCTGCTTGCCGGTCCGATAGCGGACGGAAACCTCATTATTCTCCTTCTCTCGTTCGCCCAAGATTACCATATAGGGGATCTTGAGGTTCTGAGCGGTACGAATTTTGGCGTTCATCCGGTTGTCGGAATAGTCGCCGCTTGCTCTCAAACCCGCTTTCTTCAATTCGGAAACGACGCTCTTGGCGTACTCGTCATAGGCGTCGCTGACCGGAATGACCTTGATCTGCTCCGGCGCCAGCCACGGGGGGAACGCACCGGCGTAGTGTTCGATCAGAACGCCGAAGAAGCGCTCCAGCGATCCGAGCAGGGCACGGTGGATCATGTATGGCCGCTTTTCGGTTCCGTCCCGATCGACGAAGGTCATGTCGAAGCGCTCCGGCTCATTGAAATCGAACTGAACCGTCGACAGCTGCCACTCCCGCCCGATCGCGTCCTTGATCTTCAAGTCGATCTTCGGTCCGTAGAATGCTCCGCCACCTTCATCGACTTCATAGTTGAGGCCTTCTTTTTCAATCGCCCGCCTCAGCGCTTCGGTCGCATCGTCCCAACGCTTGGGATCCCCCACCGCTTTTTCGGGGCGGGTCGAGAGATATGCCGCGATATCGCTGAAGCCGAAGCTCTTGAGCATGTGGAGCGAGAAGCGCAAAACTTCCGCTATTTCCTCCTCCATCTGATCGGGAGTCACGAAGAGGTGCGCATCATCCTGAGTGAACCCGCGGACTCGGAGCAGGCCGTGCATCGTCCCCGCTTTTTCGTATCGATAGACCGTTCCGAGCTCCGCCCAGCGGAACGGGAGGTCCCGATAGGAGCGCTTGGAGTTGTTGTAGATCATGATGTGGAAGGGACAGTTCATCGGCTTGACGTAGTAGTCGGCGTTGTCCATCTCCATCGAAGGGTACATCCCTTCCTTGTAGAAGCCGAGGTGGCCGCTGGTTTCCCACAGCCAGGACTTGCCGATATGAGGGGTATAGACCATCTCATAGCCGTTGGCGTAGTGTTCCGCTCGCCAAAAGTTTTCAATCTCCTGTCGAATCCGCGCCCCGTTGGGATGCCAATACACCAGACCTGAACCCGCTTCCTCATGAAGACTGAAAAGATCCAGCTCGCGGCCGAGCTTTCGGTGATCCCGTTTTTCCACATCCTCAAGATGCTGCATATACAGGCGCAGCTCCTTAGGATTGGACCACGCTGTCCCGTAGATTCTGGTCAGCATCGGGTTGGTTTCCTTGCCGCGCCAATACGCTCCTGCGATATTCATCAGCTTGAACGCATCGCTTCTGAGTTCCTTCGTCGATTCGACGTGGGGACCGCGGCACAGGTCGGTAAACCCGCCGAGCGAGTAGATGGAAACTTCCTCATCCTCCTCGATCGCATCGAGCAGCTCGAGTTTATACACCTGGTCCTTGAAGAGCTCCCGCGCCTCGGATCGGGTGACGACCTTCTTCTCGAAAGCGAGATCCTCGGCAATGATCGCCTTCATCTTCTCGGTGATCGTCTCAAGATCTTCGTTGACCAGCGGCCGGGGAAGATCGAAATCATAGTAAAAGCCATTCTCGATCGCCGGGCCTATTGCAATCTGGGTTCCGGGAAACAGCTCCAGAACGGCTTCAGCCATCACATGCGCCATCGAGTGGCGAAGGGTGTCCAATCGGTCATGTTCATGCATCATCCGCATCTCCTATCAAAAGAAACATCCCCACACCTGCGTCCTTTTCCCGGCATGGGCCAATGGGCAAGGACGAAGGTCCGGGGACTCTCCGCGGTTCCACCTTGCTTCCCCCTTTCTTTACAGGGGGCGCTTCATTACCCTGTTTCGTCAGGGGCGACGGCGCGGCCTACTTATCTTCGTGTTCGACCCGCGGCTCAAAAGGGGTTTTCACCGAACGCTGACTGATGGTCTCTCAACCGCGAACCATCTCTCTGTAGCTGCGCTCCCGGCTACTCGTCTTTCTCACTGCCTTGGTAAAAGAATGCAAACAAGTATGGTTTTAGTCAAGACCAGAGTGCTGATGAAATCCTCTTCGCATACCGCTCAAAACGCTCCCGATCTTCCTCTGTGAATCGACCTGTCATCGGGCTGTCGACGTCCAATACCCCGACCACCTCGCCCGTTGAATCGATCAGGGGGACGACGAGTTCGCTCCGCGAGGCGCTGTCGCAGGCGATGTGGCCTTCGAAGGCATGAACATCGGGAACAAGGATCGCTTTCTTCAGCTTGGCCGAGATGCCGCACACGCCGCTTCCGATCGGAATCTCGGTGCATGCCGCCTTCCCCTGAAAGGGGCCGAGGATGAGCTTGTCTGTTTCTTTATCGATGAGGTAGAACCCCAGCCAGTTGATCGCTTCGGTTTCTTCCCGGAGCAAAGCAGCGGCATTGGCGAGGTGGGCATACCGCCATTGAAGCGAACCGTCCCATCCCGCAATCAATTCTTGCAACTGCTTTTCTACCACGAATCATCCTCTTCATTGAACTCGCGGCTTTCCATCACCCGCTTTACCTTGGCGGAAAGAACGGCGAATGAGGTCGCCAAGTCGGTGCGCTGAAGAACGACCCGGGAGGGAACTTTGATGTCTTTGGGGGCGAAGTTCCAGATCGCCATGATGCCGAGGGCGACCAATTGATCAGCTACGTGCTGGGCTTCATCCGCCGGAACGGTGAGCACGGCGATATTGACGTGGTTTTCTTCGATATACCGGTGAAGGTGATCAAACGGATGGATCGGAACATCCCCTACATTGGTTCCCCACTTCTCCTCTGCGGTATCGAAGGCGGCTACGATCCTGAGGCCGTAGCTTCCAAACCCCTCATAGCGGGCGAGAGCGGAACCAAGGTGCCCCGCCCCGATGATGATCGCGTCGGTGGCGTTGTCCCACCCGAGGACGGAGATGATCGCATTGATCAGCTTATCCACCTCAAAGCCTACTTTCGGTTTGCCCTCGATGCCGGTGAAGGAGATGTCCTTGCGGACTTGGATCGGCTTGAGATTCAGTTCCTCGGCAAGCATTGTCGCACTTGCCATCTCCCTGCCTTCCTCTTTGAACACGTTCAGCAGCCGCAGATAGGAGGGAAACCGCTTGATCGTCGGGATTGGAATTCCTCGCTTGTTTTCCATTACGTCTTACTCCTTTGCAGAGTCTGCACCACCTCCTCAATAACACTCGAAGGGGTGGAGGCGCCAGCCAGTATCCCCAACGTACCGTATGAAAATGCTTCAACGGGAATTTCCGTGCTGTCTTCAATATGATACGCTTTTTTTCCCTCATTTGAAACCAATTCCGCAAGCGCTTTGGTATTGGCACTTTGCTTTCCCCCGATCACCAGCGCGGCGTCGCATTGCAGCGCGAGGTCAAGTGCCGCCATCCGGCGGCTGATTGAAGAAGGACAGATCTCGTTGACGTACACAACATGATGAAAAGCCTCAAGAGAGCCTCGAATCTCTTCAAGCAGCACTTGGTCGAACGTGGTCTGGACGAACACCGCATATGGTCGATCGATCAAGCTTGATGTCTCTTCCGCATTCGTAATGAGGAAACTTTTTATCGGTTTCCCGCCGACATGCACACCCTGCATCGCCAACACTTCCGGATGCCCTTTATGACCGATGATGAGAATCGGACGGGTCTTCGCCCAATGGGCGATATTTGAAAGGTTATGGCGCACCACCGGACACGTCGCATCGAAGAGAAGAAAGCCGGCATCAACAAACTCTTTCCGCAACGTATCGCTGATTCCATGAGCGCGGACGACCAGCACCCCGGGTTCATACCCCTCGGGATGTTCGATGATGCTCATCCCGCGCTCCGCCAACGAAGCGATGACTTGAGGGTTGTGGATCAATTTTCCCAGCGAATAGACGGGAAGGGCGTGCTCCGTTGCATAGGCGATCGCTTCTTCGGTAAGGTCCAACGCCCGGCTCACCCCGCCGCAATACCCCATCGTCTTTGCAAGTACGATCTTCATGCATTGAGTATGTCAAAAAAAAAGCCGCTCGATAAGGGGAGCGGCTCGACAAAATACAAAAGCACTACTTGGCTTTATCCTCGATCTGAACGTTCTTCTGCGCCTTGCTGATCCAGTACAGCAAGGAAGGCGCGAGGAGGTTGGAGGAGTACACCCCGGAAACCAGACCGATGCTCATTTTGATTGCAAAAAGCTGGATATCTCCGCTGGCGAAGATCGCCAGAGGGAGAATCGCCAGCAGCGTCGTCAAGGAGCTCATCAGCGTTCGACTGAGTGACTGCCGCACCGAGCGGTCGATATTGGCCCGAAGACCCATATTCGCGTTCAAGCCCGTGTTTTCCCGGATTCGGTCGAAAATAACGATCGCGTTGTTCAGGGAGTATCCGATGATCGTCAGCAGGGCCGCAATCGTGATGGAGGAGAATTCCAGCCTGAGCAGGCTGATGAAGGTCAGCAGCATCAACACGTCGTGAATGAGCGCCACGATCGCGGAGACTGCGAAGGCGAAGCGGAAGCGAATCCACACATACACCAGAATGAGCGCAAGCGCCACGGAAATCGCCAAAATCGAGGAGGAGATCAACGTCGCGCTGAACTTCGGTCCGATGTAGTCGCTTTGCAGGATGACAAATCCATCTTTACCAAAGGTTTTTCCGAGAGCATCTGCAACCTCCGCCTCCAATGAAGCTTGGTTTGACCCTTCCTTGATGCCAAGGCGGATTTGGAATGTCCGGCTGTCACTGTCGCCGACGGTTTGGACCCGAACGTTTCCAAGATCGGAGAGGGCGGTGCGGAATTCTTCAATTGAAGTGGTACCGGAGGTGCGGAAGTTGAGCCCGATCGCTTCATTGCCCAAGGTTGCGGGAAAGCCGTAACCGGAGAGCAGATTGCCGGATTTCAACGATCCGTCGATTACCCGGACGGAAATCCCTTCAATGCCGCCCAAAGCGGTCGCTATATCGCCGCTGGTCGGGTATTCGCTGAAGCGAAGCAGTTTTGTCGCTACCCCGCCCTCGCCCCGTTGTTCAACGGTAAGGGCATTTGCCGAAATTGAAAGCACCGTATCGAGATCACCGTCATAGGCAACCTCAAGCCCGGTCGGTGCAATCTGGATTCGTTGGCTCAATCCGCTTTCAAAGTCGACTCCCAGATTGAAGCCGCCGAAAAGAACAATGGAGAGAACTCCCGCTGCAAGGAGGATGATCGACAGGCTCAAGGTGAACCAGCGAAGTTTGATGACAGGAACAGTATCGGTCTTTAACATTATTTCTTCCTCCAACTGATGGAGAGTTTCTTACCCTCGCGGTCACCCACCGCTGCATCAAAAACAAGGTGAGATACGAAGAGCGCGGTGAACACCGAGCTGACGATACCGATCGCCAAGGTGTTGGCAAATCCCTTGACTGCGGAAGAGCCGAGTTGAGAGAGAACCAACGCAGCGATGATCGTCGTGATGTTCGCGTCCATGACGGTCCAGAACGCTTTGTTGAACCCGGCGGCGATTGCAGCGCTGTCGCTCTTGCCCATGCGGCGTTCTTCTTTGATCCGCTCAAAGATGATGACGTTCGTATCGACCGCCATACCGAGGGTGAGGATCAAGCCGGCGATGCTGGTCAGCGTTACGGTGAAATTGAATGCCGAAAGGAAGCTTACCATGATGAACATATTCAACAGAAGCGCCAGATCCGCCACCAAGCCGCTGAGGCCGTAGTAGGCGAACATTAGAATGACCACAAGAAAGAAGCCGAGAGCGATCGCTTTCAAGCCGACGGCGATCGCGTCTTCACCGAGCGTCGCTCCGACCGCCTGTTGGCTGGAGACGGTCAGCTCGATGGGAAGGGCGGCGGTTCGAAGGACGATCGCAAGATCAGCCGCCTCTTCGGCGGTGAAGCCGGAGATCTGGACGCTGGAGCGGATCCCTTCATTGATCGTCGCCATCGCCTTGACCTTTCCATCCATAACAACCGCCAGAGTCTTGCCGACGTTGGTGGAGGTGAGCTTGTAGAAGATGTCTCCACCGAGGTTGTCCAGCTTGAAATTCACGACCGGACGTCCGGTGATCGGATCGGTGGCGGTCGTCGCGCTTTCAAGGTGGATTCCGTCAAGCCCGATCTCCTCTTCGATGACGACGAAACGGGCAAGCTCATCGATACCGTACTCATCGCTGACGTAGTACCCGGCAGCCATTTTGCCGGCGGGAAGGAACTCCGGCTGCTTCAACGCTCCGGTTTCCGTATACACTTCGCCGGGGTTGGCCAGATAGTATTGCTCCAGCTGAGCGGAGAGTTCGCTGTCGACCATCTTGAAGAGGAGGGATCCCTTTCCGCGAAGAAAGGAGTTCACCCGTTCGGGGTCGGCGGCGCCGGGAATCTCGATGAGGATCTGGTCACTGCCTTGAAGCCGGATCATCGGCTCGCTCACGCCGAACTGGTCGATCCGTTTCTCCAGAATCTCGATATCCTGGCGGACCGCTTGGGAAATCTCGCTTGCAGAGGCGGGAGCTCCTTTCTTGGCAACGTAGGAATCCACGTCCGCTTCCAGGAGGATGCTCATTCCACCGCGCAGGTCCAAACCGAGCTGGAGAGCCTTGTTTCCCAAGGCTTTGAGCTCAAGAAGCCGGGTACGATGATACGATTCGATCGCGTCGAACATGTTCTGTTCATTGTAGAAGCCGGCAAACAGCGCCCGAACGGTCCATTTTTTCGGAACGGGTTGGCGCATCGCTTTATAGTTTTCCTTTGCCGCGCTCTTCAAGAAAGAGTATTCACTCGGCAGGGGTGCATCCGCATTCTTTGCCACAAGATCCTTCAGCGCACGAAGCTCTCGGGTGGCCTGACCGCGGGCGTATTCCTTGATCTGCACATTCGAGCCGGTCGCAAGTTCTTTGACTTCTTGCGGAACAAAGCCGTACCATTTAATCGTCGGGAACAAAAAGTATGCCGACAAGGCGACGACCACGAGGACGATCGCCAAACGATTCCGTTTTTTCATGATTATCTCCAGGAGCGGTTACTTTTCCGATTTCTCTTCAACTTCTTCAGCTTCTACCACATCGACTTCTTTTGCTTCGACAACGGCAGCCTCTTCCGTTTTCTTCGCCTTTTTTCGAGCAGTCGGCGGTGCATCGCTCTTTCGATCGACGATTGAGCTGATCGCGTTGCGGGAGAACTCGATTCGGGTGTTGTCATCCACTTTGATCACCACCGTGGTCTCCTTGACAATCATCACCGTCCCGTGGATTCCACCGATCGAGACGACTTTGTCTCCTTTCTTGATCGAGGCGAGCATCTCCTTCGTTTCCTTCTCCCGCTTTTTCTGCGGGCGGATGATCAGGAAGTAGAAAATCGCAATAATGAGTCCGAACGTAATGAACGTGGTCATCATCGAGCCACCACCGGCGGCGGACGCCTCGGGAGCTGGCATGGCAGTTAACAATGAAAGCATGGGTATTCCTCACTTTGCAATGAAATCGGGTGCCGTGGGCACCCAATTTTTCACGTACCGCTTAACGTACCATGTTCACTTGTCGATAGTCAAGTTTTCCTACTCTTCGCTTTTACCGAGGAGGCGGACGCGGTCCGGCGGAAACTCAATGGAGACCTCCTCCCCTTCCTTTCGGATCGTTCGGGCGTTGGGGTCATCCACTTGGACAAGGACCTCGCCGAAGGCGGTCTGAATGTATGATTCAAGGCTGTGGCCGAGATACACGTTCATCCGCACCCTTCCGTCGAGGTGCCCCTCCCCTTTATCAACCAACCGCAGGCTCTCCGGTCGGGCCATCAATACTCCTTCGGAGTTCTTGACGATATCCGGAGCGGCCGACCGGGCGTGCACGACCTTGTCTCCCAACATGCAGTGCCACACTCCCTCTTTCCGCTCCCCGATCGCCACGGGGAAGAACGCCGCTTTGCCGACGAAGCCGGCGACGAAGCGGGAATCGGGTTTTTCATAGATCACATCGGGAGCTCCGATCTGCCGGATCTTTCCGTCCTTCATCACGATCACCCGATCGGAAAGGCTCATCGCTTCGACGCGGTCGTGGGTGACGTACACCGCGGTGATTCCCAAGGACCGCTGGATCCGTTTGATTTCCACCCGCATCTGCTCGCGCAGGAGGGCGTCCAGGTTGGAAAGCGGCTCATCAAGCAGGAGGACCGAGGGGGTTACGATGAGCGACCGGGCAAGAGCGACCCGCTGTTGCTGGCCGCCGCTGAGCCTTCCCGGGGCCCGCTCGCCGTAACCGGCAAGACCGACCAGCGAGAGGTATTCATTCACCTGCTTCCTGATCGCATCCGGCTCGGTTTTTCTCAGCCTCAGGCCGTAGGCGACGTTGTCGAAGACGCTCATATGGGGAAAGAGGCCGTAGCTTTGAAACATCGTAGCGGTATCGCGGCGGTTGGGCGGCAGCATCGTGACATCGTCGCTGCCGATATACACCTTGCCGCTGGTCGGAAGCTCGAAGCCTCCGATCATGCGCAGCGTCGTCGTCTTTCCGCATCCCGAGGGTCCGAGCAGGGTTACCAGTTCCCCGGGTTCGACGACGAAGTCAGCGTTGTCAACGGCCAGAACATCCGCCTTGCCTTTCGGGTCTTTAAAAATTTTTGTAACATTGTTCAACGTTACTGAAACACTCTTTTTTTCCATACTCGATCCTACCGCATCGCTATACTTTTTTGAGTCAACTTTTCATCCTTGACGAGCAGCTGCATCAGACCAAACACACCGAGAACGATGATGATGAGGACGGTACACAACACGCTGGCCAAACCGAATCGGATATTCTCCGAATAGGAGAGAATTTTCACCGTCAAGTGATACCACTTCGCCGAGGTAAGGAAGATGATCGCGCTGACCGCCGTCATCGCTCGCACGAAGGTGTAGGACATGCTCGAAATGAACGCCGGTCTCACCAAGGGAAGAACGATCGTCCTGAAGACGGTGGGAACATCCGCACCGAGGTCGTGGGCCGCCTCTTCGATCGAAGGGTCGATCTGATGGAGCGCGGTGATGCCGTTCTCCAAACCCACCGGAAGCTCCCGGATCACGTAGTTGATGACGATGATCGCCGCGGTTCCGACCAGCATCAAGGGCGGCTTGTTGAACGCGATGATGTAGCTGATGCCGACGAGGGTTCCCGGAATCGCATACGGGGTCATCATCAACACTTCCAGGAAACGCTTGCCGGGGAAGTTCTTCCGAACGATCAGCATCGCAGCGATCATCGAGAGGAGACCCGCCGTGGGAGCGGCGATGAGGGAAAGCAGAACGGTGGACTTGATCGCCTCCCAGCTGTCAACGACCGCTTTCCAGTTGGAAAGGGTAAATGTATAATCGATTCCCCAGTTTTTGACAAATGCTCCGGCGACGATCGTCAAATACAGGAGCATGATGAAGCCGATCACGAGATAGGTGACGACGGAAAGAACCGTTCGCACCCGCTTGCTTGTCAGATCCGCCAAGGTCGTCGAGGGTTTGCCGGTGACGGTGACGAAGCTCTTTCGAGCGACCCAGAACCGTTGCACCATGAATGCGGTCAAGGTCGGCAAGAGCAGGAGGAAGGAAAGCATCGCTCCCCCGCCGAGATCGTTCATTCTTCCCGTTACGATCATATACGCTTCGGTGGAAAGCACCTTCAGCGAACCGGCCAGCAGCTGCGGGTTGGCGAAGTCCGCCAGGCTGTTGGTGAAGACCAGCATCCATGCCGAGAGAATTCCCGGCGTCGCAAGCGGCAGGGTGATCGAACGGAACGTCTGCCAACGGGTGGCGCTGAGGTCCAACGAAGCATCCTCGACCGTTGAGTCGATCTGCTTCAGCACCCCGCTGATCGTCAAAAACGCGATCGGGAACATGCTGATCGTCTGGACGACCGTCAAGCCGCCGAGTCCGTAGATCGAGAACGTCTTCATCTTCAAAAGCTGCGTGGTGATCAACCCGTTGTTTCCGAAGAGGAGAATGATTGAAAGCGAAAGGGAGAACGGAGGACTGATCACCGGCATCGTCGCCAGAATGGAGATCAGCCGCTTCCGCTTGAAGGCGGTTCGCTCCACGAGGAACGCGATCATGAAGCCGATGATTGTCGAAGCGGTGGCGGTTGCCACTCCCAGCTTCAACGATCCCCAGAGGGCTACGATGTAGGTCGGAGAGAGACCGAGCTTCCACGTCTCCAGACTGAATCGCCCATTCTTCATGAAGGAGAGACGAAGCGCCTCAAGGAGGGGATAGGCGACAAAAATAAGGACTATTACCATCAATCCGAGAACCATGAAGCTGGTTACCGGATCGCGGGTGAGCATCACCGCCCAGAGAATCGCGACAAAGGCGATCGCCGCTCCGACTGCAAAAATCCTCAAGAGCCGGGTAAAGCCGAGAATACCGGTCGAGGGAACAAGAATCATCACCGTACCCAAGGCTTCATACCCGTTGTCGGCGATGACGGGAACGAAGTAGATATGCACCTTCGTCCGGTCGGTAGGGATCGTCGATCCGCGCTCCGGCTCCAAGAGATCGTACCGGACTTGATACTGATCGCGAAGCTTTATCGTTTCAAGATAGTAGGAGGACTCCAACGCCTGCCGGAACGCGTTGCTCTTCCCTGCCTGCTGCCACAACGCATCGGTTGCGGCGTTCATCCCGACCGTCGGGACGAACTCATGATCCCGGTAGTCAAGATAGACAGCGACGCTGCCGGGGATGATTTCTTCGACTTGAGAGAGCCATTTTGCGTACTCGCTTTTTTCTTCGGGAGCGGTCTGGACAAACAAAGCAACCTCATCGTAGTTCTTCTCTTCCACATATGCAGTGAAGGAACCCATCAATGAGGCATAGATCCAAATGTCTGCGGCGATGAAAACCATCGCCGCAATGACAAACTGTACAAAGCGTTTTTTGTTCACTGAATAAACCCTATGTACGAATCAGAGCTCATCAGCGTTTGTTGCCGATCTCTTTGGTCCAACGATCCAGGATGCGGGTCTTGTTCACGACGTCTCCGTCCCAGACGAAGTCCTGATTCACCGTCTTGATCTGGTCGATCGAAAGTGCATCGGGGTGCTTCGGTGCGCCCTTGGCGACAAGAACGACATACCATTCGGTAAATTTCTTCTGAGCATCGGGGGAGGAAAGGATCCAGTCATACAGTTTCTTCGCATTGACCGCCTCCTTGCCGCCCTTCACCAGCGACATCGAAGCAAGCTCATATCCGGTTCCTTCACTGGGAGCGTTGATCTCGATATTGGCTCCTCCGGCTTTGAGCTTGACCTGGTCGTGAGCATAGCCGATGGCGATTGGAATCTCACCGATCGCGACGCTCTTGCCGGGTGCGGATCCGCTCAAGGTATACTGGTCGATGTTCTTGTCGAGGGCGGTCAGGTACTCCATCATCTTGTCTTCATTGCCATTGTTGATGTAGCGGACCGTGGTCAGCACGTTGTAGGCGGTTCCCGAGGAGTTCGGGCTTGCCATTCGGATCAACCCCTTATACTCCGGCTTCAACAGATCGGCCCAGCTCTTCGGCGGGGTGATTCCCAATGCCTTGGCGCGGTCCAGGTTGGTCACAAAGGTGAGCGGTCCGACATAGAGTCCGAACCAATATCCTTCCGGATCGCGATATTGCTGGGGTGTATTTTCGGCATAGCGCGAGAAATACGGGGTCGTCAACCCCTTCGTTTTGGCGGTGATGTGATCAAGACCCACACCTCCGACCCAAATCGAGACTTGAGGATTCGCGCTTTCGGCTTCCAAGCGGGCTACCGCCTCTCCACCGGCAAGGCGAACGAAGTTCACATGGATCCCCGTCTCTTTCTCAAACATCTCAAAGAGAGCGGCCGCCAAAGGCTCCTCCAATGTGGTGTATGCGTTAAGCGACCCACCGGCAGCCTCGGCCGCTTCCTCTTTTGTTCCGGCAGCAAACACGAGCGTGAAGCTCATGAGCACCAAAAACACTGTAAGCAACAATTTTTTCATCGAAATTCCTCCTTCCGTGTGAAAAAAATCGGTGATTCACCGCTTTCTACAAAGCGATGTCCAGTACCACTCTAGGAAATGGTCTTGCGCGTTGTCAAGGACATTCCCTCATGAGAACCAAGAAAAAAATCTGCCCTGAGTCAGGGGACTCGGAGCAGACTTTTATCTATCGGCGAAAACCTACATCATTCCTTCCATTCCGCCACCGGGGGGCATCGGAGCCGGGGGCTCGGGGATGTCCGTCACGGCGGCTTCCGTGGTCAGAATCAGGGCGGCGATCGAGGCGGCGTTCTGCAGTGCGGAGCGGGTTACCTTCACCGGATCGATGATTCCCTTCTCGAACATGTCGACCCACACGAAGTTCTCAGCGTCGAACCCGCGACCGGGTTTCTCGTTCTTGCACTTGTCGGCGATCAGCGATCCGTCAAGACCGGCGTTTTCGGCAATCTGGCGAATCGGCTCTTCAAGAGCGCGGCGGACGATGTTGTATCCGGCACGCTCGTCTTCCGGCAGTTTGGAGAGATCGACTTTTTCAAGAATCTTCGCCGCTTGGATCAGCGCTGCCCCGCCACCGGGGATGACACCCTCTTCAATGGCGGCCCGGGTTGCCGACAAGGCATCCTCGACGCGGTGCTTCTTCTCTTTCAGCTCGACTTCCGTCGCTGCTCCGACGTTCAGCACGGCGACGCCCCCGGCGAGCTTCGCAAGCCGTTCCTGGAGCTTTTCCCGGTCATAGTCACTGGTGGTGTCCTCGATCTGGACCTTGATCTGGGCGATCCGATCCTTGATGTCGCTCGCCTTTCCCGCACCGTTGATGATCGTGGTGTTCTCTTTCTCAACCTTGATCGACTTGGCCCGGCCGAGCTGGCTCAGATCGGCGTTCTCGAGCTTCAGGCCAAGCTCCTCGCTGATGACCTCGCCTCCGGTGAGAATCGCGATATCTTCCAACATCGCCTTTCTTCGATCACCGAAACCGGGGGCTTTCACTGCGACGACGCTGAGAATTCCCCGGACGCTGTTCACGACCAAGGTCGCCAGCGCCTCTCCGTCGACATCTTCGGCAATGATCAGAAGGGGCTTGCCCGACTGGGCGACTTTTTCAAGGATGGGAAGAAGTTCCTTCATGTTGGAGATCTTCTTGTCGTAGATCAGGATGAAGGGGTCGTCCAACAGGGCGGTCATCGTGTCGCGGTTGTTCGCGAAGTAGGCGGACAGATATCCCCGATCGAACTGCATTCCTTCGACAAAGTCGGTGGTCGTCTCAATCGTCTTGGACTCTTCGACGGTGATCACCCCGTCAAGACCGACTTTTTCCATCGCGTTGGCGATCTCATCCCCGATCGTCCGATCGTTGTTGGCGGAGATCGAGGCGACCTGAGCGATCTCTTCCTTGTCCTTGATCATCTTCGCCTGTTTCTTGATCTCGGCGACCGCATCCTTGACCGCTTTGTCGATTCCGCGGCGCACCCCCATCGGGTTGATGCCGGCGGCAACGCTCTTCATTCCTTCTTTGGTGATCGCCCAAGCAAGGACCGTGGCGGTGGTCGTTCCGTCTCCGGCGACATCGTTCGTCTTCGTGGCGACTTCCTTCAGCAACTGGGCGCCCATGTTTTCGAAGGGATCCTCAAGCTCGATCTCGCGAGCGACCGTGACTCCGTCTTTTGTCACGTTGGGGGCGCCGAACTTCTTGTCCAAGACGACCAGGCGACCTTTGGGGCCCAATGTAGCCATAACGGCTCGGGAGATCTTCTCCACCCCGTTCAACAGTGAACGACGAGCCTCTTCACTGAACTGCAACTGTTTTGCCATACTGAATATCCTCTCTTAAGAAATATCATTCTGTATACCATTCGGCGGGGAAAATCCCCCACCGCTCTGTAACATACAAATAAATTATCCAAGAAGCAAGTGCTCAAAAAAAAGAAGCCAGAGCAAGCGCAAGCAAAGCGGAGCTGATATTGGCGATGAAGTTCACCATATCGTTGTCGATCCACCGAACGCCCCGCTCCAACGGCAAAGGCCGCCCGTTGATCATCGGCTTCTCGGTGATCCGTTTTGTCACCTCGTCCCAGTAATGGGCTTGGAGGGTGATTCCGAGCACACTGTCCAACAAGCAGCCGAAGAGGGCGGCCACGGTGATGATCGAAGCCGCCCGGAACGCCCGGGCTCCCACCTCAAAATAACCGGAACTCACCACGATGGCGACAAGAAGCGCCCCCATCAGCGCCGCGACCAACCCCAAGGCGCTGATCGCCCCGCTGAGGCCCCGGTCCATCGGCCGACCGGTGAGAATCGAAACCGGAGGGCGCTTTGAAAGAATCCCCACCTCGCTGGCGAAGCTGTCGCTGGCCGCTTCGCCCACCGCCGCTCCGAACATGATGATATAGGCGGGGTTTTGGCGATAGGTGAACAAAAGCGCCGCCAGAAGGGCCATCAAGCCGTTGGCGAAGACCTGGACCATATCCCGCCTTCCCGTCTTCTGGTGAATCTTTTCCACGTCGACTCTTCTTAGGCACTTTGAGATCTTTCCCAATATCGCCGTGGCGATGAAGAAGAACAGGAGTGAAAAGAGCGCCCCGAAGCCCAGGATCCATGTAGGGAAGAACCCGACCAGAAAGGCGGCCAGAGCACCTCCGAAGGTCAGCTGTCGGGCAAGAAAGGCCCCTAAAGCGATGACTCCCATGATGCCGACGAGAATCCACAGCGCTCCGTCGAGGGTGAAAAACCATCGATCGAAGAGCGAAGTGAGCGATGAAGTCGGTTGAACCAAGAGAGCCCAGCTACTCATCGGAAGAACCTCAACACAAGCAATACCGCCAAGGGAACCGTGATGTTGTCCAACCCCCACGGGGTGAATGCTTCCACGAACATCGCTACCGCTCCGACGAGGAACGAGGCGAGGAGAATCATACCGGTAGAAAGAGAAGAGCCTGATGCAAGCGCCAACGCGGTGACGACGAAGCTGACGATGCCCATCGTCAGACATCCCGGATAAGACTTATTGAGTGTCTTGATCTTTTTTCTTCCCCACTTCGAGCCGACCATCGCGGCAAGTCCGTCGCCCCATCCCATCACCATGACGGCGATCGTGGCTTCAAGAGGGGTGAAAACGCCCCGGTACATTCCGACCACCAGCAACAGGAGCGTAACGGGGAAATAGACCAGGCCCCAGTTTCGCTTGCGGTCATCCAAACCGATATGCTTTCCCCAGTTGAAGAGCGTAAAGAGGGAGTTCACCACGATGAAACAGATCGGTCCGACGACCGCCCAACCGAGCGACGTGAAGTAGTGCAGATTCAGGAACCACCAGTTGGAAACCCCGATATGAACGATTTTCCGCATCGACTCGCTCGAGATGCCGAATCGGTTTTTAAGAAATATGCTAAAGGCTATCACAACCCCGAGAAACGCATAGGAAAGGATGAGCCCGAGAATGTTGCTGTCCATAGGGATAATCATGCGCATCCTCTTCAACAATTTCAAGGGGCGCAAAGTTCAAAACCCCAATCTTCCATCTAAATACGCCGATATGCAGGCAACCCATCTCGCACCAACCAGTAAAACTTAATTATTTTAATTATTATTTTTAATTTTATTAATTATTTTAATAATATCTATTGACTTTATTAATTCATTTGCATATGGTGGAAGCAACGGAGGAACCTATGGAACACAGTTGGCAACGACTTCTTGCAATGACGGGGGGGAAAAGATTCCTAGTTACGGAAATCCATATCCCCGAAGAGGGGATCACGATCGGGGGATCCTTTGAACTGCCCTCGCTTGCACGGATACCGATCGAGGATCAGATCTTCATCGCGATGTTCATCAAGACGAACGGCTCGATCAAGCAGATGGAGTCGATCTTCAATATCAGCTACCCCACGGTGAAGAACCGGCTCAACCGAATCGCCAAACAGTTGGATATCGGTGACATCGAGGTTCGGACCCCCTCCCGCATGGCCGATCTCCTTACCCGGCTGGAGGAAGGCACGATCACGGTCGCCGATGCGCTTAGGGAGATCGAGTGATGCCGCCGATGCTTATGATCTTCAGACTCAAGCGACCGGAGAGAAGACCGATCAGCCTCTACATCCCCCTGCTGCTTGCATACATCCCGCTTGTGCCGCTCGTCCTCCTTGCACTGGTGAGTCTTCCCTTTCTGGCGATTTCAGAGAAAACACGCCAATACCTGCCCCTCGTCAAAGCGCTGCCGTCGCTGCTGATCGCCACTCGGGGAACCCGGATTTCCGTTGAATCAAACGATCATACGATCTATCTATACATCAAATAAACAGGAGAACCACAATGAGTGAAGAACGAATGAGAATTTTGAACCTGCTTGCCGAGGGCAAGATTTCCGCCGAAGAAGCCGAGAAGCTCCTCGCCGCAAGCGAAAAGGCCGTCAAAGCGCCAAACGTCAAGAGTGCGGCAGGCAAGTATTTCTACGTCCAAGTCGACCCCAAAGAGGGAAAATCCTCAGAAAAGGTGATGGTGAAAGTCCCGATGGCACTCCTGAAGGCGGGGCTCAACATCTCGAAGCTGATTCCTTCCGAAGCGCAGGACTCCATTCGGGAATCGATGCAGTCCAAAGGGATCGCCTTCGATTTCGCCTCCCTTGACGGAGAGAACATCGATGAGATCTTCGAAGCGCTCAAGGAGATGAGCATCGACGTGGAGACCGAAGAGACGACAGTCAGGGTGTTTTGCGACTAGGCAATCGATATCTTTGCCGGATTAAGAATTGACTATCCAATACCCTCGTGATACCGTTCAAATGCTTTTAGTTTTGTGTTGCAGCTCGTTTCATTTTCCCTAGTTGTCCGATCGGCGTTGCTGAATCACTCCCATTGGCAGGTAAGAGTCACAACTGCGCCACATTAAGCAATATTGATCAAACAGGCGCAGCCTGTGAAGGATGCTTTAGTACATGGCAAAGAAAATCTATGTTGGTAACATGAGTTACAACACTTCCGAAGCGGAACTTCGGGAACTGTTCGCCCAGTTCGGCACTGTCCTCAGTGCGAACATTATCATTGACCGAGAGACGCACCGCCCCAAGGGTTTCGGGTTTGTCGAGATGGAAGACAACAATGCGGCGGAAGCTGCAATCTCCCAGCTCGATGGCAAGGAATTCGGTGGCCGCAACCTACGGGTCAACGAAGCGATCGCCAAGAGCCGTCCGGCTTACGGATCGCACCGCAACTAACCAATACCATTGATTCAGCAACGAGGACGGAGCCCGCAGGCTCCGTTTTTTCATTACCAGGCTCCCCCTCCTCCCCCGCTGAATCCGCCTCCGCTGAACCCGCCTCCGCCGAAGGAGGGGCTGATCGGGCCCCGGCCGGAACCGGAAGAGGCCTGAGTGTAGAGCGCCTTTGAAATCGCACCGGTGGTGAGGTTGTTCGCCATCGAAGCGTAGAAGAACGGATGGATTCCACCCGAGCCGATATACCAGGAGGCCTGTGTCATGGCGATTGAGTCGAACTTCTTCGCCCACGTATTCTCCAGACCAAGGACCACCGCATACCCGAGCACATGGTAGAAGAGCTCGGGATCGTCTTTGATCATCACCTTCAGCTTGTCGATCTCGACCTTCTCGATGAACTCGCGATAGCCGACAATCTCCTCCAGAATCTTCTGACCGTAGCTGCTGCGCTTGGCGGTGATTGCTCCGAAGGTGGCGAATATGATCGGAATTCCGAGGGCGCTTGCGCTGAAGAGCAGTGAAAGAGCGGAAGAGAGAAGGACTTCCTCGCGATACATGATGTATATGATGCCGAAGGAAGCGAGGTATACCAGCAAAAATGCGCCGCTCTTCAACAACGCTTTTCCTTTGCGGGCGAACATCCACGAATCGAAGATCTTCGGAATCGCGACCGCGGTGAGAACCAGCAAGCCGATCCCGAACGTCAACGGAAGCGTGAAGATCACACCTCCGGGATAGCTGTACGTGGTCCCCCACGCATGGAAGACGACCAGCAGGACTCCATACAGGAACGGAACGGTTCGCTTGCGCTCGGCATTCTGATCCTTGAGCTCCCGCTCCCCGGTGAAGTGGGAGCGAGTCAGACTCTTCGTCTTCTCGATATCCTTGGCGAAGGTGGTTGACTTGGAAAGGTCCTTCAGATCGACGCTTGTTCCGTCGCCGCGTTTGAAAAATGCATTGAAGAGCCTTCGTTCATGTTCTTTGCCGGAAACAAGATTTTTGAGCTTGATGATGCGATAGTCTTTTTTCCCCAGTTCCTCGATCCGGATGTACCCCAGATCCGCCCAGTAGAAGAGCATGCTGACAAGGTCTTTCATGTCCACCGTTCCGTCAAAGAGGTAGCCGACCTCCAACGGTGAAAGGTCAGTCGGAGGCTCGAAGCGAACCACCGGCACGAAGGGCTCGTCCCGACCGTAGCGCTTCCAGAGCGCAAAGGAATGAAATCCCAGCAGAAGGAAGAGGATGATCGCACCGATGTAGAGCGGAATCGTCAGATCGATAAACTTCTTCACCTCGTTGAAGTATCCCTCCTCCAGATCGATGTAGAGGGTCAGCGCTTCCCCGGGTTTCATCTTCTGAGCGCTTCCGGTGATCGTCATCCGATCGGAAGAGATCATATATTCACCCCGCTGAAGGGTCGAGCCGGACCTGCCGCCGGTCAAGGAGACCTTCTGAGGATCGATCGGATGTGGAAACTCAACCGTAAAGGTAAGGAGGCCGATCTCTTCCTGCCATCCGGGACCGATGATATTGTAGTAGAAGAAGTCACCGTAGCGATTGCGGTCATCCCCGATCTCCAAGGTGTAGGAGATCACATACTCTTTGAGACCTTTTATGGTAACATTGGCGTCACCAAGCCGGAAGGTCGCCCAACCGGAGGAGACGTCGTCCTTGATGATCGGATCGCTCGCCTGAAGATTCTTCAGCCCGATCCGCTGATTCCCGTACCGGACGGGAATCTCCCGAAAGATTCCATGCTTGGGAACGAAGAACTCCGCCACGATCCGTTCCGTAACATCATAGGAGTTGTCCGGACCCACCTTCACGCTCAGATCGATCTGCCTGAACGTATAATCGCCGGCTGTAAGTGATACAAGCGCAAGCAGGAGGAGAAAGGCAAGGAAAGATCTTCGTTTCATCAGAACTTCACGTCTACGCGGGCGCGCGCCTCATCCTCGATCTGCAGATACGGCTTCTTTGCAAAGCGGGCAATCGAAGCGACGATGGAAGAGGGAAACACCTCGCAGATCGTGTTGAGCTGCTTGATGATCGCATTGTAGTACTTTCTGGCGGAAAGCAGCTGGGTCTCGATCTTCGAAAGCTGTGCCTGAAGGTCCAGGAATCCCTGGTTTGCCTTCAAGTCGGGATACGCTTCACTGAGAGCGAACAGAGTCTTCAGCGAAGCAGAGAACGATGCGTTGAGCTGGTCCTTCTCCTCCAGCGTTCCGGCGCTCATCGCCTTGTTTCGGGCCTCAATGACTTTGGTGAGGGTCTGTTCCTCATGTTTTGCATAGCCTTTCACCGTTTCAACCAGATTGGGAACCAGATCATACCGCTGCTTCAGATGCGCATCGATCGCGCTTTCCGCTTCCTCGGCCTGGTTTCGGAGGCGAACGTAACGGTTGTATACGGAAACTCCCCAGATGACGAGGAGAACGACGAGAGCCAACAGTACATATACGATAAGCATAGGAACCTCCAACACGTATGGTCATCTTTAGCTTGCGCCGATGAATAGGACGTGTCAAGATGCGTGACCGCCTTGATTGTCAATCAAGATTGCTGTATCTTTATTCGCGTCCGCTGTATAAATATTCTTAACGTAAGGAGCGCCCAGAAGATGAAATCTCGTCACAACCGCTTAGCTGTCGTAAAAGAACTCATTCGAAACAACCGGATAGACAATCAGGACACCCTCCTTTCCATGTTGAAAGTGGAAGGATTCACCGTAACTCAGGCGACCCTCTCCCGCGACTTGAAGATGCTGAAGGTTGGAAAGATCAGTGACGGCTGGTCGGGATACTACTACAGCCTGCCTGAAAACGATTTGGTCAGCGAGTCGGAAAAAAGTTACATTCAGGATGTCCGCCGAGGGATCATCTCCATCGAGTTCAGCGGAAACTTCGGTGTGGTGAAGACCCGTCCCGGCCACGCCAACAGCGTCGGAATCGCATTGGATATCTTGGCCATTCCCGAGATTCTCGGGACCTTGGCCGGCGATGATACGATCTTCATCATTCTTCGGGAAGGAATGACGAAAGAAGATTTGCTGGAGTCTTTCAAGACCCGCATCCCCGATATAGAGGAATAATCCATGAAGTACATCAATCTCACTGAAGCAAACGCATTCAAAGCGCTTGAAAGCGCTCCACAGATCGGCAGTAAAGACCTGCTCACAAAGGAACGAATCCTGAGCTGTTCCGTTCCCTCCGCCCAAGGCGTCGCCTACAACTACGCCGCGATGCCGGTGACCGAAGAGGTCCTTGACCTCTTTCAGGCGTTGAGCGATGAGCTCCAGCTCACCGAGAAGTACCAGATCCTTCTCGACGGGGCGGTGATGAACACCGGTGAGAAGCGGCTGGTCCTTCACCACCTCACCCGGGGGCAGATCGGAAAGAACGTCATGGTCGACGGAGAAAACAAAGGAGAGTTTTACAGGAAAGAGCTTTCCAAAGTCCAAACGTTCGCCAAAGAGGTTCGCTCGAAATCCCTCCTCCTTTCCACCGGAAAGCCGGTCGCCAACGTCGTGCAAATCGGAATCGGCGGCAGCGATCTGGGGCCGCGGGCTCTCTACCTCGCCCTCAAGGAGTGGGCGGAGAAGGAGGGTAAAGACCATATTCCCGCCTCCTTCATCTCGAACGTCGATCCGGACGACCCGAGCGCCGTCCTTTCCGCCCTCGACGCTGAAGAGACGCTTTTCATTCTGGTTTCCAAGAGCGGAACCACGTTGGAGACGTTGACCAACCAACGGTTCGTCGAAGCGTGGCTGAAAAAACGGAACCCCGCGATCGACCCCTCCAAGCACATCGTGGCGGTCACCAGTAAAACCAGCCCCTTGGCGAAGAGCAAGGAGGTCTTTCGCTCCTTCTTCTTTGATGACTACGTCGGAGGCAGGTACTCCTCCACGAGCGCGGTCGGCGGAGTCATTCTTTCGATCGCCTTCGGCTTCGAGGTCTTTGAAGCGCTCCTCAAGGGAGCGCACGAAGCGGACAAGGCCGCTCTTCATCCCCATGTGAAGGAGAACGCCGCCCTCCTCGACGCCCTGATCGGCGTGTACCTGAGAAACGTCCTTCATTATCCGACGACGGCGATCCTCCCCTACAGCCAGGGGCTCAGCCGCTTTCCCGCCCACTTGCAGCAGCTGGACATGGAGTCCAACGGCAAACAGGTGAACCGGGACGGAGAGCCCGTCGCCTATCCGACCGGCCCGATCATCTTCGGCGAGCCGGGGACCAACGGCCAGCACTCCTTCTATCAGCTCCTTCACCAGGGAACCGATATCGTGCCGCTACAGTTCATCGGTTTCAGCGAGAGCCAGCGGAAGGATGACATCGCTGTTGCAGACTCGACAAGCCAGGAAAAGCTTGTCGCCAACCTCGTCGCCCAGATCGTCGCCTTCGCCCTCGGAAAGGACGACGACAACCCCAACAAGCGCTTTGAAGGGAATCGCCCCTCCAGCCTGCTGTATGCCAAGCGCCTCACCCCCGAGGTGCTGGGAACGCTCCTGGCCCACTACGAGAACAAGGTGATGTTCCAGGGCTTTGTCTGGAACCTCAACTCCTTTGACCAGGAAGGGGTCCAGCTGGGAAAGGTTCTCGCCACCAAAGTCCTTCAGGGGGCCGCGGGGGATGAGATTCTCCAGGCCTATCGGAGTCTTTTCTGATCCGAAGCCCCTTCGGGGGCTTTTTTTTCAGGAGATTCGATCCCTTTTCCTCCTCTTTCGGTTGTCTATGATACCCAAGTTCGGTACTATCGGAAGCACATGATACCGGCATTGAGAAAACAAGCGGTGGGAAACCGCCTTCCGACCTTTTTAACCATCCTCTTCGTCCTTCTCGAGGTCGCCATGGACGTCACGATCCCCTATCTGATGGCGAATCTGCTTGATCGGGGAATCAGCGGCGCATCGATGAACGAGATCATCTTCTGGGGGGCGATCCTGCTTCTTTGCAGCTTTGTCGCCCTTGCCTTCGGAATT
>Ga0209719_1001393_pt1 | contig 29627 bp, 25 predicted proteins | sample AD_JPNAS2_MetaG_FD_184421 | JGI IMG/M metagenome (GOLD analysis project Ga0209719, IMG submission 184421) | Active sludge microbial communities of municipal wastewater-treating anaerobic digesters from Japan - AD_JPNAS2_MetaG (SPAdes) (version 2) | ecosystem: Engineered > Bioreactor > Anaerobic...
GCTTTCCAATGACTTCTCATACCGCCTCAACTCCTCTCTGGCTAAAACGATACGTGCGGGTCAGATCAAGGCGCTACCTCTCTCTGCAAGCCTACTATGGGCTATTGATCGGTGCAGTGAAGGGTTTCCGCCGAGTTCAATCCTTCCGCATGGTACTGGGGCGGCTGTGGGTTGGGCAAGTAGGTGCGGGCGTCCGCCGCATGCGTCCAGATGTTCGAGTAGAACCGGAACAGAGACCCATCTTCCAGCCGCTGGGCTGGCCCTGTCGTGTAGAGCTTGACCGTGAACTGGTAGGGCTGCCCAGGCTCGACCGCAATGTTGTTGAATACATAGCGCGGGTATAGAGTCCCATTTGCCTCGTAAGTCACCACTTGGGCCGGCTCCATCACCTTCTGTTGTCTCCCTGCCAGCGTGATCATCGGTCTCATCCCTTCGTTGCCTTTGGCTCCAAAGAGGATGATTTCATCCGCCGGGAAATCCCGGAGTACTTTCAGCGTGCCATGCTCGAACAGTTCCACCGCCACATTGACGTATGTTTTTGATATCCTAAAAGGGAACCAGTCAGCCGGATTTTGATGATCGAAAAGGGAACCACCTGAGCCCAAATCTGCTATCATGGACTGACCAAGTTCATGGTGGCGGAGGAAAGGATGATCAGCGTGGAAGACCGAGAGAAGATCCGGCGAGCCTACTTCGTCGAAGGCAAGGGGCTGCGGCAGATTGCCAGAGAGCTGCACGTGGCCCGCAAGACTGTGCTCAAGGCCATCGAGTCGGCGGAACCTGAGACGTACACGCTGAGCCAACCTCGACCGGCGCCGATCCTTGGGCCGTACAAGCAACGTATCGACGAGTTGCTGGCAGAGAACAGCAAACTGCCACGAAAGCAGCGCTATACCAGCCACAAGATCTTCGAGCAGATCGTGAAGGCCGGCTACCAGGGTGCCGAGTCGACGGTGCGCGGGTACATCGGCCAGCGACGGAAAGACAAGAAACGGCCCAAGGTCTATCTGCCGCTCGAGTTCGATCCGGGGACCGACGCCCAGGTGGATTGGGGCGAGGCGCTGGCCGAGATCGCGGGCGTACTCGTTACGGTGCAGGTCTTCTTTATGCGCCTCTGCTACTCGCGGCGGCTGTTCCTGATGGCCTTCCCGGCCCAGAAGCAGGAAGCCTTCTTCGAAGGGCATGTGCAAGCGTTCCATTTCTTCCAGGGCGTGCCACACCGCATCGCCTATGACAATCTCAAGGCTGCGGTGCAGAAGGTCCTGGAGGGGCACACACGGCAGGAGCAACAGGCCTTCATCGCTTTTCGCAGTCACTACTTGTTCGAGAGTCACTTCTGTACCCCAGGCCAGGGCCATGAGAAGGGCGGCGTCGAGCATGGCGTTGGCTTTGGACGACGCAACTTTATGGTGCCCATCCCGAAGGTGGCCTCTTTTGCCGAGCTCAATGCGCTGTTGTTGGCCGAATGTCTGAAGGACGACGCGCGCCAGGTCGATGGCCAGCCGGTGACCATCGGCGAGGCCTGGGAACTGGAGCGCCCGTCGTTGCGGCCACTGCCGGGCAGAGACTATCAGTGCTGTGTCACCCGCGCGGTGTCTCTCACGCCATACGGCCAGGTCGAGTTCGAAAGCAACCGCTACTCGGTACCGGCGGACAAGGCGCAACTGCATCTGGCGCTCAGGGCCTACCCGTTTCGTATCGACATCCTGTCCAAGGATGCCATTATCGCCAGCCATGCTCGCTGCTACCGCAAGAACCAGGACGTCTTCGACCCGTTGCACTATCTGCCGCTCCTGGAGCAGCGCCCAGGCGCCTTCCAGCATGCCAAGCCGATGCGTCGTTGGCGGGAGACCTGGCCACCGGTCTACGAGAAGTTGCTGGCCAAGCTGCAGGCGGAAGAGAAAGATGGCCAGGGCGTGCGCGAGTTCGTACGCATCCTCAGGTTGCACGAACAGTACCCAGCCGGCCTGGTCGAGCAGGCCGTAAGACAAGCCCTGGAGTATGGCTGCATCCACGCCGACGGCGTCGCCCTGTGCCTGCGGCAGATGCAGCAGCCTGAAGCGATGATGCCGGCACTGGATCTGGCCGCCCATCCACGCTTGGCCAGCGAGATCGCGCCGCCGGACCTCCACTGCTATGAGCAGTTGCTGAGTGCAGCCGGGAGGTGAGCATGGAAGCCAATCTGCTCTTGGAGAGCTACCTCAAAGATCTGCGCCTGCCTGGTTTCCTGCGCAACTATCGCATGTTCGCCAAGGATGCTGCCCAGGCGAACCTGGGCTATGACCGCTACCTGCTCTCGTTGGCCGAACAGGAGATCATGCAACGAGACAAGAACCGTCAGGCTCGACTCATCAAGCTGGCCCGCTTCCCGCTGCTCAAGGAGTTGGCCGACTTTGACTTCAGCTGCGTGCCCAGCCTGAGCAAGCCGCGGGTGCTCGACCTGGCCCAGGGTGGCTACATCCGCCAGGCCGAGCCGATCCTGATGGTGGGCAACCCCGGCCTGGGCAAGACGCACCTGGCGACCGCATTGGCCATCGCTGCCTGCCGGCAGGGCTTTAAGGTGCGCTTCTACAATGCCGCGGCGCTCGTCAATGACCTGCTGCAAGCCGAGGACGAGCACCGCGTGCCCAAGTTGCTCAACGCGGCGCTCAAGCAGCGCCTGATCGTCCTGGACGAGTTGGGTTTCATTCCCTTCTCGGCCACTGGTGCCCACCTGATCTTCCAGTTCTGCTCGGCGCTGTACCAGCGGGTGGCGCTGATCATCACGACCAACCTGCGCTTCGCCGACTGGACGCAGGTCTTTGGCGATGAGCGGCTGACGGCGGCGCTGCTCGACCGATTGACGCACAAGGCGCACATCCTGGAGTTCAGCGGCGCCGAGTCCTACCGCTTCCGGGAACGCCTGCAACGCGAGGCCGCCGAAGGCGAGGGCCGGGCCTGATGGACAAGTGGACAACTCTCCGGTGCCCTCCGAGTTGCCCACTTGTCCACAGCCCCTACTGCTGCGGCAGCGGGTGGTTCCCTTTTCGAGCATCAAGTGGTTCCCTTTTCAATCATCGGAGTACGAAGCCAGAGGCCAAAGTGGTTCCCTTTTCGACCATCAAGTGGTTCCCTTTTCGATTGACAAAAACAACCGCTGGCATCGTCTTGCTGGCGCTACTGCTTAGTTGCTTCTCGACATCGGAATACGTACAGGCGCGCGGACTACCGTATCTGGAGAGCGGATATCAACTGCAGCGGCACCTGAATGTGCTGGAGGGTCGGGCCGGCGACCCCTGGCAATACAGGGTGCTGGCGTCATACCTGGTCGAAGGGGCGCTCAGGATCTCTGCGGCCCTACATGTTCCGCATCATGTTGCGGCTGCGTTCATACTCTTCCGCATCGCCCAGGACGCCGTCATTATGCTGCTACCCTACGCGTACTATCGCAAACTGGGATTGCCCCTGGCATACGGCCTGGTCGGGATGGCCCTCCTAGCATGGGGGATCAGCTACTCTCATTATGACAGTGATCTGCAGTTCAACACCTTCTTCGACATCATCTTCTACCTGCTGGCGGGGTTGTGCATTCTGGCGGACAGGCCTATCTGGATTGTGCCGATCACGCTGTTAGCTGCGCTGAACCGGGAGACAAGCGGACTAATCCCCCTGCTGCCAATCCTGGTGTCGGCTTTCGCCGGGCCGAAAGGCTCGCTGCGCAGGGCGATGCCGGTCTCCATCATCGCGTTCGTGACCTACCTGGTCGTCTTCGTGGGGCTGAGGCTGGCGTACGGTAAGCAGGCTTTGATCATCACGGCCGGAGGCCGCCCGGGGGTTGAACTGCTGCGGTACAACCTGTTTCGCCTGGTAACATGGCAGCAGTTGCTGGCGACCCTGAGCATCATTCCTATTGTTGCGATCCTGGGGTATAGGAAGTGGGCCCCCGGACTGCGCGTGCTCTTCTGGGGCATTGTGCCAATCTGGTTTGTGGCGCACGCTCTCGGAGCAGTGATGGCAGAGACGAGGCTTTCCTTGGTGCCCCAGGCGCTGGTGTTCATCCCGGGGACACTATTCGCGCTTAGCGAGCGAATGCCGCCAGGCGCCTCCCCTCCGCATCAGTGGAATAACCAGTGCGAACCAAGGCGGTCCGCACTGCGACGCCGGGAGACTATCCTGACGGAGTGCCCCGTGACCAGCCGCATCACGCTGGGCAGATGAGAAGGCGCACGGATGGCAGCCCAATCCTCACATAATGGAATCGACTTCGGAGATGGCCTGCTGGGTGCTCGCGAGCCCTCCGTCGCAGCACAATCCTGTTGGCACCTTCCGTTGTGGGTGAAGCCCAGCAAGGGGAGAAGACGAGAAGCGGTCGCACGGGGACTGCTTGGCTGTATCGACGCGATCCCACAGGATGTGTGCGGAACCCTTGAGAATGTACAGGGAGAAACCCTGTACGTTCACCTTGGTGTAGTCGCGGTCTAGGAAGGGCTCTGCCTCTTCTGATGAACGCCACAGTTGCACGACGACATCGGGCTTGAGTAGACCGATGGAGTAGGCATAATCCCACTTCAGATGCCCCGGGTAGAAGCCCGTGAGTCTTGTCCATTGGCCGGTGGGCACCCTCATCTGCAGGTGAGCGACCTGTCGGTCATTCTTGCCGAGTAGGTCCACTGCATGCCTATCGGCAAAGTACGGGATTGCCCCGGCAGTTACCACGCCGATACTCGCCTGATTCGTGGTCAGTTCGGTGACAATCTGGGCAAGCTGGACGGCGTGTGTATTGTCGCTGACATGTAGAGGCTCTCTAAGCAAGACATACTCTGCCCATGACTGTCGACTCTCCATCGGGAGACCGGTTACCGCAATGAACACAAGTGGCACGAGAGATACCTCAGCAAGGCGCAGACCGACACTGCTGGCCATGTCGCGTAGATGCTGAACAGCGCTCTCCCAAGTTAGGCTCACTGCTATGAAGAACGCAGGCATTGCGACCGAGATGTACCGGTTAGCTCCTCCCCACCACTCCCAAGCATCTCCGCCAACGTATATGCTATATGCTACCTGTCCACCAAAGACAAGGAGCAGTAGCAAGAGCGGTTTTCCTCGTTGGAGCCAGAGGCTCCCAAGCAGCACCAGGGCGAGCATCCAGGCGATGCCCCACAGGAAATCAAGAACTACGTACAGGCCGCGACTCATGCGTAGCAGGACAGGGTAGCCGCTCATCTTGAGATAGAAGGTGTTGGGCAGAGGGTCACCATAGTACCACAGACTCCCCAACAACTGCAGGACCAGAAACGCTGCCAGAATGGCGAGACCATACACAAGGTTCTGGCGCCTCCTGTGTGGATCGAGATCATGAGAAACGCGAGTATGGCACAATAGGCAACAGCCGCATCGATTCTCACGAGAGTACCAAGGCCAAGCAGAGTGTACAGTCCAAATGGAACTTTCTTGGTCTCTAGGCATCGTAGTGTTACCCAGATGGAAGCCGTGAGAATGAACGTCAATATGCTGACCTCAGTACCCTGGAGACTCCAAGTGTTCAGTGGCAGATAGAAGGCAGTCAGAATGACGGATGCGAGCGAGACGAAAGTGGAATGACCTGAGATCGAGTCGGCTATCTTTCTGACGAACAGGAGGTTGGCGACTAGGAGGAGCAGCCCAGTGATCTGGACGAACAGGCTCATCTTGCTATCGCCGACAGGCAGCAGGTGGAGGATGGCCATGTAGAGAACCCATAGCGGGTTGGTGAATCCCTGCACTCTCTCGCCCGCCGCATTCCAGACCAATCCGAGACCGTGAGCGAGGTTCTTCGCATATCGCATCGAAATCATGGCATCGTCGAAGAGGGCATAGTACCTCTCCCCATCTACGACGAAGCTCGTGCGCATGATGTACTGGAACGCATATAGCCCGAACGACAACAGTACCACGCCAAAGACGATGTCAGTTTTCCTGATGGCCCTCATGAGTTGCCTCTCTCATCACTGAGGGCACGCCTGCGGAGTACACATGCGGTATGGGAGCCGCGAGTCTGGTAGGGTATGCAGGAGCGGCGACCAGGTCTGCTTGCTGCAAACGACTGGTCCTTGCGGGCCAACGAAGCTGCGGTGGTCACGACCGACGGCGACTCAGTCAGCCGAGCGCGCGTGTGGCTGCCGTCGAGGAGGGAAGACCGCGACCGGGGCCTGCCCCACAATCGCCCAGAGCTTGCGCACTGTGGCGCCGTCGCCCTGCGCGTCTGCAAGGCTGCCCAGTTCCTGGATCTGTGCGAGTAGAGTCGCCAGTTCTACCCGGTGGTTCCCCCGCACCCGAAATATCGAGGGGTGAGTTGTTGGCTGTCTTTCGTCCCCATCGCCGGTCAGTTCCTCGTGGAGCTTTTCCCCTGGCCGCACCCCGGTGTACTTGATTGGGATATCCACCCCCGGCCGCAGGCCCCGCAGCCGGATCAGGCGCAGGGCCAGCTCCTCGATCCGTATCTGCTCCCCCATGTCCAGCACGAACAGATCGCCGCCCTGCGTGACGGTGGCGGCCTGGATGACCAGGCTCACTGCTTCTGGGATGCTCATGAAATAGCGTGTCATTTCGGGATGGGTGATGGTGATGGGGCCGCCCATCTCGATCTGCTTCTCGAAGGTTGGCACGACGCTGCCTCGGCTGCCGAGCACGTTGCCGAAACGCACGCCCGTCAAGAGCGTCTGCGCCTCAGAGGCCATGGAAAGCACCAGCATCTCGCCAATTCGTTTGGTCGCTCCCATGATGCAAGTCGGGCTGACAGCCTTGTCGGTGGAGATAAACACAAAGCGGCCGGTGCGATGCTGGCAGGCGAGCTGGGCGACGGTCAACGTGCCCAGGACATTGACCCGCACTGCCTCATCGGGATACGCCTCCATGAGAGGGACGTGCTTGTAGGCGGCGGCATGGAATACCACGTCGGGGTGGTACGCCTCGAAGAGGGTCTGCACCTTGCGCCGGTGTGTCACATCGCCGACAACGCAGCGCAGTTCAGCGGGGCCAAGGACAGAAGCCAACTCGGTCTGCAGGTCGTACAGGCCACTCTCATTGTTGTCCAGCATCAGCAGGAGGCGCGGGCCGAAGGAGGCGATCTGGCGGCACAGCTCGGAACCGATGGAGCCGGCGGCACCCGTCACGACGATGGTCTTGCCCGCCAACAGGGCCTGGCAGGCGTTGCGGTCAATCTGTACGGGCTTGCGCCCGAGCAGGTCCTCGGCGGTGACATCACGGATGGGAGGCAAGCCGTTGGTCCGCTGGATAAAATCAAAGATGTTGGGGAGCACCTTCACGCGAGCCGGCGTGGTCTCGCAGATGGCCAACAGATCGCGAAATGCTTGGCCGGTGATACTGTAGATGGCAAGTATGATGAGGTCGACGTGATGCTTGGCAACAAGGCTGGGGATCGCGTGGCGGTCGCCCAGGATGGGCAGGCCATGCACCTTCATACCCAGCTTCGCCGGGTCGTCGTCGACAAAGCCGACCAGCCTGTAGGCCTCGCCTTCCCGCTGGTTCAGGAGGCGCCATGCCATGAGCTGCCCGGCCTCGCCCGCTCCAAGTATCAGAACGCGTATGCGCGCTGGGGGCGTCTGGCCATGCAGAGCCTGCGTACGCCATCGCATGCCCGTCAGGATGCGGCTGCGGTAGCGTACGCCGACAAAGCCGGCGAAGCTGAAGAAGCCCATCAGGAACACGACGCTGAGCGGAACCTGGCGCCGGCCGGGCGACAGCAGATCGAAAGCGGTCATGATGGTGGTGCCTATGGCCGCCGAGGCGGCGATGACCGAGACCTCAGTGGCCGAGGCATAGCGCCAGATGCGGCGGTAGAGGCTGAAGCGGGCGTTGGCCACGCAGTAGACAGCCGCGGCAATCAGGCCGAAGCGGAGGGCTGACCCGACGTCGAGATCGGCCGTGATGGAACGCGCTGACCAGGCCAGCATCAGGCTGACCAGAACTACCAGGGCATCAAGCAGGATGGGAGGGGTGCATCTGGACACGCCACGGATCATGCGCTTAGCCACAGAGTGTGTCCTCCGATGGGTCGCGAGCGGCCGGCTCACGTATGCCTGGCGGCAACAGCATCGCCGATCAGGCGCGCTGGCAGCGGCCGAGCGCAGCCGCGAGATGCTGGCACACATAGTCGACCTGCTCTTCGGTCATGACGCCTGAGAATGGCAGCGCCAGGCACGTGTCGCCGAGGGCTTCGGTGACGGGATAGTCGCCGCGACGGTATCCGAAGCGCCCGGTGTAGAAGGGTTGCAGGTGAATTGGTGTAAAGTAGGGGCGAGAGGGGATACCGACGGCCCGCAACGCTGCCATGAGGGCCGTACGGTCGGTCTTGGCCGATAGGCGGATGACGTACACGAACCACGACATGCGCGTCGTCGATGCGGCGATGAACGGGATGCGGAGCAGTTCGTGATCCTTCAGTCGCTGATTGTACCAGCCCGCAACGCGCTCGCGTTTGGCGAGCAGTTTGTCGAGGCGCTTCAGTTGGGCGAGACCAAGGGCAGCGCTCATCTCGTCGAGGCGATAGTTGTAGCCTAGACGGGTATGGTCGAGCCACTCGTCGAACACATCTCGCCCCTGGTTGCGCAGGGAGCGGAAGAGCGCATCCCATTCAGGCCGATCGGTGACAATGATGCCGCCCTCGCCTGTTGTCATCTGCTTGTTAGGGTAGAAGGCAAAGACAGCGGCATCGCCCAGGGTGCCCGCCGGGCGCCCCTCGTACTCGGCGCCGATGGCCTCACAGGCATCTTCGATGGTGGGTAGGCCCAAGTCATGAGCGGCATTCACGATGCGGCCCATGTCGGCCGGTTGCCCAAAGGCGTGGACTGGCAGAATGGCGGCCAGGCGCTTGGTGTCTGCAATCGAGACGGTTCTGGGCAGCCAACGTGCCGCAGCGGCTCCGCCTGCGGCCAGGTCGCGAGCGGCTTGGGCCACCTGCTGGGGATCGATGTTGCCTGTACGCTCGTCCACATCGACGAAGATGGGAATGGCGCGCTCGTAGAGAATGCAGTTGGCCGAGGCGACGAACGAGAAGGGCGTAGTGATGACCAGGTCGCCCGCCTCCACGCCTGCCGCGATGATGCACAGATGCAGCCCGCTCGTGCCCGAGTTGATGGCGACAGCGTGGCGCGCGCCGGCGCGCGCGGCGATGGCCTGCTCGAATGCAGAGACCTGGGGACCGATGCTGAGGCAAGGCGTCGCCAATACCTGGTTCACCGCGGCAATCTCGGCCTCGCCCAGGTCTGGAGAAGACATGGGAATAAGCATCGACGACCTCCTAAGAGCGCTGCAGAGGCTTGGCGGGTACGCCGACGACCGTCAACCCCGCAGGGACCGACTTGGTGACGCATGCACCCGCGCCGACCACAGCGTCATCGCCAATGACGATGGGGTTCTCCTGCGTGCCGTTGATGACCACTGCGCCTGTGCCGATGTAGGCCCGCTTGCCCAGGTGCACACAGCCAGAGATATGCACGCCGGGGGCCAGAGTGGCATAGTCGCCCATGATGACATCGTGACCGATGGTGCAGTCGAGGTTGATCTGCACCTGCCGGCCCAAGACGATGTTGGTGGTAAGGATGTTGCCGGCGCAGATCAGTGTTCCCTCGCCGATCTCAAGCCAACGCGAGCGCTCTACTCTCGGGTGTACGATGGTCTCGAACTGAAAGCCGGCGGCGGCTGCTTTCTCCATCAGAGCCTGGCGCGTGCTCGGCGCGCCCACGCCACCAACGACTCTGGCCACAGGGAAGCGCTGACGCGCGGCGGCCAGGCTCATCAGAGGGACCCCGTTCAGCACAGTGCCCTGCTTCGCCTGACTGTCGTCGATGAAGCAAACGACCTCGTACGCTTGGGCTGCAGTGTTGCAGGCCTCGATGAGCCAGGCCACCTCTCTGCCGAACCCGCCGGCCCCATAGACCGCGATCTGTTTCACTTCCATCATGGTCATCTCTATCGTTTGTTGCGAACAGCCTTACGGCTGATGGCTGCCCAGGAACTCTGAAGCGGTCGCTTGCCCTGGTTGGTTGATCCCCTCGCGTTTGAGCGCCCGCCAGACTGTCAGGGCGATGATCCTCAGGTCAAGAAGAAGGCTGATGTGGTCCACGTACCAGACGTCGTGTGCGAATTTGCGCTCCCAGGAGAGGTCGTTACGACCGTTTACCTGGGCCCATCCAGTGATCCCAGGTCTGACATCATGCCGATGCATCTGCTCTGGTGTATAGCGATCCAGGTACTGCATCAGGAGAGGGCGCGGGCCGACGAGGCTCATCTCTCCCCTGAGCACGTTGGCCAGTTCGGGCAACTCGTCGATACTGGTCGTTCTCAAGAAACGCCCGAATGGCGTCAGGCGCTCAGCATCGGGCAACAGGTCGCCGTGAGCATCGCGCGCGCCCGACATGGTGCGAAATTTGAGCAAGGTGAATGGTCTGCCGTGGAGCCCAGGGCGCAACTGGCGGAACAGAACGGGGCTCCCTAGCCACACGCGGGCGGCCACGGCGATGACCAGCAGCAGGGGCCAGAGCACGGCCAGCGCCAAGAGCGTTGCGATCACATCAAACAGCCGCTTGCCGAACCGCTCGTACAGCCTGCGCCGCGAGTTTGGGCGGGCCGCTCCGCTCACGTTCAGTGGCCCGCCGCAACGCCGCGCACTGCTGAAGACATCCCAGGGGGAAACTCGGCGTCGCGGCGGATGCTTTCCCAGTTGTCGCGGAACCACCGGATCGTGATCCTCAGCCCCTCCTCGAACTCCATCCTTGGCCGATAGCCGATCAACTCATTGGCGCGGTCCACGCAGGCCAGCAGCCGTTTCTTGGTATCCCATACACGGTGTTCGGCGCGGACGATGCCGGCCTTGTTGCCGGTAAGCTCGTTAATGAGCTCGGCCATCGCGAGGATGTTGGTCTCGCGGCCGGAGGCGATGTTCATTTCCTGGCCGATGGCGCGTTCGTAGTACCCTGCCCTCAACAAAGCATCGACGATATCCGCCACGTAGGTGAAATCACGCGTCTCGCCGCCGCTGCCGGTAAAGGGCAGTGGCAATCCGGACAGCGCCCAGAAGATAAAGTTGGGGATGACATTGCGGTACTGACCGGGCACCTCGCCTGGACCATATGAGTTGAAGAAGCGGGTCTTGACGATCGGCAGACCATAGTGGTGATGGAAAAAGTTGGCGTACAGCTCGCCGAGCATCTTGGTTATCTGGTAAGGCGTCGTCAGATGCATCGACATGAACTCTTCTTTGAGAGGGAGCGGCGCAACGCTTCCATAGATCGAGCACCCTGACGATGCGTAGACGATGCGCCCCGTGCGGCACATCTGAGCGTATTGGTACACGAGCAACGTACCCAGCCCATTGGTCATCAGGTCCCGTTGCGGATAGTCCACCGAGTTCTGGTTGGCAAAGAATGCGGCCAGATGAAAGACAACGTCGGGGTTGAGGGCAAAGACGCGCTTGAGCGAGGTCTCCTCCGTCACCGACCCTTTGACGAAGAGCACGTTCGTGAGAGAGGGGATGTTCCAGGCATACGCCGCCGACAGATCGTCGAGGACAATGACCGTACGAGCCCCCAACTGGGCGATCGTGCGTGCGAGGTTGGTCCCAATGGCGCCGGCTCCGCCGGTGATCAGTACGGTCTTGCCCTCGTAGTGCTTCTGGTAGTCTTCCACTGTTCTACCTCTGTTCAAGGCCGTACACGCTACGAGCCCAAGCGACGTAGCGACGAATCCCCTCCCGGATGTCGACTTGGGGATCATGCCGCAGATCGCGCCGCGCCTTGGTAAAGTCGACGACCTTGACCCTGGTCGTGAATTGTTCCTCGCCGACGTACTCGGCCAGGCTGGCGCTGGCACCGGTGGCCTGCAGGACAATATCGGCAAGTTCCTCTATGCTGATGCTCCAATCCTCGCGGCCTCCGACATTGTACACCTCGCCAGACCTAAAGTTGTCCACGATGTTGGCAAAGGTCCGGCACGTGTCCTCGACGTAATCAAAGATGCGACTGTGGCCGCGGTGCACAGTGAACTCGTGGCCGGTAAGCGCGTGGTAGACGAATATCGGGATGACCCCGCGATAGGGGCTGTAGTACTCGTGAGGCCCATAGCAGCCGACTGGCCGGACCCGCACCGTCTCGGTGCCGAACATTGCGGCGTGGTTCAGGCACTGCAGCTCACCCGCCCACTTGGAGATCGCATAGTCGTTTATCTGCCTGATCGGCACGCGATCCATGACGTCCTCGGTCATGAGCTGGTCATAATCGCCGTAGACTTCGGCGCTGGAGAAGAAGATCATGCGGAAGCGATGCTTGGCCTGCAGCACGAGCATGTTCTTCGTTCCAACGACGTTCGTGTGCCAGAGGTTCTCGTAGTGGTCCTCGCCGTTCCAGCGACCGTACTCGGCAGCGAGGTGGTACACATAGTCGAAGGGGCGTTGCTGGAAGATCTGCTCGACCTGCCTGTAGACACCGACATCGGCCTTGATATGCTGGGGGTCATTGCCCTGCAAGAGATCGCACGTCCAGACTTGATGACCGCGCGCGCGCAAAGCTTGGGTGAGGTTGGTGCCGATGAAACCTCTGCCGCCGGTCACTAGGATCACAGCCATAGCCCGACTCCTACTCACCTGAGGCCACGACGGCCTGAAGGGGAACTAATATACCATAGTCTGAGCATTCAGCAAAGGCGGGCCAGGATATCCACAATCCTTGGTGCAGCCTTGCCGTCGCCATATGGGTTGCTGGCTTGGGTCATAAGCGCTCGCTCACCCGGGTGGCGCAGCAGACGCGACAACTGCTCTGCGATGTGCGCCCTCTTGACGCCGACGATGCGTGCATTGCCGGCTTCGACCCCCTCGGGGCGCTCTGTGGTCTCGCGCATGACCAACACAGGTTTGCCCAGAGAGGGGGCTTCTTCCTGGATCCCTCCCGAGTCGGTCAGCACAATCGTAGCCCGATCCATCACCCAGACGAGGGCTGCGTAGGGCAGCGGCTCAGTGAGCAGGACTCGCGGATGGTGGCCCAGGATGCGGTTGACCGGCTCGCGCACGTTGGGGTTGAGGTGGACCGGGTACACGAACACCACGTCGTCTGCTACGTCGGCAACCTCGCGGATGGCGCTGCAGATCTCCTCGAATCCTTCACCAAAGCTCTCGCGGCGGTGGCCGGTTACGAGCACGACCTGCCGGCCGTCGATCGCTTGCTGCAACTGGGCCGGTAGTTGCGGGCGCTCCTCGCGGACGCGCTGGCGTGTCCATAGCAGTGCGTCAATGACCGTGTTGCCGGTCACAAAGATGCGCTCGCGCGGGATCCCTTCGCTGGCCAGAGCCTCCGCCGCGCGTGCGGTTGGCGCAAAGTGGTAGTCGGCCACCTGGCCAATCAGGCGACGGTTCACCTCTTCCGGGAAGGGCGCATACTTGTCTCCCGTGCGCAAGCCCGCTTCGATATGGCCCACCTGGACGCGATGGTAGTAGGCCGAGAGCGCGCCGCACAGGGCGGTGGTCGTATCGCCCTGTACTAGCACCAACTGCGGTTTCTCCGCCGCGATCACCTGGTCGAGGCCTTCCATGGCGCGCGCCGTCACTTGGGCCAGAGTCTGGCCTGGGAGCATGATGCGCAGCTCATGGTGGGGCTCGAGCCCAAAGGGCTCCAAAGCCTGGGCGAGCATCTCCCGGTGCTGGCCGGTGGTGCAGACCAGGGACTCAAAAGTGCCCGGCCGCCGCTCAAGCTCCATGATTACCGGGGCAAGCTTGATCGCCTCCGGTCTGGTACCGATGATGGTCAGGACCTTACGCCTGCTCAAGAACTGCCTCCATAGTTGGCCGAGATCGCTCTGCGCTGTTGCGACACAGCCCCGAACAGCGACTCGTAGCGACCGATCAGGGCTTGGCGCGTGTAGGCTGCCAGGAAGGCGCGGCGACCCGATTGGCCCATCGCCTCTCGTTCTCCCGGAGCCATTTCGAACAACTGCCGGGCAGCCCGGGCCAAGGCGTCGGGGTCCTCAGGGGCGCACACCAGGCCAGCTCCGGCCTGCCGGACCATCTCCGCAGCGTCGCCTGGAACCGTGCACAGAATGGGGCGGCCACAGGCGAGATAGGCCGTCGTCTTGCCAGGTATGGTGATCTCGAACAGTGGATCTCGCCTGAGGTGGACAAGCAGGGCATCGGCGAGCGCGAAGAAGTGAGGCATGCGGTCCGCAGGCTGGCGACCGACAAAGCGCACGTTGTCGAGGCCACGAGAGCCTGCCTCCTGGCGCAAAGAGCGTTCATCGACTCCATCGCCGATAAGCACGAATTGCAGTTCTGGAATATCGCGCAGCAGTGCCGCCGCCGCCAGCACGTTCTCCAGCGCCTGGGCCGCACCCATGTTGCCACCGTAGACGATGTTGAAGCGTCCGGCCAAGCCATACTCCATCGCCAGCGCCTCATCGCGGGGAACTGGGCGATAGGTCTCCTCGTCGGCCCAGTTGGCGATGACATGGATCTTGTCTGCAGCGACGCCCTTGGCAACCAGGTTGCGCTTGAAGCCAGGCGAGATGACGCTAATGGCCGACGCGCGCTGGTAGACGAAAGCCGCCAGGTGCGACAACAAGGTGGAGGCGTGCCCAGAAGGCACCATGCCGGTGGCCGACAGAGTCTCGGGCCACATGTCCTGCACCTCGTATACAAACGGCACTCGTCTCAGCAGGCCGATCCACCAGGCAGGAATGCCCACCGTGAGCGGAGGATGATAGACCCACATCACATCGGCAGGGCCGCACAGCGCCGGCCCAAGGAGGGAAGCCGAAGCAGCAAAGCTGAGGTAGTTGAGCGTGCGTTTGATGGGCGAACGGTCGTGGTTGGGGTATAGTGGAAGGCGCAGGATGCGCACGCCATCGAGCTCTTCCCACTGTCGCCAGCGGATGCGATATCCGGGGTAGAGTCTGCCAGAAGGGTAGTTTGGGAAGCCGGTGATGGCGGTCACCTTGTGTCCGCGCTCGACGAGCATCTTGGCCAATGGGTGGATCCGGATGTCGGGCTCCGGGACGTACCATTGGGCAAGGACCAGAATACGCACTACACCTCCCGGGAACTCGATGCGTCGATGGGAAGCTTGGCTGAAGGTCGAGTGCTTGTCATGACACTGAACCGCCGTCAGCCGTGGCCAGGGCAAGATCGATCATGCACAGGTAGGGATCATGTGTATTGCGCTTGGCGGCGAGCGCGCGCCCCTGGCCGGCCAGGTCCTCGCGTTGGCGCCTGTCTCTCAGCAGCTCGATGGCTCTCTCGGCGAACTCGTTCGCATCGAGCGGATCAAAGAACACTGCAGCCTCCTCACAGATGTCGTGCGCGTAGGGCCGATCGGCGGCCAGCACGGGCGTTCCGACGCTCATGGCTTCCAGCATAGGCAAGCCGACCGTCTCGACGAGCGACGGCATCACCACGGCAGTGGCCATCTCGTATGCCTGGCGCAGCGCTTGGGGGGCCAGGTAACCCAGGCACACAACGCCGGGCTCCCGCGCCGCTGGATGATTCGTGGGCCAGGTGAGGTGCAGCGTGGCCTGCGGGCACGACTTGCGTACCAGGCCGATGCCGCGCACGAGGGTCTGGACCATCTTGTAGGCGGCAGTGTTGCCGACATAGAGGAGGCGCGAGCCCACAGGTGTCGAACGCATTGTGTCGAGTGCGGGCGAGGCGTTCGCCTTCAAAGCCGGCAACGACACTGAGGGCAGGACGACACTGACTTGGCCCACTCGAAGGCCGAAGGCTTGCGAAACCCATTGTGCCATCGTTGGCGTCTGCACGACGACTTTGGCAGCGCTGCGGCATGATCTCTGCATCAGCAGGCGTATGACTGCCATCCGAATTCGTTGGGATGGCGAGAGCGTCGCCAGCGCTTCAGTTGAGAAGGGCAATGCCTGCTGCACCAAGCTCACGTGGGTCGCCGGAGCTGGAGCGCGGCCCATGCCATTGAGGCAGAGGAGGACATCTGCAGCGATCCTTCCGCTCTCTAGCTCCAACAGGTGCTCGCACCACAACACGCGCCGTATCAACGAGCGCTCGGCCTGTGCCTGCTCGAGGGCGACCAGCCTGCTGGAATGGGGTAGAGCAAAGCTGCGCACTGGGTGGGGCGAGCAGAACACGGTAATCCTTGAAAGGGCGCTGTGGCGGAGCGCCGCCCCGAGAATGCCGCTCATAACAGTGGCCCCACCGCTATGCTTGATGCCGACTGCGTCGATTGCTATGTGCATGGTCAGGCGCCTGCCTGGCTCTCAGCAGACACACCGTATGCTTCTCCGGCTCCTGTTCGAGGAGTAGCCGCCGATATCAGGGCCACGAGCCAGGTGCGAAAGCGCTCGGCCTGGATGGACCACAGCTTGCGAGTGGTAAGAAAGTAGAGTATGCTTTCGGCCTTGCGCTGCCTCACGTTCTCGGGCCAGCCGAGCACGTCGATTATCTGTTGGGCCAAGCCGTCGGGCGTCTCTTCCTCAGGGACGGTCAGGATGTCACGGTACTCGGGCGATAGCCCCTCTGTCCAAGTGCTGATGACTGGCTTGCCGTACGACAGGTACTCCAGCACTTTCGAGGGAAAGTTGGAGCGATTGCCAAGGACCGCAGAGAGCCGGGGATTGACAAAGAGCGTCGCCTGCTGTGAGACACTGGCAAGCTGTTCTTCACTGACCATCCCGAGAACCTTGATCCTCGAATCTGACTGTACCGCACGTTCGACAGCCACCGTGGTTCCCTTGCCACAGAGCCACAGCTCGACTGCGCGCCCCGGCACCTGGAGGAAGGCCTCCACCAAGAGGTCCACGCCGGCCCAATGGTCGATTGAGCCGGTATACAGCACGATGGATTTGCCGAGCGGTTGCCCCGCAGCCACTCGTGTAGGATCAAAGCGCACCTGGCCGATGCCACCATCCAGGTGGAGACTCGGGCCGCTCGGGTAGTCGGTGTAGTTGCGCCACGACAGGAAGACGCGGCCGCTCGCTCGGCCAACCAGCGCCTCGTGGGCGGGGAGTTGTGAGGCCACGGCGGGGCCATCGGCCACTACGACAACCCAGGGTATCCCCAGTTCCTCCTGCGCATAGAGCCCCACGCGCGCATTGTGTGGGGTCGCGTTGTACGTCACAATGGCATCGGGGCTCCCGAGGCACGAACACATGTAGCGAAAGGCCCTCAAGTACTGCGCCTGCAGAAGGCGCTGCCTTGCCAGCGGGAGATTGGCGTAGCCCACCAGCCGTCCCTTCAGCCCTGGAGCGATCCGCGCGCTGTCACCTCGGATCCAGGGGCGTCCCTTCGGCCATAGCGGCTCGGGTACATGGCCGAGTGTGGTTGCTGAGGCGCCAATTCGCTGGAGGGCGGTCAGGAGGCCATATTGCCAGCGATTGGCTGCCGGGCTCACGGCCCGGTAGCCGATCATGGTCGCTTCGTCGACGATGGGTCCGAGCCAGACTATGCTTGGTTCCCGCGCCTGGCCCAGGGAGTGGCTATGCTGGTTCACTATCCGCTCCCTGCACCATGCTGCTCTCTGCGGTTGGTGTCGACGATGCACAGGCAACCGATAGCAGCGCGATGTAGAGTGGGAAGATGCGGTTGTTCAGGAAGTAGCTGGCCGCCAGGCTGCCCACGGCAGAAGCCGCGATCGTCGCCAGAAGTGCGGCGCCTGCGTAAGGGTCCTTGGCTCGGTGCCGGATGAGGCGACCCAGAGACAGATAGAGCCCGATGAGGGCCAGCACACCGAGCAGACCGTACCATACGAGGATGTAGCCGAGTTCGCTGTCCATCTGGCCAGAGAGGGCAGGGCCAGCGCCGGCCAGCAGGTGCCATGGAGAGTACCGGCTCAGAGCGCTCAGAGTGGGGAGCCATTTCATGGCGAGCCAGTTGGTGCTGAGCGCATGGCCTATGTAGCGCGGATTGAAGCGGGTTGGGCTCGTTGTCAGTGTCAGCGAGCCGAAGATCATGACCGCTACAAACGGGCCGGCAAGGAGCAGAATGCTCTTCAGGCTGAGCCTTGTGCGCATGGCCGCCAAGGCGAGACCAAAGACGCTCGCGATCAGTCCGGCAATCAGTGCCGTTCGCGACTGGGAGAGATAGATGCCGAGCCAGACCAGCGACGTGAGGCCGAGCCACGCTATGGGGCCCCACCAGGCGCGGCGACCGGCGGGCCGGAAGACCGACATGGTAAACAGCACGAGTGGTGCAAGGAGATAGCTGCCCAGCACATTAGGGTTGACCAAGAGCGAGCCCGATCTCCACCCCCAGCCAAAGCCCTTGTATCTCGGCAGGGTGCTCGTCAGGAAGATGCGATCGCCTTTGGCGTAGGCGACCAGGATCCAGTTGGTCACGCTCACAAAGCCGGCGTACTGCAGGAGCTGGATGCCGACAAGGACGCTGCAGCAGAACGCCAGGGTGGCCAACACGAGCTTCCAGGCTCGCGACGGCACAAAGCCAAAGGCGAGCGCCACGAGGACGTACTTGGCCAGGCGGGCGTACTCCTTCAGCGTCTCGACGAACAGGCCATGGCCGAAGGTGCTGTCTGGAGCAGGCCGGCCGGTGAGATGGCTGAGGGTCATGCCGATGGCACCGATGAGAGCGAGCGCACCAGCGGCAAGGGCTATGCACTTGAGCACTCCGGTGTCAGGTCTCCTCCCGCGTGCGACGAGCTCGTATGTGCCGAGAGCTACCATGACGATGGTGATGATGTCCTCTGGCCGCAGGTTGAATGGCCCCGCAGTTGATAGATCGGGAAGCAGGCTTGCTGCGACGATCCACAGGCATGCCAGGATGGTCCATGCCTGCGACCAGGAGACCGTCGGCCTGATGATTCGCCTATCGGCAGGCAGGGTCACGGTGCCTCCTCCGGCGCTCCTAGACTGCTCCATGTATCGTCCGATAGACGCCTAGCGTTTGTTGCGCCGCGGCGTTCCAGTCATACCGGCTGACCGCGCCCTGACCGATCCGTGTCCGCTGCGCAAGTCGGCCTTCAGCGGTGACCTGGTCGAGCGCTCGGATGAGATCTGCAGGCTCGGCGGGGTCGAAGTATATCGGCACCTCGCCTGCGATCTCGATAGTCGATGGGATGCGCGAAGCGACTACCGGGCATCCGCAGGCCATGGCCTCCAGAACTGGAATGCCGAAACCTTCGTAAAACGAGGGGTACACGAGGGCTACGGCACGGTTGTAGATGCGGCAGAGGGACTCATCGTCCACTCCGGTCAGCAGATGCACCGCGTCGACTATGCTCAGATCGATGAGCTGCTGTCTCTCTTGCCCTGTCCATTCTCTGCCGACGATGACCAGGTCCACTTCCCGACGACCCGGCCACGCACCAAAGGCCTGGAGAAGACAAGAGAGGTTCTTGTAGTGGCTACGATCGCCCACGTAGACCAGAAAGGGCTTGTCTTGAGGCGGACCGGAGGGCAGATCGGCATCTTTGAGTGGCCTGAAGACCGGGCTCGGAGCCAGAGGCACGACACACAGGCGCGATCGATCCAGCCCGTAGGCCTGCGCCACATCGTTACGGGTAGTCTCGGATATGCAGATGACGGCGTCAGCCGCCATGACGCAACGTCGCTTCTGCTCCCTGAGCTGGGCGTTCAGCCGCCCTGTGAAGAGATGCTGCAGGCGTTCATGGATCATATCATAGACGGTGACGACCGTGGCGCGCACACGCTGCGGCGGCATGGTATAGTAGGTCGAGTGCCAGATGTCCTCGCCAGCCTCGCTGAGCACGAGTCGCTGCGCCATTGACCGGAGACACAATGACGCCGGCCACCAGAAGCGCGCAGGGCGCAGGAGCGAATGCAGCGGAAGTGGTGTGGCCCGGGCAATACGAGGGTGAATGGGCACGGAGCCGGCATGGCTCCGAGTCAACAGCAGGATGCCCAGAGTGTCATCGAGGTCGCACATGCGGGGGAGGAGCTCGCCATATAGGCGCGAGATGCCTCCATTAGGTTGAAACTCAAAGGCAACGCCATCGACGAGGACCCTCATTGGCGCCTCGTTGCCGCGGAGGGCGCTGCCTGCTGCGGCCGCCACTCACTCCAGAGTACCTTCGACTTGTCTTGGCCAGCAGCCTGCGGCCCCTTCGGCCGGTGCCTGGCGCTCGCGCCGGCTGGACCGATGCGGCCTGCAGTGAGCCCGGAGGCGAGCAGTCGCACAACCCACAGGATCATCGGTGGCCAGGCGATGGCGGCGTGCAGCGCATGGCGCACGACCAATCCGCCGTTATGCGTCGGGTCATCGAGGTAGATCGACAGCAGCTCATAGTCCAGCCTGGCCCGGATGACCCTACGCTCTATGCGCCCGATGGCTGGGCCATCGGTAGACGACAGGATGCCATTGATCGTGCGCTCGAGCTCCCGCGCAATCAGCGGACGCTGAGATTGGGTCTTGGTGTGGGGGTGCCAGCGCGTCGTTGCCAGTACCTGCGGCACGCAGCAAAAGTCGCCACATTGGGCGAGCCGGGTCCAGAGCTCATAGTCGAACACCATGTGATAGGTCAGGTCCAGCCCGCCCACATGCTCCAGGCAAGACCGTCTCAGGAACACGGTGGGCTGCGAGATGTATCCTAGCCGCCGAAGCTCCTTCAGGCCGGCCGACTTGACCGGACGCTCGGCAATGACGATGCCCTCACGGTCGATCAGCAGCTCGCTCCCGCAGACCGCCGGAGCTAGAGGGCTGCTTGCGAGCGCCTGAACGGCAGCGGCAACGGAGCCTACGAGGTAGGTATCATCGGAATTGAGGTAGGCAAGTATCTGACCCGAGCCCCGCGACCATCCTTTGTCGATCGCGTGCGCCTGCCCGCCGTCTGGCTCGCTCGCCCAGTAGTGCAGCCAGCGCTCGTACTTTTTGATGATCTCGACACTGCCATCGTTGCTCCCGCCATCGATGACGATGTACTCGAGCGCCGGATACCTCTGCAAGAGCACCGAGCGGATGGTTTCCTCGATGAACTCGGCCTGATTGTAGGAGGGCGTGACGATGCAGACCCGTGGCCAGGCTGCGCCGTCCGGCATGAGGCCGGCCGGCTCCGGGCTCTGCTCAGTCCACGGCCAGCCACTTCTTCCCGGAGGCGGCGAGGGCAGCTCAGCGAGTGTTGGGCTACGCATCGCGGCACTTGACCAGGGAACGGCAGGCCGCCGGCACTAACGGGCGCACAGGGCCTCCTCAACGATCTTCAAGAAAGCTTCTCCAAACGCTTTGGTCCGCACGGGCAAGAGTGAGCGGGCTGCTGCTTCCAGTTCGCGGTCCGGGCCGGGCTCGTATTGCTCGAAAGCCGCCAGCAAGCATTCTGCCAACCGCTCAGGTGCTGTGGGGTCGAAGTAGGCCGCGCGGGCGGGGGCTTGCTCCCTGTGCACTGGGATATCCGACAGGATGATCGACTTGCCGAGCGATTTGGTTTCCTCGACAGTCGTGCTCCAACCCTCGAACTGCGAAGGCTGCAGCACGGCCAGGGACTGCCGTATCAGCGCGAACAGGTGCTCGTGAGGTATCATGCCGAGGACGATCAAGTTGTCGCGCAGACCCTGACGAGAGATATCGGCCAGCAATCGTGCAAAATACGTAGGATCGCGGTCATCGTGCGTGTTGCCGGTGCAGACGACTGCTATGGGTGGATAGTGCGTTCTCGCCAGCGAGAGTGCCTGGATCACTACCCTGTGGTTCTTGTGTCTCCAGAATTGGTTTGGCAGGTAGACGAACCTGTGTGGGATATGATACTGGCCGCACACCCAGGCGGGGTCGGAGGAGTAGGCGCTATCCGGGACTTGGGCGACGAACGGCAGCACCCTGCCTTTGACGGCTGAGCGCGGAGCAAAGTGCTGCAGGTCTTCCAACGCCTGCTGGCTGCTAACGACAATGCGTGTGGCGTTGCTGGCTATGCGAGCAAAATAGCGGTTGCGGAATGCAGTCTCTTGGGCTGGAAACATGTCGGGCAGGTGCAGGTGCTGGAAATCTGGGATCCACGACAGCAGGGGAACGTTGAAGCGCGCGCCGTACTCGACATAGCCGAAAGCGACATCCAGTCCATGCTTCCGCATGTATGCACCAAGGGGAGGCCTGGGAGTGACAAGCGCCTCGATCGATGCCGGCAAGCGGCGACAGGCTCCCCTGAGCAACGTGAACCAGAGCGGGTCGGGCGGCACGGTGAGCGTCCGGTCCACACCTATGCCCGGCTCGTCGAAGCGGCCGGGATGGCTGCCAGGTGCCTGCAAGAGCACGACCTCGGGGCGACGGGGCAACTCCAGTGACTGGATGGCGGCGAAGAGGTTCTTCAGGTAGTGTGCACCGGCCACCCATGAGGCGTTCGCCAGGTTCAGAAAGCCGATGTGGAGCTGGCGCTCACGCTTGCGTTGCATCATACCATTTCGCGACGGCAGCCAGGCCAGCCTCGAGGGACATGCGTGCCCCATAACCGAGCTGCTTCAGCTGTGAGATATCGCCGATCCATTTCTGCGCATCGCCGGGGCGCACCTGTCCCGAGTATACGACCTGCGGGCTCAGGTGGCATACGCGGCACCAGGTGTCGACGAGTTCGGCGATAGTGTGGCTTGTGCCCGAAGCTACATTGTAGACCTCGCCACGGCCAGGCGCCGTTGTGGCGGCAAGGATCATCGCCTGGACGACGTCAAGGACATAGGCGAAATCGCGCGCCTGCGAGCCATCGCCGATGACCTGCAATCGCTGTGGGTCGGCTCGCAGCTTGCACAGCAAGTCGTACACCACCTGTTTGCGCTGTCGAGGGCCGTACACGGAAAAGAGGCGCAGGGAGGTGGTATGGAGGCCGTAGATCTGGCTGTACACGGCGGCGTAACGCTCGCCGGCCAGCTTGCTCACTCCATAGGGCGAAATGGGTACCGTCGGGTCGGTCTCCCGGATTGGCAGGCGGAAGGGATTACCGTACACGCCCGCGGTCGATGTGTTCACCAACCGCGGAGAGTTCTTCGTCTGCCGCAGTGCCTCCAGCAGATGGAAGGTGTTGTCGAGGTTGACCCGGTAGTCGAAGGCCGGGTTCTCTACCGACGGTGGGATGTAGGCATTGGCGGCGAGGTGGAACACGATCTGGTAGTCGCCCAGCTCCACCTGGTTGGTCCTGAGGACGTCGCCCAGCTCAGCAGTAATGAGCCTGATATTTGGCAGTACGGTCCGCAGGTTCTCCAGGCTGCCCGTGGATAGGTTGTCGACGACGGTAACGCAAGCGCCGTCGCTTACAAGTCGCTCGACGAGATGGGAGCCGATGAAGCCTGCTCCGCCCGTCACGAGAATGGTTGAGTCCCCAATCATCCCGCTCTCCGCACGGCAAACGCGACTCCATACCCAAGCTCGGTGTACTGCCACGTCGCAAAATGCTGATCTGAGACGATAGTGCGTTGCCAGATATCTGCCAAGTAGCGATGAGCCGGGTGGCAGATATCGTCGAAGACAAGAACCCCTCCCACTTTCAGTCTTGGCAGCACGTCGCGCAGATCCTGCTCTGCTCCGCGTCTGGAGTGGTCGCCATCCACCGTGATGAGGTCGAAGAAAGCGCCCGGGTTCTTACCGAGGAAGACAGGCAATTGGCTGTGGCTGTTGCCGCTGACGAGCTCTAGTTCGCCGGCATGGCCGAGCCGCACCATTTCCTTACGGACGAAGTCAGGCCCCTGGTTGGCCATGCCGGCATAATCAGCGGCCCACATGTCAAAGCCGACGATGCTGCAGCGTGGGCATGCTGATACCACCATGGCCATGCTTCGCCCCCGGCGCACGCCGATCTCCAGGTAGCTCTCAGGCTGAAGGACCAAGGCTGCTGCCAGGACGGCCGTGCCGAGATCGGCGTAGCGCCATGTGTCACCAAATCGCTCTAGACCTGCCCGACAGTACGATGACAGATAGCGCAAGTAGTCGTCAGGCTCGAGTCGTTCCATGACGTCTAGTGCCCGGCGGATGCAGCCAGGACTCGTGGCGACTGATCCGAGCGTGCTGGGCCCCAGAATGACAGGAGAATACCACTCTCCTGTGCCAAGCGTGCGGTACACGGATCTGGATACCTCGGCGACGATCCGTGGCTGGCCGGATCGGGCAAGCAACTTGGTTCTCATGCGCCCGACGAACTGAACCCTGTCCATTTGCCTCCTGATTGGGGGATTGTCAACACGCGGAACCGCTGTGTAGCTGGCGCAACACAACAGGTGTCTAGTTCCGGGTATCTCGCACGGGCCTTGCAGGATTGCCAGCGACCACGGTGTATGGTGGGACGTCCGCCGTTACCACGCTGCCTGACGCAACGATGGCGCCGTCTCCGATTACCACACCCTTTAGCACGATGGCGCCGAGACCAATCCATGCGCGCTCACCGATGCGAATAGGAGCCCCGGCAATCGGCTGTCTCTCGCCGTTTCCTGGTTCGAGCGCCGCCCGATAGTCCCGCTCACGCGACAGTGTATCGGTAGGATGAGAGTCATTGTCGAAGACCTGCACGCCGTGAGCCAGCAGTGTCCACGGGCCGATGTCTATGCAGTGGGCGCAACTGACGATGCAATCATCGCCAATATACACATGAGCGCCGATGGTGATGCGGCCATGACGAAAGATCTCACTGCGCAGGATGCCCCGGCAGACAACGGCATCGCCAAGGCGGATGTTCGCCCTAGGGCCCGGGTTCGCGCACCAGGCGTGCGGCCCAATCCGGCAATTGTGGCCGATCAGGGATCCGTTGAGGAAAGACTCGGCAGCCGCGCGCATTTGCTCCTGCTCGGCGCTCTCCACGAGCTTGCTGGCCAAGAGGCGCCAGATGCGCGCAGGTAGACCGGGACGGCGGCTCACCGCCAGAGGAAAAGTCACTCCTGTGGCAAATGCATGGTATCGGTCTACGGGCATGAAGGCCAATCCTCTGACTGACACGTGTGCATCTCGGCAGGGTACACGAAATCCGTTGCGTGCAGAATGCCGTCGCATATCGTGTCAAGCCCCGGGTCCCTTGCGGGAAGCATATCATCCAGGCCGGTCAGCGCAATCCTGTACGGGGGCCAGCCGGGCACCGGTTCCACGCACTTGACAGGGATCATCCTGCGGAAAAAGAAGTGATAGGCGTACTTGCGGGCTCTTTGCACGGTTGCGGCGTCGAGCTGGTGTTCCAGTGGCAGTCGATCCAGGAGCGCCAAGTACTCATCAGCCGAGTGGGCATCCATTGTGAGACCCTTGTTGCGAATCCACGCCTCCCCTGCGACGATGACTGGTATGCCCAAGCTGGTCAACTCTACCCCCGTCTTTGTGCCATAGATGATGACCGCGTTGCACTGCAGCATCATTGCATATGTGCTGACCTGGCTCTCGGGAGGGATGACAAAGACATTGCGTGGTAGTTGGGGAAACGCCCGGCGGATCTCATCCACCATCAACTGCCGCGACTTGACTGTGCCGCGCAATTCCGCCGGATGGATGCGAATCACCAGCTGCATCTCGGGGCGCTTGGCAAAGTACGCGATGGTCTGTATGGCCCACTCACGCATGTTGGGGAAGGCGTTCGCTGGATAGTGCAACTGCGCGTCCCACATGACATTGGTCAGCATGCCGATACATGGCCGCGTCAAGTCTACGCCCACCTCGTGGATGATGCTGCTCAGGTCCGCCTGGGGGCGATCGTGAAACCATATCCAGTCCTGCGTGCCCTGCCAACGGCTCCTGAGGTAGGCCATCAACTCCTCATCGAGTTGCTCCGTCCAAGGGATGTTCTCCCAGGTACTCGTGGGCTCCGTGAGCAGGGTGTGGTGATAGGTCTCGTTGTGGCTGAAGATGAAGCTCTTCTTGCGATATGCTACCTGCCAATTGGCGATGCGCACGCCTTCGCAGCGGGCCACTTCGCCGACCAAGCCCTGTGGAACGTAGATGCCGTGATGGAAGCTGGCGCCGGTTATGCCCAATTGCTTCAGGCAGCGACGTGATGCATATGCCGTGAGCAGCGCCGCCCTAAGGTACTGGCGGAGAACGGGCTCTGCGAATGGCTCGTGCTCAAGGGTTCCGCGTGCGAAGAACCGGAGTGCACCAGCTACCGCGTGTTCACCGATGCGTAGCCCATCGAGCGTAAAGGCACCGATCTCGTCGCGAGGTAGTTCTTTCGAAATGGCGAAGGCGCTGCTGGCCTCCTCGGCAGTGATGAACTGCCGGTATAGATGAACAGGAACGCCCAATCCACGGTACGAGTTGTAGGCCCCGGCTAGGCAGGCACGGCAAGTCTCACGAGAGACGCCTTTCCGGGCAAATGACGCGACATCTGGCACTGTGTGGTACGTAAGGTGCTCGCAGGCCGGCAGGGCGCCATCGCAAAGCAACATATGGACTTGAGCCCCGCGGATTGTCAGTGCGGCTGCAAGGAGGCTATCCATTGTGGCCACGGGGACGTGTCCGCCTACGCCGGTGGCCAACAGTATGCGAGGTCCTCCCTCGGTCGAAGTGAGTGTGGCCAACCAACGCTGCCAATCGGCAGACAGGAGTTGCGACCAGTCGGGGTACGCCCCAGGCATCGGTGGCACGCTCTTGCGGCCAACCAGCGCGGCGATGCGTCGGAGCCCCCTGCCAATGAGTGGCATCATGCGGCTCCGTTCCTCGGCCAGACGCGGCCATGCCTCAAGCGTCGCATGGATGGCGACCCTCCCAGAGGCGCCCGATCGCCTCGGCCAGCGAGGCTCCGTCGAGGCGATGGTGGGCGAGGGCCTGCGGTGGGGTGCCGCAGGCGGGGTAGCCCTCGACGGCGAACTTGGCAAAGTGCCGGCCTTCAAGCATGTTGCCGGCGACGAGCGTGTTGAGCAGGTGATCGCCAAGCCCGCCGACCGGCGCGTGGTCCTCCAACACAAACAAGTGCCGGACCTGCCCGATGGCCTCAGCCAGCCAACTCGCATCGACCCGGTTGAGCCAGGGCATGTTGATGACCCGTAGCCCGAACCCACGCTGCGCAAGGAGCTCGGCAGCAAGCAGCGCCTCGTGCATCATAACCGGGCCGTACGCGAACAGGATGGCATCCTCGCCCGATGTCAGCGCCACGCCGCGCCCCAGCGTGAGTGCATAGCTCTCGGGCAAGACGATGCGGCGGGGCGAAGGGCCGATCGCCAGGCGAAGCGCACAACTCTCGGTGGCCACGTTCACGCAGTATTCGAGTGCCATGCGTGTCTCGGCAGCGTTGCAGGGTTGCAGGATGATGCAGTTGGGCAATGCGCCGAACAGCGAGATGTCGCGGATGCTCTGGTGCGACTTGCCCGGGCCTGCCGGGATGAGGCCGGCGTAGTGACAGGCGTAGATGATTTTGGTCTGTTCGCTGGCGGCGTTGTAGATCTGCTCGTTCGCACGCGAGGCGAGAAAACTGGCGAACGAGTTCACGACCGGCAGCAGTCCCTGGCGCGCCAGCCCAGCGGCCATCGACACCATGTCTTGCTCGGCGATACCATTCTCGATAAAGCGCTCCGGATACGTGTCCTCGAAGCCACGGACGCGGCAGTCGCTCGCCAGGTCGGCATCGAGCACGATCAGGTCGGTGCGGCTGGCCGCGAGGTCAAGCAGTGCCTGCCCGTAGGCATCGGCCACATACTCGACTGTGACGCTCGAGGCAGTTGGAGCCTGATTGCCAGGGCTGGCTGGTTCGCCAGCCAGGCTGATGGCGGGTTTGTGCGCAGGCTTGGCCTCGGGGGCTACGATCTGCGATACCAGGGGGGGCAGGGCGAGTTGCTGGAAGCGCTCCTGCAGGCGCGCAATGACCTCTTCGTAGGCGGCGACGAAATCCTGGTCGGAGGGGGCACCCGAGTGCCAGCGATAGAGGCCCTTGCCTTCGCTCAGCGCGGCCGGGTGCTCCATGAACGAGATGCCGCGTCCCTTGATCGTGTCGGCTATCAATACCTTGGGCCGGTCGGTAACCTGTCTGAACTGGGCAAAGACTCGGGCCAGATCGCCCTGGTCGTGGCCATCGCAGCGGGCGACAAACCAGCCGAAGCAGCGCAGCTTGTCCTCGAGGGCGCGCAGATCGACGATGGCGCTGACGAGCTTGTCGGACTGCACCTTGTTGTGGTCGACGATCACCGTCAGCTTGTCGACCTGCTGCTGTGCGGCCGCCTGCAGCGCCTCATAGTTCTGCCCTTCCTGGAACTCGCCATCGCCGGTCATGACAAAGACTCGGCCGGAGTGGCCCAGATAGCGCTTGGCCCAAGCCATGCCGCGGCCTTTGGAGATGCCCATGCCTAGTGAGCCCGAGTTGGCCTCGATGCCTGGCGTGCCGATATCCGGGTGTCCATCGAGCCCGTTGAGGCGGCGCAGTGCCAGGAGCTTGGCTTCGGGGAGAAGCCCGAGCGAAAAGAGCACCGAATAGAGGCCGGGCACATCATGGCCCTTGGAGGAGAAGTAGATATCGCGATTCGGATTGTCGAGGCCCGTCGCCACGGTGTTTATCTCATGATAGTACAGGTGGACCACGATATCCATGGCGCTAAGGCTGGAGCCCAGGTGCCCAGAGCCCGCGCGCTTGACGGCGGCCAGTGTGTTGGCGCGGCACATATCGGCGATTAGGGCCAGCTTTTCGTGTTGCGCGAGCGGCGCTGCGGCGATGCGCTGGAACTCGCTCTGTGGGATCAGTCTGATCTCAACCATCATGCGAGCGGGCCCTCCGTAGCGTAGGGCGTCTGTGTGACGGCAGGCAACTGCGCGACACCGCGCGCGACCAGTTCCTCTGCCAGTCGCCAGTCGTCGGGCTGGTTCACGTCAAAGCCCTCATAGTCCTTGGTGAAGAATGGGACCACGACGTTCCCCGCAATCGTGCGCTCCTCGAAGACCACCCTCGTCCAGGCGATCTCGAGGCTGGCGTTCTGAACGTATACCTCGGGCAATGACTGGTATTGGCTGCTGTGCCAGGGCTGTTCCGCCGGACTGAGCGGCAGGAGCGGCAGCATGCGGCCGCGGCGTACCACCCACATCTTGCCGGGATGCTGTTTGCACTTTTCGACCGCGCGCAGGGAATCCACCCCCTCCTGCCCGAGGAACTCCCGCCATGCCCGGCGGATGGTCTCGGCCTGGCGGAAGGGGCTGGTGGGGCGCAGGATACTGAAGCAATCGTAGGTCCGGCCTTCTTCTGTCAATCGCTTCAGGGTGTACTCCACCCACTCGATATCTGGAGACAGGTCGCCGGCGAGCTCTGAGGGGCGCAAGCACGGCACCTCGGCGCCATAGTAGCGGGCGACGGAAGCATAGTGTTCGGAATCGGTCGACACGACCACGGACGAAAAGACCTGGCTGCTTGTAGCCGCCGCAATGGTATAGGCGATGACAGGGTGCCCGGCCAGAGGCCGGATGTTCTTATCGGGCACACGTTTGGATCCCGACCGTGCCGGGATCAAGGCGACAACGCTGCTGGCTTGCCCCATGGTAGTCATCGATGCTGCCCCTCTACACCTGAGCCGGATCCACTGTGATGTAGATGTCCTTCAGCTCCGAGTACACGTCCAGTGCTTCGGTCCCCGGCTCGCGTGAACCATTCCCCGACTGCTTCAGGCCGCCGAACGGCATGTGCGGCTCGCTGCCGTAGGTGCCTGCGTTTACCACGGCGACCCCTGCGCGCACGTTGTGCGCGAACTCGGTCGCTCGGTGCAGGCTGCGGGTGTGAATGCACGCCGTCAACCCGTAGGGGGAGTCGTTGGCGAGGGCC
>Ga0209719_1001405_pt1 | contig 29495 bp, 23 predicted proteins | sample AD_JPNAS2_MetaG_FD_184421 | JGI IMG/M metagenome (GOLD analysis project Ga0209719, IMG submission 184421) | Active sludge microbial communities of municipal wastewater-treating anaerobic digesters from Japan - AD_JPNAS2_MetaG (SPAdes) (version 2) | ecosystem: Engineered > Bioreactor > Anaerobic...
TGACAGGGGGGAGCTGGTGAGTAGGATGTCGCGCCTATTGGTGACAATCCAGCTTAGCTCAGTCGGTAGAGCAGGCGGCTGTTAACCGCCGGGTCGCTGGTTCAAGTCCAGCAGCTGGAGCCATTCATGCGGGGTCGCGGAAACGCGACCCCGCACCTTTTAACAGCGGCCCCTGAGAGCGATCTCCGGGGCCGTTGTCTTTTCTCCCCTGTTTCCCCGAGGGTTTGCGCGTTCGCGAGCGTCGCGTGCGCCGTGATGGCGATCGCGCAGAGAGCGCCGCGCGCGTGAAGATGAGCGCGTCGATCGCGCGCGGGACGGCGTTCGCGCTCTCATCTCGGTCCCGCGGGGAGAGAGAAGCCGAGACGCGGTTAACAGCCGACCCTCGGTTTCCGGGACCGTGACCCGGCGATCAACCGTCCCGCGCGAGGTGGGACTGTTGATCAACGGGGCGCTGTCCCGCGCGAGCGCGGAGCGGGCGCCCAGGTTGGCGCGTGACGCGCCGATCGTGCTGGCAGCGCATCGAGGACCAAGCCGTTGTTCGTGGCCGGAGCTGCCGTGCCCCAGCCGCATCAGACCGCTGGCCCCGTGAGCTCGCGGACGCGGTCGGCATAGTTGCCCTGCTTGTCGGCATCGAGGACCCGCTGGAAGAACTCCCGCGCGCGTCGTCGGTCGCCGGTCATGTAGTAGTACTTGCCGAGCTCGAACAGGCTGAAGAGGTCGAAGGAGTCGAGCGCCAAGGCCTGGTTGTAGAAGCTCAGCGCCAGCCGGTCGTTGCCGTCCAGGGCGTAGGCCCACCCGAGCTTCGAGTACACGACGACGGCATCGGGGCGCTCGGCCCGCACGCTCTCGAGAAGCTGGATCGCCCTCTTGTAGTTGCCATCGAGCCCCACCGCGACAGCGAGACGGAACCGCGTGTACGGACGATCGACGTGCTCAAGCAGGCGCTCGTAAATGGCGACGGCTTCCGCGTATCGCTGAAGGCCAACGTACAGCTGCCCGAGGCGCTCAAGCACCTCTCTACGCTGGTGTGCCTCGACGGGGTAGCCACGGTCGAACGTCGCGAGCAGCTGTTCGTATGCCTCGGCTGCCTTGCGCTGGTAGCCCAGTCGCAGACAGATGCCACCGAGCATTCGCAGGTACTGCGGGTGTCCATCGCTTCGATCGACGGCCGCCTCGGCCGCCTCCAGTGCTCCCTGAGCGTCATCTGCGGCGAGGCGCTCTTTCGCGAGCTCGAGGTAGTAGAGCGGGCTCGAGGTGGGGGGACGGAAGCCTAGCTGGCTGGGCTCCGAACGGGACGGCATCGCTGCGCTTGCGCTGGCCGTTCGCAGCGAGCCCAGGCACGCGTCAACAGCCACCCTCATCGAAGCGCAGTTGGGAAACCGGCTCTCCGGCCGTCGCGCCATCGCTCGCAGGATGATCCCCTCGAGGTCGGCCGGAATGTCTCGGTTGACCTCTCGTGGCTTCGCGATCTGCACACCCGTCAATAGCTGGTGCGGACTCGAGTACGGCAGGCGTCCCGTCGCCATCTCGTAGAGCAACACGCCGATCGAGTAGATGTCGCTGACGTCCTTCGCGCGCTTGCCCTCGAGCGCGACCTCGGGCGCCATGTACGCCTCGGTCCCGTGGCGCTTCGTCCACACCCAGACGTCCTCAAGCCTCCGACTGGACCCGAAGTCGGTGAGCTTGGCCGTGCCGGTCACCTTGTCGACGAGGATGTTCTGCGGCTTGAGGTCGTTGTGCGAGATGTCCGCGGCGTGAACCGCCGCGAGGCCGTCGAGGATCTGCAACGTCCACTCGAGCATTCGCTCGAACGTAAGCGGCGCCTGCGTGCTGACGTTGTCGAGAACCTTGGCAAGGTCGTAGCCATCAACGAACTCCATCTCGATGACGAAGAGCTCGCTGATGTTGTGGAAGCCGTGAACCTGCACGATGTTGGGATGGTGGATGTCCTTGATGATGTCCGACTCCTTGCGCAGGACCTCCTCGCCCTTCTCTTGGTCCTTCGGAATCTTGATCGCTACGGTGACCCCGTCCTTCAAGCGGCGCGCCTGCCACACCTCGCCGAAGCTCCCTTTGCCCAGCTCAGCCAGCAAGCGGAAACGATCCCCAAGTTCCTCGCCAGGTCTGCCGCGGAAGACGATCAGGGCCATGGCTACGCCCTCCCGAGCGCGAGCCGCTCGTTGCGCTCGTCGCGCAGGAACTCTCCGAATACGAGGCGGTCTGTCCCGGCCACCTCGCGCATCACGCACTTGACCAGCATCAGAGGCGTGCGGGCTGGTGCTACTGTCTTGCCGTTGCGCCGAAATCCGTCGCGATACGAGGCGACGATCGCGTCCATGCTTCGTGCAGCCGAGCCGCTTCGCACCCAGTACACAAGGACGCAGAGGCGCAGGTCCTCCGTGCTGTTGGACGCGATGGAGAGATTCTCGAGCTTCCCCCGCAGCTTGCTCTCGTCCCCACGCTCGAAGCGCTCGAACTCGAATGCGAGCCGAGGACAGAGAGGCGCCTTGTCGAACCACACCGAGTCGGCGCGAACGTCTCCGACTCCGTCTTCGCGCGCCCACCAGATCGGGCACTCGGCAACTGCCGCGTAGTGCATCGACTGACCGACACCCGCGAGCACGGTGAGAAAGTGGGAGTGGACCGTCACGCCGACATCAGGGATGCCGCCCGCCAGAAGCATCGGAAAATGCTCCGCCATCACGCGCTGGTCGATGAGCGCCGTGAAGACCTCGTCGGCGAGAGAATGTCGGCCAGCAGGCATCATTCCCCCGACTTCCCCCAGCGTTCGCAGACACGCGGCGACTCGCCCCCGTGGATCAGCGCCTTGGTGCCGACTTTCACGACGAGCGGAGCGATGATCGCCCGCCCGCAGATGAGCGCCTCGCCCGTGGACAACGTCGGGAGCTCCGCGAGATCGGCGGCGGAGAAGTAGTCGGAGGTCTTCTGGATGAAGCGCTGGTCATCCGGGTTCTTGATCCGCATGGCCACGATCGTGTTGCACTGGCTCGTGACGTCGGAATCGAGCTTGCTCGGACGCTGACTCACGATCGCGAAGCCCACGCCGAACTTTCGCCCCTCAGCCGCGATTCGCTTGATGATGTTCTTGGAGATCGCGGGTTCGCCGGCCGGCGCGAAGTTGTGCCCTTCCTCGTAGACGATGAACACTGGCCGCGTCGGCCTCTGCTTGTCGCCAGCGGCCTTCATGAGCTCGCTCGAGATGAGCGCGACGATCACTTGGCGGGCCGTGTTGGAAAGCCCCTGGAGGTCGACGATGCAGAGACGCCCGGTGGTGGTGCTGTCATCGCCCACCATCTCGTAGACGTCGAATGGCTCGCCGGCCGCGCGGGAGTAGAAGCTCTGAGCCTCGTTGATCATCCGGCGCAGGCGCATCGCGGCGATGTTGGCGCTTCCTCCCTTCAGCGCGTTCGCTTCGCCCTGGCTGCCCGATTCGCCCACCCACTCCTTCAGGCGGTCGAGGTCGTCGAGGATGGCGAACAGCTCCTGGATGTCGCGGGGCTCGTCGACGTTCTCCTTCCAGTACCGGAGAGCCACATCCAGCACGCGCTGCTGCGGCTCGGTCAGACCAGGAAGGACGCCCGAGAACTCGTCAACATCGAAGTGGTCCAGCTGGAGAGCGAGGCGCTTGTTCTTCCCCGCGTACTTCTCGTCGAACGTTCGGAGCTGGGGCGTGTAGACCTTGATGCCTCCGCCGCGGTCTTGCAGCTTCTGCAGCGCCACCTGGATCTCGTCGAGCTTCTGCCGGTCCCGAGGGTCCTCCACCTTGTCGAGGCGCTCGTTGAAGTTGAGCTTCCCCCCACGAAAGGCTTTGCCGTATTCACCGTGCGGGTCGAACACGACGACGGAGGCGTTGAGCTGCGAAACGAGGCGCTCGATGATCCGCCCCACCGTGTAGCTCTTGCCGGACCCGGTCATCGCGAGCACCGCGAGATGCTCTGTGACCAGCGTGTTGGCTTCGAGGAAGACCGGAACGATGTTCTCACCCTTCTCGTAGCCGACGAGGTTTCCGAGGTGGATGCTCGTGTCCTCTGAGAACTCGTAGAAGCTGGTGAGGAATCCGTAGTCGACCCCGTAGACCTTCGTGCCCGGGGTCAAGGGGCGTCGAGGAATCCTGATCTCCCCCGTGAACGGATCCTTGTAGCCGACCAGTTCGAGGGTCGCGTACACGGTCTCGCCCGAGAGCCGAGACTGCGGGAGGAGCTCGACCTCACTGATGCCCTCACCGAGAGCCGGGCTGAAGAGGATGTTGGACCGTGAGAGCCCCACGATTCGCCCGAGCACGTCGAGCGAGGAGTCCGACTCGCGTTCCTGGTGCGCGACACGCACGAACTCGCCACGGCGCGCTGAGAAGCTCGTGCGGAGGGCGACGGTGAGCTTATCGGGCTGACCGGTGTTTCCTACGAGCTTGCCAATGTAGTTGTCGTCGTCTCGGAACATGCTCACTCCTCATCCATGGTGTCGACACCCTCGAGCCAGGCCCGGTCCACGGCACGATCTTTGAGCATGCCCAGGGTCGAACGAAGGTAGTTGGAAAGAACCTCACGCGGCATCTTCACGAGCTGCTCGGCGTACCAGAGCGGCAATGGCGTCATGTGCGGGTTGTCGTTCAGTGTCAGGTACGCCGTCATGCTGGCCAGCTTGTCGAGCGAGGCGGAATCCCACTGCCCTGCGGCGCCAACCGTCTCGATTTTCCAAATCGGTGTGCGAATGCCGACCTGGATGTGAAAGCCGATGAGGCCGTGGTTCGCGACCGTCTTCGGCTCGAACCGCTTCATCTGCCGCCCGAGGGCCTCGTAGTAGTAGGCCGCAGTGCGGTGCCCGGCGCGCAGAGCTCCGCGCAGAAAGCGAAGGACGCCAACCTGCCTGAGCTGCAGCCACTCGTTTTGCACGAGGGTGACGGCCTCTGTGCTGATCGCCTCGGGAGACCCCTCGGCTCCCTTTTCGCGGAGCGCATTCAGCACGGCCGCGTTCAGATCTCGTCGCGACTGCAGCGAAACGAGAAACGGTCCCTTGGGGTCGTTCGGAAAGAGCGCTGGGAGGAACCTCTGCCAGAACCCCTCCATCACCTCTAGGAGCTCGTTCCACTCCGCTTCGACCTCAGGCTCGCCGAGGCTCACGCTCTGCTCTGCACGGGGAACGAGCAGCGGGATGTCGACGAAGATCACGTCCGGGCGAGTATCCGACTCCATGAGATCCGTCAGAAGCCGATAGACGAGGATGTACTCCTTCCACGCGAGACGCTCCGAGGCGTCGAGGAAGTTCATGTCGTTGATGTCGACACGGCTATCCTGGAAGCCCTCGGTGACCTGGTTGCCGGAGACGATCACATCATGGCGAAGCGCCGCTGCGCCGTAGAGGACGCCGCCCAGGGCGGGCATGCTGCGGCTCTTCGAGGAGATCCCCACTGCATGAACGCGCTCGAAGCGCTGAGCCTCCACGGCGCGAATGATCCCGCCGCGGACGAACTGCGGAGCCTTCGCGTCGATGTACCTCATCTTGTTCGCGATCTTCCCGACAGTGCCGGGAAGTCGCAGGCTCATCGCTGCTGCCAGCGCTCGGGACAGTTCGATGCTCTTCATGCGTGCCTCTCCTCGATGGCGAGCATTGTCTTCAGCTCCCGCAGGTAGGCGTGAAGCCCGAGCCGTTCCAAGTACTCGCGGAGGCGATTCGGCGTGGGCGTCCAGTCACCCGGTGAGCCCTCCACAAGCCCCTGGGCGCCGAGCCCAACAAGCGCTTCGTTAACCTGCGTGATGCTGACGTCCGTACCCAGAAGCTCGCTCGCGCGCCGGACCAGCACCTCGCTCGCCTGCGCGCCGCCGGCGGCGAGCAGCAGCGCCACTGGAACGACCGCATCGGCGCTCACCTCATGTTCCTGCGAAGGCCGCGCAGCGCCACGTTGACCCGTTGGCTTCGTCTGCGCATCGGGCCCCCACGAGAGCAGGTAGGCGAGTGCGGCTTGACGCTGCCCTTCGTCCGTGAGCGCCGTGTAGGTGAGAAGCTGTAGCGCGGAGAAGAACACGGGGCCTGATGTGTTCGTCGCATGGAAGCGGATGAGTACCGGCTTCCCCTGGTCGTCAACGGCCACCACGCCCGCTCCCAAGGCGGTGTCGAGGTAGTGGTCCGAGCGCACCTTCGCCGTTCCGCCGAGCACTGCCAGGGCCGCCTGGTCGACGATGCGAGCCGCCTCCGACGACGTTCGCCGCTGGGCCCTAAGCTCAACGGGGGTTTCGAAGTAGCGGCCGAGCTCCAGATCGTTGAATGGCGGCACGAGGACGATGGCAACCTGCGCGCGCGCGGCGGCCACCGAGAGGCGCCGAAGCTCCGTCAGTCGGGCGGCCGTCAGCAGTCGTCCAACAATGACGACTGGCGGTCCCGCCGGCGACGTGAGGAGATCCTCCATCGACAGCGCGGTGATCTCCGCCGTCTGCGACAGGACCCCGACTTCGAAGAGGTCCGCCTGCTCCTGAAGCACTCGCGCTTTCATCGCAGCTCCAGCTTCGACCGGAGCAGCTTCATGGCCTTGAGTTCCCGGATGGCTTCGGCGTGGTCGGGGTGCTTGTCCTCGTCGTAGGTGTTGGCCTCGAGCTCACCCGAGATGTCGACCCACAGCCCGAAGTGGACCTGCTTGCCGGCGTTCTCGAAGCACCCTGCGCCGTCGTTGGTGACCTGACCGTTGAAGGCCTCATACCGGCTCTTCGTGGTCGCGTAGGTGTCGGCGGCGGTCGGCTCGGTCTTCGCCGGCTTACCCTGTACCTTCAAGACACGGTTCAGCGCGCGAAGTTCTCGCTGCTGGATCACGCTCCGCAGGTCGCGCTTGAGGTCATCGAACTTCTCGCTCACCTGTGATGGCAGCCCCTGGACGACTTGAGCGGTGGCGACGACCTCGGTCTCGAGGACCTTCAGCAGCTCGGCCTCTGCCACCTGATCGCTCTGCGCCTGGACCTGCTGCTTGAGCCCGCCTTCGACGAGGCTCTTGTACTTCTGGACCTCGAGCTTCAGCGGGTTCAGCGCAGCCTGAACCTGGCTAGGCGCGTCGGCAGCAAAAGCAGCGAGCCCGCTCCATGCTGCCGCGGCCTGCTTGTAGTCCTTCACCGCGTTGGTCCACTGCTCGTGCAGCTTTTTGAACCTGGCGAAGAAGCTACCGGGACGCTCCTTGCTGATGAGGTCCTTCAGCGCGTCCATCCGCTTCCACGCCGATTCGTACTGCGAGTTGACCAGATACTGATCGATAAGGAGCACGTAGTTGGCGACGGGGATCGTCGCCATGCGCGTCTGAGATCCCGCTGGCGCGGGTCCCTTCACCGCGTTCTCGAGCTCCGACTTGATGGCCTTGAGCGGCAGCGTCACGGGGACAACCGGGAACGGCTGCCCCTCCGCGACATCCAGCTTGCCAGCCTCCGCGAGCAGCTGGTCGATCTCGTCGATCATCTCGTCGCGGGTCCCAACGAAGGTCTTCTTCAGCCACCCGAGGAACGCCACTCGTTCCCAGAGCGAGAGACTTGCGTACCGCGTTTCGTACGAGAGGATCCGTGCCGCCGAGCAGTCGAATCCGAGGTTGCTTTCACCGATGTCGAGTGGGCAGACGTCGACGATGAGCTTCTCGATGTCGAGGATCTGCCCCACCGTCAGGCGCAGGGCGTCGTCCGTAAGGCTCTCGATGTCCGAGGTGAGGTGGTCGAACCCGACCTGCTGGATGCTCTTCTCTGCGGAACCGAGCTGCTGCTTCGCGGCCGGGTAGTTGTTGTTCAGCAGGATCCCCGCCTGGGTCGGGAAGAGATCCGTCAGCTTCTTGATGGAGTCCTTGCACTCTCCCTCGAGCCACGTCGATGCGGACTGCCGCCGGGCTTCGAGCAGCGTGCGGTCGACGGCTTTGTAGAGGTCGCCCTTCTTGCGAACCAAGCCGATGCCGATGAGCACCTCGAGGATCTGCTCGAGCTGCTGGCTTGCCTTCATCTCGCCGTCGGGCACCGCGAAGAAGAAGTTGTTGGTCAACTTCGTCACGGCCGACTGCGTGCGCAGTTCCTGCAGCAACGCGAAGAAGCACCGCGGCACCCTCGGGCGGGTCGTGCCATCGGTCGTGAGCACGCCGAGGAGGTCGCCGTACTTCCACGCCGCGGGCGTGTCGATGTTCTTCTTCGCGGCCTGTCTGCAGTTCTCGAACTCCACGTTGTTGAGCGGGCCACCCGAATTCTCGTCGGCCGCATCGAGGGAGCAGTCCTTCGCGAGCATGTAGCGGTAGCCCTTCGCGAAGTCCGCGATCGAGCCCATCTTGCGGGTCCAGATGGGGGCGATGAGGTAGCCCCCCTTGCGCAGCAGATTGGCCCATTCGCGGGTCTTCGACTGCCATTCATCGCGGTAGGAACCTTCGAGCCCCTTCGCGACCTTGCTCAGTCGCGCCTCGAGCGGGTTGTATGCGACCCCTCGCCCCGAGTACTTGAGCAGGAACTCCTCCTCCTGCGAGACGAGCCGGCGCGTGATGACGCAGCGCCGCAGGGCGGGAAGCGCATCGAGCTGCTGCTCGAACGAGACGACGTCTGCGGTCGCGGGAAAGAGGACGACGATCGGGTGCACCCTCTCGAGCCCGATGTACGCGCGGAGCCTGTCGAGAGTCTCCTGTACGTCGAGACAATACAGAACGGTGCAGCGTCCATCGGGCGTCACCCGAAGACCGTCGAGAGACGGCGAAACGAAGGCCGACGTGAACGCCTTGTGCGGGACGTCCTTGAGACCGGACACCTGCTTCGCGGCCGCGTCCTCCAGCCGCTCATCGAGGAGCTTCGCGAGCCCGAGACAGACGGCCGCGCCTCGCTTCACCTTGGTCTGGCTGACATCCCGCACGTACTGGTCGAGCGCCGCCTCGTACTTGCCGTCCTTGAAGAAACGGACGCTCTCGGCCGCCGACACAAGCAGCTTGTTGAACTCGCGCCACAAGCGGAATGACATTCCGACGAAGCGAGTCCCGTCGACCCGGTACTCCGCCTTGGAGAAGATTCGATGCAGCGACTCCGCCGCGAACTCGATCCCCTCGCGTGGATAGAGCGCAGCAAGCTGCTCGCCCCATTGCTCGAGGTCGCCGTACACCACGAAGTCGCCGGCCGTCCCCGGTGCACCTCCGACGGCGACCGAGAAGGCGCGCAGAGCCTCGAGCAGGCCGACCACGGAGACTTCGCAGTTCGGCGTGAAGTAGGTGTCGGCGCGGCCCTCCTTGGCCTTGAAGCCGAACTCGGGGCGGGTCAGCTCGTTGGCGAGGGCCCGCTCGTCGATGTGAACCTGGAACAACTCAGCGAACGCACGCCCACGCCCGGCCATCTCGTGGGCGAGAAGCGCGTTGGCCATGCTCTCCGTAAGAGCGGATGATGCCGCGCCACCCACCGGAGCCGGCAGCTGACCGTAGACGAGGCGTTCGACCTCGGACTTCGAGACCCCAGTGACGCTGCCGAGGAGCGGAAGAACTGCTCCGTCGCTGAAGATGTGCGTCGCCCGGGCGTCGGTCTTGGCGAAGTCCTTGAGCAGCTGCCACGCCTGCACCTGCTCGCCCCGCTCGAGATGGCGCGTGTGCGTCTCGTGGACGGACGCCATGAGCACGTTGAGCCAGCCGAAGTTCCGATTGGCCGAGAGGAACGCGCCCTCGAGAGTCCCCACTGGGTAGTTCACGCCGTTCGGATCCGCGAGGCTCCCCTTGATGTGATCGACGTAGCTCTGCACGTCGGTCAGTTGGTTCGGCTCGATGGTCACCGAGCTGGCACGACGGAGGTTCGGACCGATGTGAATCTGGTCCCTCATGCCCATGCTGCAGAGCAAGAGGAAGTTCACGTCCGGGTGCTGGCTTCGCCAGTTCTCGTGCTTGATGACCTCCGAGACCATCAGCAGATACTCGTCGTCCACCTTGGTCTGCGCGTCCTCGCGGAGGCCGCGCTTGAGGTCGCCCGGCGTCTCGACCTCGTCGACGATGATCCAGAGGTGGTTGAGGCCGGCGTCGCGAAGAATCTTCTTCGCTGCGGTAAGGCGCTCGGGGAACGAACGCGCCTCGTCGTGCACGACCGAAAGCGCCTTGAGATTGACGCCCTTCGCGGTCATCGCGGCCTTCAGGTCTTCGTATAGGTCGCGGGGACCTCCGGCAGCCGGGTCGGCGAGGAGCGTGTGCCGGAGCGCCTCGACGGAAAGCCGAGCTACCCACGTGGCAGCATCGAGGTCTCCGTCGCAGACCGTGCTGTACCGGATGTAGAGCGGCAGCACTCCGTCTTGGAGCGCAGGTTCGAGCACCCGCGGCTTCTTGTCCGCCTGATGGAACGGCGGAATGACGTACTCGTTCTTGTTGAGCAACCACTGGTCGACTCGCCCGGTTGCTTCCGCGATCAGCTCGTACCCCAACCGCGTCTTACCGAGGCCCCAGTCGCCGAACGCAACGAAGAAGCCAGCGATGTCGTTCGTCGCGCCGTCCCAGAAGGAACGGCGGAACTGGTGGAGGGCGTTGAACACCTGGTTCTGGCCCACCATGGAGAAGGACGGCGGGTAGAGAGCGACGCCCTTGGCGGCCCACGGCTTGGAAATGGTCATCGTTCTTCTCCCTGTTTCTCGCTGGAAGTCATCACCGCGGACGTCTGGGCCGCGGACCGAGGTTGCTGGTTGGCCGCCGCGAGCGGCGTGAAGTCGAGCCGAACGCGTCGGCTGCCGGGCTCTCCGAAGAGCCCTCGCCCCATTCGCGGCTGTCCCGGGTGGCGGTCCAGTACTCGAAGGTGGTCGTGGTACATGGCGGTGCGCGCGAAGCTGTCGAGCACTGCAGCGCGGTCTTGGGCGGGAACATGGAGCAGTTCCCCAAAGCGCTCGGCGAGCTGACTCACGATGACGAAGCCGTCAGCGCCCGCGCAGTCGCGCACCGCACGCGTGAAGGCCTCGTCGTCCGTCAGCGCGGCAGGCGATGCCACATCCTCGAACCCGAGCGGAGCGAGGTCCTCGAGGCCAAGCGCCTCCGCGAAGGCTGCTCCGTCGAGCTCCCATGACGTCGGCCCACCCTCGAAGGCGTCGATGTGAAAGAAGACGGCGAGAGCCTTCTTCAGCGCTGTCGGCAGGTCATTCGTGGAAGGCGTGCCGCCTTGGACACCTTCCCACGCGATGGGACCCGTTGCCCCGAGCGCGGTCAGGTCGGCCCTCCATGCGGGGCCGAGAGCGAGCTCGGCGTGATCTCCGAGCAGTGCGTTGAACCCCTCGCAGTTTCGCTGCGCGATCGCGAGCGCCTCTCCCGTTGGCGATGTGAGGGTGAGCGCGCCGCTCGGGATGCCACCCTGCGCCTCCACGCCAAGCCGCCAGCCTCGCAGCCCCAGTCCAATGATGAGCCGAGTCCTGGGCTCTCGCCGGAGCAGCTGGTGGGCGAGCTGGCGCGCCCACTCCTTGTCCGTGTCGGCATCCCGATAGGCCGCGCCTAGCTGGAGGCACTCGCTCGTCGCTCGAATGCCCTTCGGAAGCTGCTCGAAGAGATTGATGCCGTTGATGCGGTAGCGGGCCCCGCTGCGCTCGAGGCCGTAGCTGTTGATGACGCCGTCCGTGCCCTTTCCGCGCGGCGCGCCGCCCTTGAACTCCATCGTGGCGGCGATGTCGAAGACCTCGCGCTCGAGCTCGGTGCGCGAGTAGATGCGCCCTGCCTCGGCCCGCGATGCCGCCTCGGGGTACTCTTGGATGCGTCCCGGTTCGCTCCAGAGGAACAACTTCGGGAGCGCGACGCGGACCGATGCCGTCGTCATTCCTTCCCTCCACGGATGGCCGAGAGGAACTGAGCCAGGCGAACGCGGTACGGCTTTTCACCGCGATTCTGCGGGTGTCCGGGATGGGCCTTGATGAGCGACTGGTAGGACTCGTTGAGTCTAAGTGTGGCGCCGTGACGCTCGAGCACGGCGAGCTGCTCCAGGTTCCTGACTGTCGCGCCGACTGCGGACGCCCAGGAACTGTCGCGCGTGGTGGCCGCGACAGGCCAATAGCCAACCTGCTCGAGGAGCGCGCGCAAGTGCTGCCAAAGCGGACCGCGGGAGATCCCGTCGAGCTCAAGGGAGACGTCGGTTCCATCGGTAGTGAGGAGCGCCGCGGGTTCGCCGGACAGGCCCGCGAAAAGGCGGTGCACCTCGAACTGCACGATTGCCGTCGCCAGTGGATGGCGAAGGAGTCGGTCCGCGGCTTCGTCGCGCCCGAGCGTGAGCCCGGGCTCCCACTCGTCGCTCGCGAGCAGCGGCTGCCCGCTGGCGACATGGCTGCGGGTCGAGACCTCGGAGCGGTCCATCTCGCCAACCAGCACCTGGCCGTCATCGCCGAGCGGCACCTCGACCGCACTCAACAACAGGGGGCGCCGCCAGCTTCGGCGCAGCTGGCGGCTCAAGGGGCCCTCAACGGTCTTGTCCGCAGCGTCGGCACTCCACGACTGCTGCTCGGAGAGGAAGTCCGGCTCGCGGATCAGCTCCCCGATCACCTTGGACGGCAGCTGCGCAAAGAGGTCAAGCCGCTCCGACGCTGCCACGTCTCGTGCTTCGAGCAGCGGCACGCTCAGGTACGCATGTGTCTTGATGTCGCCCGCGTTCGGCTGGGTGAGGTGCCACGCGCCGAAGCGCGACCAGACATGTTCCTCGAGCTCAGGAATGGGATCGCTCGCGTGGCGCCGCAGATGCTCGCCCATGAAGCGTGCGGCGAGCCTCGTCGTGAAGACGGCGGGCGTGGCGTCACCCCCCACCAGCTGGAAGAAGAGCGGCGTGGCGACGTAGGCGCCAGGGCGCCGGACCAGCAGAGCGTCGAGCCATTCCGACAGAGCGGCGTCACCGAGTCCGAGGTCCTCGAGGTCACGGTCCGTCAGCTCTCCGTAGGTGGCGAGGTGCTGAAGGAGGCGGCGGTTACGTTCGACCGGTGACTGCTTGCGGGACTTGCCCGTCACGACCCTCGGCGCCTTGCCGTTCCCGGGCAGCTCGTGGATTGGCGCCGGATCGTCTCCGGGACGGAAGAGCCGGAGCCGAGACCAGTCGTCGGCGACTCGAAAGAGCAAGTCGTGGTCAGCCGTGGCTCCGTAGTGGACCCGGCTCCGAAAGTTCGTCGTGTACTTCTCGATGTGGCACTGGACCGTGATCGGCTTGAACAGCGGGTACGACTCGAAGAACCACTGCGTGATCTCGTCCCGCGAGTGCTCCTCCCCATCTGCAAACGCCTCCGAGACGAATCGTTCGAGAAGCTCGCCGCAGCTCTCCTCGTAGAGCTTCCCGGCGCGCGTCGCGCGCTTCTTCGCCCAGGCGAGCACCTTGGCGGAGGGCTCGGCGTTCTCCTCGCTCGGCAAGAGCGCGCGCAGGTGAGACCACTCTTCGTCCGAGACGGGGAAGTTGGTGCCGTTCGGCTGGCGCAGGATCATCAAGCCTTCGAGCCCGGTCCGCGCCGCGATGGTGTTCTTCAGAAGCGGGTTGCCCAGGAACCGCTTCTCGATCGCGAGGACCACCCGAGGTCGCGACGTGTTCCCGTCCGTGCCGTCGGTCCAGAACGCCGCGTCTTCCCCATCCGACGTCCGCTCTGCGACTCCTTCGACGACGCGAGCCTGGGCGTAGATCCCCGCGTGCTCGCCGGACATCCAGAGCAGGACGAGGTCGCCGACAGCGATCCGGTCCTTGTAGCGGTTGGTCAGAAACTGCATTCGGTCGAGTCGCTGCAGCGCCTCGAGGATCCGGTAAAACTTCGGGTTGGCCTGGAAGATCCAGACCTTGGCACTCGCGGGCGGACTCCCGCTGCTGACAACAGGTTCGCTCTCAGGCGCAGCGGTTGCGGCGAGGCTCGCTGCGAGCTCGAACAGGCCCGCCTCGCCGCGGACGAAGCGCTCGTCTTCGGACATGTCGCGGTGAAGCGAGTACCACGGTGTCTTCCGGCTCTTGGTCTCTGCGAATTCGTCTGGGTGCAGCTTCGCCAGAGCCGGCCAGACTTCGTCGCGGTAGTGATGCGGGCGACGAGGCTGGGCGCTCATCCACTCGAACGCGAGGTCGACCTTGCGCGGCTTCATGGGCGGCCCCCGTTCGGCGCGCGCGCGACGAGCTCGGCCACGATGCGGGTCTGGACCTGCTTGCCCGGCCGGAACACCGTCCGCAGACGCGAGGCCATCAGCGACGACTGGTACTGCTCGTCGAGCACCAAGAGCTCGTCCTGCTGCCGCAGCATCCGGAGCTCGATCAGGTTGCGAAGCAGGTTCGCCATGAGGTCGTCCGGCACGCGGCCGTCGCAAAGGCCGAAGGGAGCGAAGCCCTGCGCTCGCACAAGATCCCCGAGGAGGTCCGCGAGGCGGCCGGCGTCACGAGAACCGACGAGGATTGACACATCGCGAAGCGCGCCCGACGCCGGGACGAAGAGCTCGATGGATGGAATGCTCGCGGCGGGCGATCGCCACGCGCAGATCGCGAGGTGGACGACGGCGCCGTAGAACGGATGCTCGACGATCGCGTCGCGAATCAGGTCCGGGAGCACCTCGGTCAGCGGAAGGTCTTCATCAAACAGCCGGCGACCGTGCTCGTCGATCAGCGAGATACCGCTGAAGATGCCGCGGCGCCGGGTGTTCCAGGGCGCGGGCAACGACGCTGACCCAAGATCGAACCCATCGTCGCGACTCAGCGGGAGTGGCCGCAGCACAGCGGCTGGCTCCTCGAAACGCTGCGCGGGATGCGAGTTCGGCGCGAAGCGGCGAAGGACGAAGTCGAAGAGCGTCTTCGGGCGTCCGGACTGACCGAGCAGGAAGTGGTCCCATAGGGCGAATGATCCGTCGCGCCCGGGCAAGCTCGCCATCCGTGCGTCGAGATCGGCGGGAGACGAGTCGACCAGCCTGCCCTGGCTCTCGAGTCCATCGAGCAGGCAGTTCAGATCGGGGAGGAGATTGGCGAGGTCGCCCGCTGTCCACGCCTCCAACTCCGCGGTCATCGACGCGCGCGCCGCGTCGACCAGGCACTCCGCGAGAATCCCGAGGAGATAGGCCCGATAGGCCGGCACTCCGAAGCACGCGCGCCGCGCGACCTGTGTGCCGTCGCGGTCCAGGAGGAACACGAAGTCAGGGGTCAGGTGCCAGGCGACCGCGTCGGCGCTGTCGTCATGCACTTCCTCGAGGACTCCCGCGTCGACGAGAGCGGTCGCCCAGGCTTCCGCGCGCAGGTGACGCAACTCATCCCTCGACACCTCGCCCCACATGGCGAGGTGATCGAAAAGGGCGGTCGCGTCGGCCGGGCGCGCGGGAACACTCATGCGCGGCTCTCCACCAACTCAGGAACGTCGTCGACCGAGGGCGCCTTGCGACGCCCTGCGAGAATCGCATCCACGTCGAGTAGCCCTTCAATCAATGCCTCGACGTCGGACCTAGCCTCGTCGACCAAGACCAACGCTCGGTGCTTGAGCGCCAGCGCGTCTCTCACCAGACGGCCGATCCGCTTCTGTGCGGCTGGTTCGGCAACTGGGATGACAATCTCGTCGACCAGACCCGGGTCAATGCGGGGATGTGTCAACCCCGAGGTGATGTCGATGACCTGATTGAGGACAAGCTGCGACCTAATAGCGAAGTACAGGTAGTAGGGATCAATGCCCTTCTTTACGCGATAGGTCAGCAGCTCCGTAGAGCCGGCCGCATTCACAAAGTGAGGGGGGCAAATCGCGACCTTATTCAGGTACGGCCGCAGCTTGGAGAACAAGATGTCACCGGCACTGAACGACGCCGATGTACCTGCCGGCTCGGCGCCGCTAGCTCGCGCGACATAGCCAGTCGCGGGATCAATCTGTTCAAGTCCAACAAAAGGCAGCTGCTGCTTTCCGACTTCATCCGATGAAATTCGCGCCGTATAACGTTCCGCCAGTGCTCGAAGGGGCACAGAGTCGACCCCGCTTCGCTCGATTATGAGAAGCGCTTTGGCTCGACGCGGCGTGAAAAACTGAGGACTGATCTGACTTCCTACCCTCGTCGGTGCCACGTAGCTCATCACAGGGCTCAGGGACGCTACCTGGTAGCCATCGGCGGAGACACTAGCGGCGGACCGGACGTCGAAGGTCTCGGGCTTAAGGTCGACACCAAGAGCGCTCCCAAGCGCATCATGGGCCGCCTGCAAGCGGGCCACCGATGCGGCGCGGCACTGCGACGCAAGGTCAAGGCGACTGGCCACATGGGCCTGAACGTTGATGTGGGCACGGGGTATCGCAAACTGCCGGACCATGGCTGGTGCGAGCTCGAGAAGACGAGTGCTGCCAGTCGTCCCCCACTCAGACCACGCTTTCCCGTACGAGCTATTCAGAAAGGCAGCCAAATAGCCCGGCAGGATCGCGGCGGTCCTGAGGCGAATGATAGTGACGTGATTGTCGACGGTGTATTGCGCTCCTCCCGGCCAGCAGTGCCGGTCGACCAATTCAGCGCGACCGATTGTTCCGATGCCTGATGAGGTGAGGACCACGTCATCGGCACGAAGCAATTTTTCGCTGGGGCAGTCGGCCAGGAATATCTCGGGCTTTGAGAAACCGTATCCGGTCACTTCCTTTGCTTTCAGAACGGCGACGGGCCGCTCCGACGCAAGACCGCCCCCGACTCCACGAGACAGCTGGGAGCAGACGCCAGGGCTGCCGAGTCTAATAGTCCCGTCGACGAACCCGAGACACCGCTCCACGGATGCGATGACCCATGGCTTAAATGGGCGAGTGTCGAGTCGGCCGTCAACTCGCTCTGGCCGCACCCAGACACACTGCAGAGGAAGCCCGTCTGCCATCACGCCTCCTTGGGGCCCTTGGCGTACTGCGCGGCGATGTCGACAAGTTGGTTCCCCATGGGGTCGGGCAACTCGCTCCTTCCCCGATGCAGGTAGCCAACGTGTTCGGCCGCCGCGAAGAAGATCGGCCCCTGCTTCTCCGCCGGGTGTCGCTTCTTCTGAATATAGAGAAAGCTCGTCTTCACGTCGGTGCCGGCCAGCGAGAACGTTCGCTCGGGAAGACCGACGACGGCGCGAACGATGGCTTTTCCGCCAATGAAAGCATCCGTCTCCGGGTCCTTTGTTCCCATCAAGTATTCGCGGATGTACGCGTCACTCGAGTTGGACAGAAGCCCGTCAGGAACCACGATGAGCAGTCGCCCTCCCGGCTTAAGCAGTTGCAGGTTGCGATCGATAAACAGAGATGCCGGATCGGCTTTAGTGAGATCCTTGCGCTTCACCCGGTTGCCGGGCGTCCAGGACCAACCGAGTTCAAGGCCACGTGATTCATCGCGCATGCGAGCCAAGCCGCGCGGGTCGTCGTACTTGCCTGAGCCGAACGGAGGATTCGTCAGAATCAGGTCGAACTTGCCGATGAGCTTGTCGAGGTGGGGATCGGTGAGCGAGTCGTCGACCTTGAGAAGCTGACCGTGGTCTTCCCCATAGAGGAGCATGTTGATGCGAGCCTTCTGGATCGAACCCGCCGCCTGATCTGCACCGAACAGGCTGTAGCGCTTCATCTGGGAGAGCCACCGGAGCTTGTCGTCGTCGGAATGCCCGACGTGCTTGTCGTCGAGGACCCGCCGCTTCACCTCGCGAAGGGCACCGACGGGAAACCGCCCGGTGCCGCAGCAGACGTCGCCGCAGAGAAATGCGGGGAGGGCAGCCTCCGCATCCGTCTGGGGCTTCCAGCGCTCACGCTGTCCGTCGTCGCCACGACGCGCCCATAGGTCCGCGTCGGGGATGTCGTGGAACGCCATGCGCGCCATGCACTCGACGACCTGACTCGGGGTGAGGTACGTCGCGAGTCCTTCATCGCTGGCGTACTTGCCCCGCAGGAATACGTCGAAGGCCCAGCCGAGAAGATCCTCATGGATGAGGTGGGCCCGCATCTCTCGCGCCTTCGTGCCGTTGCCCAGCAGCTCTCGGTCAGGGATCGAGAGGCGGATGGGCTTCCCCTCGCGGTCGCGCAGCTCGAGAGCTTCGATTGCCAGGGCGAGGACGTCGGGGTTCTCGAGGCGAAGCGGCTCGTCGTAGGAGAAGATCGTGTGTTCCTCGCCGGTGATGTCGGTCGCCTTGTACTGCGGCAGGTTGTTGATTTCGCGGAAGGCATCCTTGAGCTGGATGACGGCGTCCTTCTTGTGGGCGCGCACGTACTCGGCGGAGTAGACGTCCGCGAACTTCTTGCCCTTGCCGGCGCCGGTCTTGAGGACGTGCGAGGGCGCCTTCTCGAGGTGCACCTTCAAGAAGAGCAGCTTGCCGAGCTCATCGATCGCCGCATTGGTGGGCTTGACGCCCCCGCGCGAGTAGATGGCCTCGTGGAGCTCGTCGAACTTGCGCTGGATCGTGCGGAAGTCGCCGCGGTGGTACTCGGCCGAGACCTCCTGCACCAGCCGAGTGCGCGTGTCCGAGATTGGGCGGGCGACGGACTTCCACTCATCACGCGCCGGTAGCGCAGACACCTGCGCGTCCTTCTCCACGTCGAAGATGAAGTCGTTCTCGCCGTCCCAGACCCAGACGAAGCGGAACGGCTTGCCCTTCGCCGCGCCAAGGCCGGCCTTGAACTTCGCGTCGTCCTGCACGGGTGGCCGAGAGGCGTCGCCGGACTCGCCGCTCGCGAAGAGGATGACGGGCTCCTTGTCATCGAGAGCGACGAGCTCTGCCGTGGCCGCCATCGAGCCATCGCCCAGTGGATCGAAGAGCGCGAAGTCCGCCTGCACCTGCTTGTAGCCAAGCTGCGAGAGCTTCTCCCGCGCGGCTTCGCGCAGTGCGTCTGTCGGGTTCTTCTTCTTCGTCGCCATTTGAAGTCCTCTCGCTACCGTCGTCGGTTGAAGATATTGGGGCCCACGACGACGAACTGTGCCGTCAGCAACTCGTGTGCGCGGTACTCCAGGATGCCTGTATCGCCCGCGACGGCGCGGACTGCACTGGTGAGTGGCGCGCCCTGGCGCCCCTCGATGAACTTCTCGAACGACTTTCGGACGCGACGCTCGTCGGTCAGCGCGGTCCCGCGCGCGGCCCACATGTCCGCGCCCGTCCGTTCGAGGGTCGGGTCGAGACGCAACAGAAGCAGCGCCCGCTGAGCGCCGCCGTGTGCGCCGAGTTCAGGAATCGCCTCGGCCACGCGCTCCGCTGTCGCCGGCCCACGGACGATGAGTAGCTCTCGAATCTGCTCGGTGAGGGTGGCGCTCATGCGTCCTCCTCAAGTCGCAGGCGCAGCTGCGGGTCGTCTGCGGCTGGCGCTGCATCAGCCGTCCCGCGTCGAAAGCCAGCAAGCGGAACGAGCTGGTGGACCGGCCACACGATCGCCACGCCGTCGATCGTCAGGAGCTCGCGAGGCTCGACCCAGGCCGTGTGGACGACGAGCTTGAGCTCCGCCGGGCTTGCCGCCTGCTCGATGATGCTGCCGAACAGCCTGCAGAAGTCGCGGGCGCGCCGCGCCAGCGTGCCCTTGCTGTAGCGGAAGCTCCAGCGACGCAGGACGCCGGCAACGACGTCGGGCGTCGGCACGTCCCCGCCAGTCAGGCGCATCACTTCCTCGAAGAGCGCGCGCCCGCGAACGCCCTCGAGCACGACGCGCGGATCGAAGCGGGAGTCGACGTCGCGTCGCCCGAGGCTGGTCGGGCGAACCTCGCCCTCGTCCAGGAGCCGAGCCCACCGCGCCGCCTCGACGTAGTAGTAGACGTTGCGCAGGCTCTTGAAGCCGATCTTCTTCTGCAGCCAGGTCAGGTCGCTCTCGCCCAGCACGATCATCTGGACCAGCCGGTTCAACAGCGGGAGCTGCGTGGCCTGCGGAACGACCCGATCTAGTGATGACATCTTGCCCCCCGGCACGACGGCGAGCCGAGGCGACGCCCCGAGTGCTCGTTGGAGCACGTCACGCCGCGCAAGATGAGCCAGCCCGTCCGGAGCCTTGATGCTCGCTGCAGTCACTGGGTGCCCTCCCGCACGTAGTCATCCGCAGCCTCGATGAGCGCCGCGCGCGCCAGAAGCGCCTCGCGGCGTCTCTGCATCGCGCGCGTGAGCCTAGCCTCGAAGTCCTCCCGCCAGATCGTTCCGAGGACAGGCACGAGGAGTTCGTCGAGGTCACGCTTGTTGACGAAGCGCTGAACGGAGCCGGAGGAGAGGAGCCGCAGTTGTGCACGAATCAGAGGGTGCCGCAGGGTCGCTGCGAACACCCGCGGGGTCTCCGAGAAGCGAAGGACCGTGAAGGTCGCGCTGGCGAGGAGCGGGTGACCGCCGTGGGCAAGTTCGTCGTCGAGGAAGGCGACCTGGTCGCCGTCGCCCGTAGTGCAGAGCAGCACGTCACCCACTTGAATACGCTGACGCATGCGGGACGAGAGTTCGGAGACGGCGCGGAGCCCCGCTCCCTCAACGAGAAAGGTCGCCTCGTTCACGTCATCAGCCTGGATGGCCACCACGTTCTCGTCGTCGTGCAGCCCGCGCAGGCTGGGCGACACGGGACTCGCGATCTCGCGGAGTGGGCGCATGTTCACCGAAGCGGCCAAGGCTCCGCGAATGGCTCGCCCTCGAGCGAACGATACATCCCAGCGGCTCCCGAGTTCGGCACGCCGCACCTCTTGGGTGCGAGCCGACGACGTCGCAGCAGGAACGCGATGATCGATCTCGGTGTAGAGCGCTGTCACGACCGACTTGATCTCGCCGTGTGCCTGGCGCGTCAGCTCCAGCGCTCGTTGGTACTGGCTCCGCACGGACTCCTGAAGGCTGCGCGGGGGCAGCGGAATCGGCAGACGCTCGATGTCCACGAGGCGAAGCCTCGGCAGCGCAGAGGACCTGCCTTGATAGGCAAGGTCGCGCAGGAGGCTGTTGAGGGTGGGCGTGCAGAGCACGGCGGCGAGATACTCAGGCACCACCGCGGGGCGAGGACGGATGACCGTCAGCTCCGACGAGACGGCGAGTTCGCGCGGGGCACCGTCGGGAACTGCCGCCGCACGGAACGGCTGAGCGGCACGCGTGAACAGCACGTCGCCGGCCTCGACGTTCATCCACTTCGCTGCCGACCCATCGACCTGAACCGCAGTGGCGAGGTCGAGCTCGCACGGACGAACGCTGTTGAGGCGGAGCATCGGGACGCCCACGTCTACAGTCGGGAGGCGAGCGCCCTCGTGAATGGACTCGACGATGTCGCCGAGTCGCACACGGCGACTGCCGTCGGTGTTCTCCGCCGAGCGCACGTACTCACGTCCGACGTAGAAGGCCGGATCGAAGCGAACCTGGCGCTTGCCGAGATCATTCCTGGAGAGGGTCACTACGCGCACGCTGACACCTCCCTGTTGAGGAAGTCGTCGAGCGTCGTCTTGGCCGCAGCGAGCCCATCGCCGTCGTCCGCATCGACCATCAGGATCGAGTAGTCGGCTTCCGGGGCACCCTTCTTCATCAGCACCACCGAGCACTTGACGCCCGTCCCTTGGAAGCACGAGCCAGCCGGGAGGCTGACGACCGCAAGCAAGCGTGTCCGCGCAAGGAGCCACTCGCGGAACGGAGCGTGACCAGCGCTCGAGAGCAGCCCTTCCGGGAGGACGGCAACGAGCAGACCGCCCGGGGCCGTAGCCGCGAGGCCGTGCTCGACGTAGAGCAACTCTGCCGAGACCCGCGAGAGGGGCTTCCCGGCGCGCTTGGAGAGATCGAAGCCTTCGAACTCGGCTCCGCGGAACTCGAGCCCAAGAGGGGGAACAACGATCACCCCCGAGTAGTCGGTCCGCGTGGACGAGTGGAGGAAGTCGCCGAGTGCGAGCTCCACGTTCGGAAGGAGCCGCCGGAGCACCGGCCCCAAGGCGTCGAGCGCGGTGGGTAGCGCAGCCGAGCCGCTCGAGCGGAAGAGCACGGACAGCTCGGCACCGGCGCCCCCCGACACGACGAGGCGACGCGCACCGAGCTGCGGGAACTCGAGCAGCCCAGCCAACCCCTCAGCCAGCCCCGACACCTCGCCCTTGTGATGAAGGAGCGAAGCGAGCGCACCCAACAACGAGGTGAGTTCAAGGCGAGAGCCGGGGCGAAGCTCGAAGCCCGCGAGAAGCGCCGCCGCAGTCCGTAGGGGCTCGGCATCGTCCTCGGGGCCTCCGCCGATGCTGGCGAGCGGAGCGTCGCCCTTGCTCTGAACGAGGGCAGGCGTGAAGACCCCGCCGTCGTCGAAGTACGCCACGAGCTGGGCGGCTCCGAGGCGTGCGGCATCGCCACGACCCGCTGCCGATCGGATGAGCCGCGCCCACCCCGCCAGCACATCGCGCGAGGGGAACCGCGACGGCGTCTTCACGGGCAGCGCGCGGACCGGCACGAGGCTCTCCGCCTCGAGAGCGTACATCGACGGGTACGTGCCATCGTCGACGACGACGAACGCGTAGCCTTCGGCCGCCAACAGCTCGAGGTAGCGATCGGAGACGCCTCCTCGCTTCGGTCGAAGCAGCACGCCCCGTCGCTCGTCGAGGACGAACTCGCCAGCAAGGGAGAGGCGACCGATCGACCGCTGCGCGGCGTCGGCGACCTTGAGTCCCAGGCTGTTGAGGTAGGCGATGCCGTCCAAGATTCGCTCCGTCACGCGCTCACGCGCCCAATGACGGAACTGAGAATACGCCGCACCGCCTAGCTCGTCAATAGCGTCACGCGCTCACGCACCCAATATCGCCCGGCCCGCCCAGGCCGCCCGCTGCTCAGCCCACGTCCCCGCGTGGGCCACTGCCCGGAGGGTGCGCTCGGCCATCGGCTCGGCGCCGTCCACGGCCTCGAGGGCCAGGACGGCTGCTTGGAGGTCGGGCGCCAAGAGCAAGAGGTCGAGGAGCTGGGTGACCCGCGCTCTCGTCAGCCCCAGCTTCCGCGCCACGTCGGCCCGGTCGGCGATGGCGCCCCGGTCGATGGCGGCCTGCAGGTGGTGCGCGAGCGCGAGCTGCTGGGCGACCTTGGCGGGCCGGCGCACGGGCTCGGGCTTGGGGAGCGGCGGCGTCTCGGCGAGGGTGACGCTCCGGCCCTTGTGGCGGAAGAGCGGCTTCTCGATGACGCGGAAGGCGTCGTCCTCGGCGCCCGTGTTCTTCCTCGCGCCCACCCCGCTGCTCTCGCCGGCTCTCATGCGGCCTCCTTCGCGCTCGTGACGGCGTCGAAGTTCACCAGCTCGACGCGGCACATCCCGGTCTTCTCGTCGACGCTGACCTTGGCGACGAGCGCGCGCAGCAGGCGCCCCTGGTTCTCGGGCGTCATCCCGCCCCAGACCTTCCCGAAGTTGCGGAGCGCGCCGACAAACCACTCGCGCTGGCTCTCGATCAGCTCGAGGTCGATGGCGTCGTCCTCGGCGGCGCGGAGCCGGCGCTCGGCGTCGTCGAGCCGGGCAGCCTCGGCGCGGAGCTTCGCTTCGACGTGCTCGCGCGCGCGGCCCTCGAGTCGCACCACTTCGTCGGTCAGCTTCGACGTTGCGGCCGAGGCTTCGGCGATCTGCGCCGCCAGCGCCTTGCGCACCTCGGCGAACGTCGCGCGCTCCTTCGCGACGCGCTCGGTCAGCTTGGTCTGGACGCGCTCGGCGAGCGCGCCGTCGGCGGTCGCTTCCGTGAGGCGTGCGACGACGAACTCCTCGAGGGCGCCCGCAGGCAGCGGCCGCCCCGAGCACCTGTCCGTGCCGTACTTGTCGCGGGTCGAACATCTGTAGAATCGGTAGGTTTTCCCGCTCTTCTTCGTCGTCGAGCCCGGGCACATCGCCTCGCCGCAACCCCCACACCGCAGGAGCCCGCGGAGCACGTACTCGGGGTTCGTGCCGGTGACGCGCAGCTCGCGACCTGCTGTGCCGAGGAGCCGCTGCGCCTGGCGGTAGGTGACGTCGTCGATGAGCCGGGGGTGCTCGCCGTCGAACAGCTCGTCGCCGTACATCATGCGCCCCGCGTAGATCGGGCTCCGCAGCACGCGTGCGATGCCGTCCTTGCTCCAGAGCGGTCCACCGTTGCGCCCGCGCTTCGAGACGCGAGGTACGAGCCCGCGCTTGTTCAGCTCGCGGGCGACGATGGCCATCTGCCGGTGCGCGAGGAAGAGCGCGAAGGCTTCGCGTACGACGTGGGCCTCGGCCTCGTTCACGACGAGCTTCTTGTCCTTCGTCGAGTAGCCGAACGGCACCGGCCCGCCCGTCCACTTCCCCTTGCGGCGCGAGGCGGCGATCTTGTCCCTCGTCCGCTCAGCGATCATGGATCGCTCAAATTCCGCGAACGAAATCAACATGTTCATCGTCAGCCGGCCCATCGCGTCGGCCGTCGAGAAGTTCTGCGTGATGGAGACGAAGGACGCGCCCGCGGCACCGAGGCGCTCCATCACCTTCACGAAGTCGAGCAGCGAGCGCGAGAGGCGGTCGACCTTGTAGACGACGATGACGTCGACCTTGCCGGCCTCGACGTCGGCCATGAGGCGCGTGAACGCAGGGCGGTCGATGTTCGCGCCCGTGAAGCCGCCGTCGTCGTAGCGCTCGTCGACGAGCGTCCAGCCCTGCTGCCGCTGGATGTACGCGAGGCACGACTCGCGCTGGGCGTCGAGCGAGTTGAACTCTTGCTCGAGCCCCATCGTCGTCGACTTGCGCGTGTAGATGGCGCAGCGCTTCGTCTCCTGTTCCGGCGCGCTCGCTCGCTGGCGCTGCTTGCTCATCGCGGCTCCTTCGATGGCGCCGGCGTGGCCTCGCCCTCGTCGGGCTTCGCGGCGTCGCGCTCGGCGACGGCGAGCAGCCGCTCGAGGTTCGCGTTGAGCCGCGCCAGCTCCCGCACGAGCGACGGCATCGTCGACTCGTAGAAGCGGTGGCCCATCTGTGTGCGGAAGAACTCGCTCATGCCGCGGACTCCTCGCGCGCCGACTCGCCGCGCTTCTTGAGCCCGAAGAAGAGGAACCCGTTCCAGCGCGTGCCGGCGATCTCCGTCGCGATCGCCGAGAGCGACTTGTACCGCCGCCCCTCGTACTCGAAGCCCTCTGCGCAGACCGTCACCTCGTAGGTCTTGCCGTCGAAGACGCGGCGCAGGACCGTGCCCGCGGGCGGAACGCGCGGATCGCGCGGCTCGGTCGCCTGCACCACCTGCAGCGCCTCCGTCGGCGCGGCCGCGTCGCTCGCCCCCTGGCCCTGGCTCTGACGCATGCGCCACCGCTCCGGCATCTGGTCACCGAGCTCGTGGATGCGCGCGAGCGCGCCCTGCGAGAGCCCGCCCTCGGCGAGCTCCTGGATGCGCCAGGCGAGGCGCTTCTTGAGGTAGTCCTTGTTCCTCGTCCGCGTCGGCTCGCCGTAGAGCTCGCGCCACCTCTCGGCGAGCTGGCCGACTGTCATCGCCTCGAGCGCCGCGAGCTGGGTCGGGACGTCGTCGAGCTCGCGCATCGCGATGCGGGCTCTGGCGGTCGCCTTGTTGTTCATCGTGCCTCCGTTGTTCGCGCGCGCACCGTGCTCGCGCGTCGTCGGCATGACGGCTTCTTCCCCGGTAGAAGACAAGGCGAGAGCCGGTGAGAGCAGAGAGGTCACGACGTACCTCCGTGCGCGGCAGGGCGCCGGCTGCGCTGCTCCTTGCGCCACATGTCGAGGAGCGTCTCGGCGAGGACGTCAGCCGCCTCGTCGAGGCGTCGCTCGATCTCGCCGCTGCGCTGCTTGGCGCGCTCGGAGGCAGGAGTGGCCTCGCAGGGCCGCGTCTTCGGGATCGTCGCTTCCACAGGTGGGAAACGCGGTCCGGCGCGACGAAACGGGACAGGAGATCGTCACCGACCCCTACGTCCCCCATTGACCGGGGAGGCTCTGTTTAGTATTTAGGCAACAGAACATCGCGCCCCGCTTCCGGGGGGCGCTCAGCGAGGAAACGTGAAGGAACGGTTTGGAGAACGCATTCGTCGCCTGAGGACCGAGCAGAAGCTCGGGCTCCGCGAGTTTGCCACGAAGGTCGGCATCTCGCCCACGTACCTGTCGCGCATCGAGACCTCGGAGGAGAAGGCGCCGCCCGCGGAGGAGGTCATCCGCAAGATGGCCACCCAGCTCTCGGACAGCTTCGACGAGCTGATGACGCTCGCCGGACGCGTGTCCGAGGAGTCGCTCAACATCATCAAGGCCGACGCGGGGATGCCGGAGTTCCTGCGCACCGTCGGGGAGCGGAAGCTGTCGGCCGAAGACCTCATGAAGCTCCTTCCCAGCGAGCCGAAGAAGGGGAAGCGCTGATGACCTTCAAGGTCCCGTTCCTAGCTGACGCGCAGCTCGAGAGCGCCGCTCAGGAGCTGCTGCGCCGGTACGCGAAGTGGAAGGGCGAGCCGCCGCGTCCGCCGATCCCCGTCGACGCGATCGCCGAGAGCGTTCTCGGCCTCACGCTCGAAATGGGGGACCTGCGCAAGAAGCTCGGCAAGCCCGATGTGCTTGGTGCGACGTGGCTCGACGACGCGCTGGTCGTCATCGACTCGTCGCTCGAAGGAAACGAGGGCCGCTACTGCTTCACCCTCGGCCACGAGGTCGGCCACTGGCAGCTCCACCGCCCGCTCCGCGAGATGGACAAGGTCACGTTCCCGCTGTTCTCGCGCGAGCCCGGCGCCAAGGCGACGGCCGCCATCGTCTGCCGCGACGGCCAGCGCGATTCCGCTGAGATCCAGGCGGACAAGTTCGCGGCGCTCTTGCTCATGCCGGCGAGCGACGTGCGCGCGGCGGTGAAGCTGGTGACCGGCGAGCCGCTCGCCATCGACAACTTCGTCGCCCGCAAGAAGGCCGGTGAGCGCATCGCCGAACTGCGCGACTTCGCCGCCGAGGTAATCGCGAAGGGCGCCTTCACCAACGTGTCGAACCAGGCGATGCAGATCCGCCTGGAGGCGCTGAAGCTCGTGGTCGACGGCGCCCAAGGACGCCTCTTCTGAAGTGTGGGGGGAGCGGTTTCGTTCGCTCTCGATGTCCCCTGTTTTGGCAACGGTAAACAGACTGGAGAACGCATGGCAAACCGCGAATGGAACCCGAAGTCCTTCTTCCGACACCTCACCCCCGACGCCCTCGAGGTGCTCCTCGAGTGGGCCGCCGTGGAGCTCGCCCTGGACGGCGAGGGGCCGGTGGGAGAGCAGGTCTATCGCGGGTGGAAGGCGCTCCCCGAGGCCGAGCGCGTCGCCATCGAGACGAAGCTCCTGCCGGTGAACGACCTGTGCGGGCCACACGCGCGCCCGTACCTCGAGCGGCTGGCGCAGCAGGTCTGGACCAACGGCCACTCGCAGCTCGTCGAGGACAGCCGCGGGTGGTCCGCGCAGGATCTCGCGGTGCGCCTGTTCGTCGCCGACGAAGGGCGCTTCCTGGAGGCGCACCAGGCCCACGCCCTCGACATGATGGAGCACCTGACCGAGTTCCACGGGCGCTACCCGGTCACCCTCAAGCCGACCGCCACCGCCAAGGCGGCGATGAAGGCTGAGATGGCGAGCCACTTCCGCGAGACGGCGTTCGGCGCCCGCTGCCAGGTCGAGGACTTCGCCAACGACGAGAAGTTCGCGCTGTTCATCTTCCACGAGGACGAGGTCGCCCCGTTCGACCGCTTCAACGACAAGGGCGTCGTCGAGCCGGACTGGCAGCGCCCCGTCGTGCGGCTCGCGGCCGTGTTCCAGTTCGAGACCTCCACGCTGCTCGTGAAGGCCCCGCGCGTCGCGGAGCGCGAGAAGCTGCGCGACCTGTTCGCCGAGCTCTTCATCGGCGACGCCGACTACTTCGAGGACACGACCAAGAGCCCGAAGTTCTGCTTCGACCCGCTGCGCGACGACGACTTCGACTTCCCCGTGCGCGGCTTCGACAAGATCGAGGACGTGTCCATCGTGCGCGTCGTGGCCAAGCCCTCGAGCCGCGACGTGAAGCGCGTGACCGTCGAGATGAAGCCGGGCTTCACCGTGCTCGGCGTGCGCGGGCTGCTCGGGGAGCACGGCGTCGATCTGGCGAGCGATGCCATCCACGGCGTGCGGCTGCAGTTCATCTTCGAGGGCAAAGGCCGCTCGAAGTACCGCACCGTCAGCCTGTTCAACCCGAACAATTCGAACCTCAACGACACGGAGCGCGACCGCGTCATCCGTCGCTACCTGAAGGAGTGGGGCATCGATGCCAGCGGACGACGTTCTCCCGTGGAAGCTGCTGCTCTCGAAGCTGCGGCGCAGTGACGACTCGCGCGTGAGCTACGACGAGGTGCTCCGCACCGGCTGGCAGCCGGAGGTGCTCGTCGTGCACGAGCGCGTCCTCGAGTACGGCAAGGCCGACGACTACGAGCCGCCCGGGTGCATCAACGGCTGCTTCCCGAACGTGAACTACGACCTCGGCGCCGCTGAGGGGCTCGTGGCGGTCGCGTGCCCGGAGGAGCCTCCGTGCTGGCCAGGGTGGACGATGGTGCCGCGCACCGAGGTCGAGGCGCTTCGCTGCCGCGCGAAGGACGTGTTCGCCAAGCTCGCCGCGCTGAACCGGCTCTCGCCGATCGCGACGAAGGTGCCGGCGCCATTCCTCGCCGTGGGCCAGGCGCGGCGGCGCGGGATGAACCTCGCCGTCGTGTGGCTGCGTGCCCCAAAGCTCGGTTTCGAGCAGCTCTGTCGCGGGCTGCGCGCGGACCTCGGCGTCGACGGGCTCGTCGTGCTGGTGGCCAGGAAGCCCCCGACCGCGTTCGCCGCCGCCGACAAGATCGTCGCCTTCGAGCTGGAGCTCGACGCCAACGGGTACATGCCGCTCGTGCGCGCCATCGAGGAGCTGACGCCCGATTACCGCGTGCGCGTCCTCGACGACCCGATGCTCGACCTCGACTTCGTCCACCTCCGCTTCGCGACAAAGCCGGGCGATCGCCACGTCATGGAGATCAACGGCCAGGACTTCGGCGGCTTCCGTAAGAGCGACCTGAAGTTCCTGCGCATGCTCTTGCTCGCGGCGGCGCGCAAGCACGGCAAGGACGACGGCTGGCTCGACAAGTCGCGACTGCGCGACGGAAGCGACAAGGACCCGGCGCTCAACGATCTGCGCGCCGATCTCGGCAAGTACGACCTGTACGGGCTCGGCGAGGAGGAGAGGAAGGCGCTTCTGCGCGTGCAGCGCGGCACAGGGCTCATCCGCCTCGGCGTGCCGCCCGAGAACATCGAGCTCGACGCCTCGCTCGCCGACCTCACCTTCGTGGCCACGACGACCACCACGAAGAAGGACGGCACCAAGACCAAGCCGACGAAGAAGCAGGAGGAGGGGCTCCAGAACGCCGCCACCCTGCTCCGCGACTGCCGCCGCCTCGGCGCTCCTGGTGAGGTCGAAGACGCGAAGACCCCGGCGGCTACGAGTCGTCGTGGCCGTAGCGCCCCTTGAAGTTGTCGCGGAACCCGCCGCCGCTCCCCGGCTCGGGCGTCGGGAAGTCGTCGGCGGTGACGACCTTGGTCTTCTCGAAGTCGATCATGACGGCGCGGCGACGGCCGCTGTCGAACGTGACGCGCTCGCTCTCAGCGGTGACGAAGCCGCCCTGCTTCTTGCTCTCGGCCACCAGCCGACGGAGCTGCTTCAGGTCGACCATCTCGCCGTCGTAGTCGATGCGCTTGCAGTGCAGCCGGAAGGCGTCGTACGCGCTCTCGAGA
>Ga0209719_1001424_pt1 | contig 29342 bp, 18 predicted proteins | sample AD_JPNAS2_MetaG_FD_184421 | JGI IMG/M metagenome (GOLD analysis project Ga0209719, IMG submission 184421) | Active sludge microbial communities of municipal wastewater-treating anaerobic digesters from Japan - AD_JPNAS2_MetaG (SPAdes) (version 2) | ecosystem: Engineered > Bioreactor > Anaerobic...
AATCGAGGGCAGTATCTCGGTCGCCGCCGCGAGAATCAGCATGACCATGCACCCGTAGAGGCCTGCTTTGGCGCAGCGCTCAGCCATCGCGTAGTTGTGCCCGCGGTCGCGTGTGTCGGCCGTGCGGCCTTCGGCGGCGGCGAGCATGTCGGTGACCTCGATGGGGGCCTGGGTTTCCGTGGTCTTATTGAGGGTGTTGACGCGGACGGCCTTCTTGATGACGAGCTTCTTTTTCTCGGGGAAGATGGCGGCCTTGATGGTGAGGTCACTGCCGAGGGCCAGCCAGCGTTCCGCATTGGCGTCGTAGTAGAGTGTGTCGGCAGTCACCTGACCGGCCTCGGCCAGCGAGACGAGCTGCTCGATGGTAAAGGGGCCGCGGGCTTCGGTCTCACTCGCGTTACGGATGTAGAATTCCTGCGTCGCCATGGGGAAACAATGCTGTGGGTGGGCTAGTTGCCCGGCAAGCGCGTTTTAGGCAAATGCCGGGCGGTGGCGTGGTTTTACGGAACTTTAGGCAAATGCTTTAGGGATGCCTCGATGGCTTCTTCGGGGTGTTCGTAGTCTTCGAGGCGGCCGGCGAGATGGGCATCGTAGGCGGTCATGTCGAAGTGACCGTGGCCACTGTAGCAGAAAACGATGCATTTGCCATCGTTCTTCCGTGCTTCGTCGATGGCGGCGCGGACGGCGTGTGAGGTCTCCGGGGCTGGGACAAAACCCTCCGTGCGTGCGAATTGGAGCGCGCCCTCGAAGACCGCGTTTTGCGTGTACGAGGTGGATTCGATGAGCCCGAGGTCGGCGGCGTGGGCGACAATCGGGGCCGTGCCGTGGTAGCGGAGTCCACCGGCATGGATGCCGGCGGGCACGAAGTTGAGCCCGAGCGTGAACATCTTGAGCAGGGGCGTGAGCTTGGCGGTGTCGCCGTAGTCGTAGGCATAGGCGCCTTTGGTGAGCGACGGGCAGGCGGAGGGCTCGACTGCGACGATGCGCAGGTCCTTGCGTGCGAGTTTCTCGGGCAGGAACGGAAGGGCAAAACCGCCGAAATTACTGCCGCCACCGACGCAGCCGATCAAGGTGTCGGGCGTCTCGCCGAGCAGCTCCAACTGGCGCTTCGTCTCCAGGCCGATGATGCTCTGGTGGTGGATGACGTGGTTGAGCACGCTGCCGAGGGTGTACTTGGTGTCCTCGTGCTGGGCGGCGTCTTCGACGGCTTCGGCGATGGCCATGCCGAGGCTGCCGGGGGTGTCGGGCATCTTGGCGAGGATGTCGCGGCCGGATTGGGTGCGATCCGAGGGCGAGGCAAACACCTCGCCGCCCCAGATGTGCATGAGCGAGCGGCGGTAGGGCTTTTGGTGGTAGCTGGATTTCACCATGTACACGGTGCAATCCAAGCCGAACGCCTGACAGGCGAAGGCCATCGACGAGCCCCACTGGCCGGCGCCCGTCTCGGTGGTGACGCGGCGCACGCCTTCCTGCTTGTTGTAGTAGGCCTGGGCGATCGCGGTGTTGAGCTTGTGGCTACCGGCCGGGCTGATGCTCTCGTTCTTAAAATAGATGCGGCAATTCGTCTTGAGCGCCTTTTCCAGACGCGTGGCGCGGACGAGCGGGGTGGGTCGCCAGATCTTGTACATCTCGCGCACTTCTTCCGGGATCGGGATCCAGCGTTCGCCGGACATCTCCTGCTCGATCAAGGCCCGCGGAAAGATCGGCGCGAGCTCGTCGGGATTGAGCGGCTTGCCCGTGCCTGGATTGAGCGGCGGAGCCATCGGCGTGGGCATGTCCGCGAGCACATTGTACCAGGCGGTCGGAATCTCGTTGTGGGGGAGATGGACGATTTCAGGGGGCATAGGGAAAAGGATACGCTGTGACACCAAGCGCCGTGCGAATCGACTTTTTTCTCCGCGCAGTCGGCGCGGCGCTCACGATTTTTGCAGGATGTGGTAATTGGCCATCGAGATGCCGCTGAGCATCGCGCCGATGATTCCTAAAAACCCCTGGTCGGTGCCGCACAGGTAGAGGTTGCCGAGCGCGGTGCGGCCCTGCCGGTGCTTCACGGGCGAGCCGTAGATGGCGCCGCCGAGGTGTCCGGTGAAGCGCACGATGGTGCGCGGCGTAAACATGTCGGTGGTGAGTGTGCTCCGGCTCAGTGCGTCGGCCGTGGGCAACTCGGGGAGGAAACGCTGCGCGCTGCGTTGGATCTGGGCGAACCAGTGGCGCTTCGCCTCGCGGTACTCGGCCTCGGGCAACGCAGCCCAGGTGTCGTGATTGGCGAGGCAGGTGCAGCGGAAAAGTCCCTCGGGGAGCTGGCGGTCGGCGCCGAACTCGAAGTTATTCGGCAGGCAGATCACGCCGCTGCGCGTATCGACGGCGCCGGCGGGGCGCTCGTAGGCGAAGCGGTCGGAATCGTTGAAAAACACGATGGTGTCGTCGCCCCAACCGAGCGCGGTCGGCTGGCGGTCGAGCACGGTGATCGTCTCGACGTACGAGAGGTTGCCCGGAGGTGTGGCCGGTGCCGGCGCGGCGTTTGCCGGGCCGTAGATGAGCCGCTCGGTTTCCGGCGCGCCGATGGAGGAAAGGATGTGTGTGGCGGTGATCTCCTCGCCGCTGTCGAGCACGAGCGCGGAGGCCTGACCGGACTGGGCGCGGATCTCGCGCACGCCGCACTTCATGCGCCGCTCGCCGCCGGCCTCACGGTATTTTTCGAGGAGCACGCGCAGGATCACCCGCACGCCGTCGAGCGGGCGCGCGAAGCCTTCCAGGAAGAGCGCCTTGAACATGATCGCGAACTGGCCGAACTCCATGTCGCGCTCCTGTGCGCTGCCGTAGTACATGAGCGGGCAGAAGAGCATGTCCTCCAGCAGCGGATCGGTGAGGTGGCAGCGCACGACGGCGCGGGCGGACTCGGGCGCGGCATCGAGCGCGACATCGTCGGCGGTGCGCACGGCGGTGACGAGGGCGCGGAAGCCGTCGATCTGCGCGGGGAATTTCGCAGCGACCTCCGCCTCCAGCACCGAGAAATCGTTGGTAAACGCGAGCGAGGTGTCGCCGCGCGGGCCGAAGGCGATGCGCGAGCGTTTCTGCGGGCACAGCGCGAACTCGTCGCGGTCGATGCGCAGTTGCCGGAGGAGTTTGCCGAGGGGCGTGCCCTTGGTGCCGGGCGGCACATAGTTGGTCAGCGCGTGCAGGCCGACGTCGAACTTGCGGCCGGCGATGCTATAAAAACCGTTGAGGCCGCCGGGCGCATTGTGGCGCTCGAAGATGCACACGCGTTTGCCGAAGTGCGCGAGGCGGATGCCGGCGGCGAGGCCGGACATGCCTGCGCCGATGATGGCGACGTCGTAGTGCGAGGCGGTGTTCATGAGGGGGCGTGGTCGGGAGGGGAACCAGAAGGCGACGGTGCGCCGGGAGGAAGTCTTTTTTCGCCCGACGTGCGTTTCCGTGCGGGCACAAAAAAGCCGGGAGGTCGTCCCGGCTCCGTGTTGGCGCGAGCTGCGGCTTATTTGCCGAGCGCGGCGAACTTCGGCACGAGGTACTCGGCGCTGCTGTCGAGCGAGGCGAGTTTCATGTACTCGGACTCGGGCACCTCGATGCCATGGCGCTTGCGCAGCTCCATGACGATGTCGAGGAAGTCCATGCTATCGAGCTGGAGCTGATCGCGCAGGCGCACATCGGGTTTCACATTCGAAAGGTCCTCGTCGGGCGCGATGTCGGCGATGATGTCGAGAACCAGCTTCTTGCATTCGTCTTGAGTCATAGGATCAGGATATGGGGCGAATTAGGCGGCAAATCGTTTCACGATCAACGTGGAATTTATGCCGAGCATGCCAAAAGAGTTGTTCAGGATGGTGTCGACCTTGGCGACGGCCTTGGGCTGGTTGATCACCAAGCCGGCCAGTTCGCACTTCGGGTCGAGCTCGTCGACGTTGATCGTCGGGTGGACGATCCGGTCGGTGAACGAGGGGAGGTTGCCCGCGAGTTCGAGGGCACCGGCGGCGCCCATGCAGTGGCCGATGAAGCTCTTGGTGTTGTTGACGTAGGTGTCGGTGCAGTCGGGCCCGAAGATGGTGCGCACGGCCTCGCATTCCTGTACGTCGCCCATCGGCGTGGAGGTGGCGTGGGTGTTGACGATGTGGATGTCGCGCGGGGTCATGCCGGCGTGGGCGATGGCCTTGCGGATGCACTCGGACTGGCGCGGCGGGTAGGGCAACACGTAGTCGGTCGCGTCGCTGTTGACGTGGTAGCCGGCGATTTCGCCGTAGATTTTGGCGCCGCGGGCGAGGGCGTCGTCGAGGCGCTCCAGCGTGTAGAGGCAGCCGCCTTCGGAGATGACGATGCCGTTGCGGGCCTTGTCGAAGGGGCGGGAGGCCTTGTGCGGGTTTTCGTGCGAGGCGAGTGCGCCCTGGGATTTAAACGCGGCGAAGATGCCGAAGGTGCCGGGGCTCTCGCTCACGCCGCCGCAGATGGCCAGATCGACTTCGCCGAGGCGCAGCATCTGCGCGGCGTGGATGATGCCGAGGTTGCCGGCGGCGCAGGCGGCGCCGAGCGTGTACGCGGGGCCGGTGATGCCGAGGTTGAGCGTGGTCTCGCCGGCGGGGTTGTTGGCGACGGAGCGGGGGTTGTGGTAGTGCGACCAGTACTTGGTGTCGTAGTTGTACTGGGAGAGCGCGTAGATTTCGTTTTCCGTCTCGACGTTGCCGTGCTCGGTGCAGCCGATGTACACGCCCACGCGGTTCTTGTCGAAACTGTCCCAAGCGACGCCGCTGTCGGCGACGGCTTCCCGCGCGCAATAAATGGAGATGGAGCCGGCGCGCGTGCCCACGCGGAGCTCTTTTTTCTTCTGGTACTTCAGCGGATCGAAGTGGCAGAGGCCCGCGATCAGCTTGCCCATGTAGCGCACCTCGACGGGCTCGATCCCGGCGACACCGGTGAGCAGGTTGTTGCGGAACTCAGTCAGGTTGTTGCCGTTGGGGGCGGTGAGGCCCACGCCGGTGATGACGATGCGCGGTAACGTTAAGGGCATGGAGGGGAAAAAGCGCTAGCCATCTCGTGTCGGAAGGCAATACAAGCCTGCCTCCATTTTTAAGCCCATGAACGTACTTGTCGTCGGAGGTGCCGGTTACATCGGCAGTCACTGTGTTCGCCAACTGATCGCCGCCGGCCACCGCCCCGTGGTCCTCGACAATCTCGCTTACGGACACCGCCAGGCCGTCTCCCAGGAGATTCCGTTTTACGCGGCCAATCTCGGCGACACCCCCACCGTGCTCAACATCCTGCGCCAGGAGAAAATCGAGCTGGTGATGCACTTTGCCGCCTTCTGCTACGTGGGCGAGTCGGTCACCGCTCCGGTGAAATATTATGAGAACAACGTCGTGGCGACGCTGCACCTGCTCGACGCGATGCTGCAGGCCGGCGTGAAGAAATTCGTCTTCTCATCGACCTGCGCGACCTTCGGCGTGCCCGAGCGCCTGCCGATGACCGAGGACCTCCCGCAGGCTCCGATCAACCCCTACGGCCAGACCAAGCTCGATGTGGAAAACATGCTCAAGGCGCTCTCGACCGCGCACGGGTTGAGCTTCGCCGCCTTCCGCTATTTCAACGCCGCCGGCGCCGCCGAGGACGGCACCATCGGCGAGGACCACAATCCCGAGACGCACCTCATCCCGCTCGCGATCCAGGTGGCCACCGGCAAACGCGCCAACCTCCAGGTTTTCGGCACCGATTACCCGACGCCCGACGGCACCTGCCTGCGCGACTACGTGCATGTGGACGACCTGAGCCGCGCGCACATCGCCGTCTTCGATAAACTCGCCACGCCCGGCGCGCGCTTCTTCTACAACCTCGGCACCGGAAAACCGTTCTCCGTGCGCGAAATCATCCAGGCCGTCGAAAAGATCACGGGCAAAAAAGTGCCGGTGATCGAGTCGCCCCGCCGCGCCGGCGATCCTCCGGCGCTCTTCGCCGATTCCTCCAAGGCGAAGAAAGAGCTCGGCTGGACGCCCAAGTTCATGGACGCCGAGTCGGTCATCGCGACCGCCTGGAAGTGGCACCAGTCACATCCCAACGGCTACGGCGACGCCCGCTGAGCCTATCGCTTCGAAAAAGCCCGCCGCGTGCGGGCTTTTTTGCGGCTCAGGCGAGCGGGGCAAAGGTGGCCACGGGCTTGCTCTTCCCCTTCACGGGCAGCGGCGGGGCATCTTTGAAGCGGTGCGCGGCGCCGTTGCGTCGGCGCGTCTCCTCGGAGACGAGGATGTGTTCGCCGTGGATTTTGGTGAGGCTCTCGATCCGTGAGGCGAGGTTTACCGTGTCGCCGATGGCTGTGTACTCGCGCCTGTTGGGCGCGCCGATGTCGCCGATCACCGCCGGGCCGCTGTGGATGCCGATGCCCATGCGCAGCGGCGCCTCGCCGCGTGCTGCGCGCCGCTCGTTCACCTTGGCGAGATTGGCGTACATCTCGACGGCACAGTTGACCGCGCGGATGGCATGGTCTTCCTGCGCGACCGGCGCGCCGAAATAGGCCATCACTCCGTCGCCCGTATATTTATCGAGCGTGCCGCCGTGACGGAAAATCGTCTCGACCATGATGGCGTGGTATTCGTTAAGCCAGGCGACGATCGTTTCGCTCGGCTGGGCCTCGCTCATCGCGGTGAAGTCGCGCAGATCGCTGAAGAGCACCGTGACTTCGAATGATTTTCCCGCACCGAGCGCCCCGCTCTCTTGCTCCACGAAGCGCGCCACTGCGGGCGAGAGATAGCGGCCGAGCCGCTCCCTCCTCGCGTTTTCAGTCACCACCTGACGCACGAGCGCAAGCCGCCGGTGGCGTGCGAAATCGCAGAGCGCCGCGCCGGCCAGCAGGAGGAATACCGACGAGATCATGCCGCCTGTGGAGTCCTGTACGGACCATTGCAACGCGACCTCCGCGGCGCAGCCGGCCAGCGCCGTCCACCAAATCGAGCTCGCACGCAGCGTTTGCGCGGCCAGCAGTACGAGAAACAGAAAGAGTCCCACGCTGAAGGCCGCCACGGCACGCTCGCTCGTCGAGGTGGCCAGCGAACCGGACTGGATGAGAAAGACCATTGGCACGTCGAGCACGGCGACAATCCAGCCGCCCACACGGCCCAGCGATTCGCGCCGGCGGTACGCGCCGAGCAGCAGTAACGCGGCGATCCAGTAGAGGGCGGCGTCGCGCAGGGAGCCCCGCCAGGCTTCATCGTGCAACACGGCTCCGAGGACGACGTGCAGCGCGAAGAACAACGTGGCGACGAGCGCACGGCCATAATTGACGAGGCGGGCGTTGCGCAGGGCTTCGCGGCGCCAGGCTTGATCAAGTGCCTCGGTGAGGTGGGGCGCGCTCTCGGCCGTGGCGGCGTCGTGCGCGAAGAATCGGAGTAACCAACGCATGCCCCACGTTAGCCGGGCCTTGCGGCCCGGCCAGCGTGCACTCCAATTTGCCCCAACCTACGTTGGCGATTGGTAGCCAACATAGGTGTCACCGGCTCTGTGAATCCGTGGCGTCGGCGACGGGTGAAGGGGGCGAGAAAGGGAAGGAACAGGCGTGTCACCGGCTCTGTGAATCCGTGGCGTCGGCGACGAGCTGTACGATGCCGTAGGCGACTACGACGACACGTGTCACCGGCTCTGTGAATCCGTGGCGTCGGCGACTGCGCGGTCACGTTTGCGAGGCGGCGCACCACTTGTGTCACCGGCTCTGTGAATCCGTGGCGTCGGCGACGCGCAGCAGCAGCCCGAGCGTGGGCGTGCTGAAGTGTCACCGGCTCTGTGAATCCGTGGCGTCGGCGACCTCCGTGGTGGAGTTGAGCGGGCGGATTGTCATGGTGTCACCGGCTCTGTGAATCCGTGGCGTCGGCGACTGGGAAGATCGGGGCGCGTGAAATCACGCAGGCCGTGTCACCGGCTCTGTGAATCCGTGGCGTCGGCGACCGGCGAGTGTGGCTTCAGTTCTCCGATGATGGCAGTGTCACCGGCTCTGTGAATCCGTGGCGTCGGCGACGCCGGGGGCGGTCTCTATAAGCCTGCATCAATAGTGTCACCGGCTCTGTGAATCCGTGGCGTCGGCGACCCGGCTGACGTTTTTCAGCCAACCCCTGCGAAAGGTGTCACCGGCTCTGTGAATCCGTGGCGTCGGCGACGCGCCAGCAAGATACTCTCCACCCTCAAAGGCGAGTGTCACCGGCTCTGTGAATCCGTGGCGTCGGCGACGCATGTATCGACTGCAACCGTGGAAAGTCAGACAAGGTGTCACCGGCTCTGTGAATCCGTGGCGTCGGCGACGGAGCGTCGCGCGATGCTCATGGGCCGTCTCGGGTGTCACCGGCTCTGTGAATCCGTGGCGTCGGCGACCTGCGAAACTCACGACATCTGATTCGGATTGCCCAAGGTGTCACCGGCTCTGTGAATCCGTGGCGTCGGCGACATCGCGGGCAAGTTGGTCCCGTTCGGTACGGCTGTGTCACCGGCTCTGTGAATCCGTGGCGTCGGCGACAACTTCGAGCGACGCCAAGGGCTTTGGTGGGTTGTGTCACCGGCTCTGTGAATCCGTGGCGTCGGCGACGGAGCACCGCCAGCACAGGGAAATATTTATCCAGGTGTCACCGGCTCTGTGAATCCGTGGCGTCGGCGACGGATGCGACGCGGTACTCGCAGCCGGCGCTGGTCAGTGTCACCGGCTCTGTGAATCCGTGGCGTCGGCGACACAGGAGCAGGAACTCCACGAGCTGCGCAAAGAGTGTCACCGGCTCTGTGAATCCGTGGCGTCGGCGACCGGAACTTCGAGCGACGCCAAGGGCTTTGCTGGCTTGTGTCACCGGCTCTGTGAATCCGTGGCGTCGGCGACGCCTTTGCCTGGTCGAGAAAGCCGGCGGCCTGGGGTGTCACCGGCTCTGTGAATCCGTGGCGTCGGCGACACCAGATGAGGAACACGACCGCAAGAGCCCAGAGTGTCACCGGCTCTGTGAATCCGTGGCGTCGGCGACGAGCGGCTGACAATCAAGGGGGAAAAAGACCTCGCGTGTCACCGGCTCTGTGAATCCGTGGCGTCGGCGACCTCGCCGATTTGCATATCGGACGTCGTACCGGGGTGTCACCGGCTCTGTGAATCCGTGGCGTCGGCGACAGCTACCGGTTGGCTGTATTGAGATCCAAGTGGTTAAGACTACGTCTGCGATCAACTCGTCGGAGGCGGATGCAACTCGGTCGCGTCGATGGCAGTCGTGAATGGATGTCGCACCGGATGCGGGCCTTCTGGGGCGCGAGCATCTCGGCGGAGCCCTACCGGCACTGGGTCGCTCGCCGGAAAATGTACAAGGAACGGATTCGACAATAAACCGGCCGCAGGGCTGCTCGTTTTACGGGAAGACACTTACTGCGATGTTCCGCCATCCCTTGGATGGCAGGGTCGAAAAAAGGTGCGGCGTGCCGTGGGTGCAAGCTTTCAGATGACGACCACGTTGGCGCTGGGCACGGGCAGACCGGGGCCGAGCACGGTGGCGCGCGCGCGGGCGGCATCGGTGTCGGTATCGAGGGCTAGGAGGAGCACCTCGTCTTCATCGTGTTTGATGATTTCCCGCAGGTGGCGCTCCAGGCGCACGCGATCGATCTCCTTGAGCTGGCAAAAGAACACCGAGAACTGCCAGGGCTCGCCGTACCCTCTGAGCAATCGATGCACGCGGCGTAGCCGGCGCGCGTCGCGGATGTCGTAGCAGACGAGGTAGCAGCGGCGCATGGCGCTCAGCGGGTTTCCAGAAAGGCGAGTTTCGGCACTTCGCCCAGGCACCACGCCGAGATGAGCCGTGCGTGGAGATGGAGCATGCGGCGATAGGTGAGTCGGTAGTCGAAGACGGGGTGCGTGATTTCCGTTTCCATCCGCCGGCCGTAGGCCCGGAAGAACACGCGGCGCCCGTGCTCGGTGAGCGCGCAGCCGCCGGCGGTGCAGGCAAAATGGCCCTCGGCGAACTCGCCCTTGTTGAATGCGGTTAGGGCGAGCGAGTCGGCGATGAGTGGGCGGAAGGGCTCCATCAGGTCGAGCGCCAGCGCGGGGCGTCCGGGCCGGGAAACATGCAGTGCGCCGAGAGAGGGCTCCAGTCGCGCGAGGCGCAGGGCGGTGACGCATTCATGGGTGAGCAGGCTGTAGGCGAGCGAGAGTACGGCGTTGACGGGGTCGGGCGGCGGGCGGCGCTGCCGTCCATTGGCCTGGAACTGCGGGGCGTAAGGCTCGCGCAGCATCCCGTGAAACTCACCGAAATAAAGCGCCGCACAGGCACCTTCGATCCCGCGCAAGACGGGAATATCGGGGGCGCTTTCGAGGTCGCGGGCGAGCGAGTCGAGCGCGGGGATGAGGGGCGGCGGCAGGTTGGAGTGGTTGCGCAGCAGGAGCGTGCGCTGGTTGGCGAGTTTGGCGCGCAGAAGTGCCCGCGTCAGCTCGATGGACGGGGCCTGCTCATCCAACTTTCGCACCTGCGCTCGGCGCACGAGGGCGCTGACGGAGTCGAGCGGATCGAGCATGGCCGTGAGGCGGCCGGCGGCGCTGCACCAGGCGACAGGTTTGCCGAGGTCGGCCAGGGTGTGCACAGCCTGGGTGGAGAGTTGCACGCTGCCGAGCAGCATGAGCGACTCGAGCTGGGTGAGCGGGATCTCGCGGAGCACCTCGCCGCCCCGCGACGAGACGCGCAGACACTCGCCACGCACGCCCACGGTGGCGCCCTTGGCCTGGGCGACGACGAGCAGGCCGTCGGCCAGTGGGGGCCAGAGCTTTCTGGGGGTGAGTTCGTCGGTGGGATCATCGCTCGCCTGCTGGTGGGCGATTTCGTCGGGTAGGCAGAAGGGCTGGAGCGAACAACCGTCGCAGCGCGGGTCGTGGAGCAGCGGGGGCGGGCGTCTGCCGGCTGCGGCAGCCTGACGGGCGGCGGTCAGACAGCCGAGCGCCTCTTGCTTGAGCGAATCGTCGATGGGGACGCGGAGCCGGAGGCGTTCGCTGGCGTAGTAGAGCACGCCTTCTGAAACGGCATAGCCGGCCTCGGTCAGCAGCAGCGCCTGCAACCCGAGTTGCACCCGGTCGGTCGGCCACGGGGTGGGCGCACCAAGTCCCGACTCGGGCGGGGGCGCGTCGTCATCGCTGGAGTGCAAGTGCCGAGGGCGTCGTGGCCGGCCTTTGCGGTACTCGACAGGCACGGCGGCGTTTTCATGAAACTCGGCCAGATCGAGCGTGGCTGTGAGGCCGAGGGTGGCACTGGTAAGGACGAGGCTGCGCACGGGCGTCGGCCGGTCTTCGCCGGGCGGAGGTGGCGCAGCACCGGTTGCATCCACTCGCGTGTGGACCGACTGGCCCTCCTCGGTGTCGGCACTGGGCAGGTGCACGCCTTCGACCTCCATGAGGTAGAAGAGGCGTGGGCAATAGGCGTGCTCGGCGACGTTGCGCGCCGGCCAGAGTGCTTCGTCGCTCATACGAGTTCCTGGGCTGCGGCGGGATCGTCTGAGTTGTGGCGGCGGAGTCGGTCGCAGACGCGGGAGAGCACGGACCGCTGGTAATCGGTGTAGAGTTGCCAGCCCGTTTCGGGCAATGGCGTGCCTGCGGGATCGCGCCAGAGATTGTAGCGGGTGATCGCGGTGTCGCCCTGGCGACGTTTCCGTTTGGTGGTGGCAACGGATTGCGCGGCGGTCTGACCGAGCGAAAGCACGGTCAGTTTCTCGACGGCGGCCGAGCCTTTGATGTCGTCGGCCACGAGCCGGAACGCGCCTGCGGCATCGAGTGGCTCGGCGAGCAGGTGCCACCACGTGCCCGACCAGTCCGGATCGAGAAGTGGGCGCAGGCCGATGTTGGCGGAGGCGTTGAGGTCGGCCTGGATGTCGGGTGAGCCATCGGCGGCGGAGACGAAAAGATCGCCGCCGCGTTGCGGCAGGCGGAGCGGCAGCGGTGTCGTGGGCTTCTTGTCCGGGGCGTAGGCGGAGCGTCGGGCGAGTTGCCACTTGCCGTCGGCGGAGAATGTCCAGTGTCCCCATCGGTCGGTCCAAGTGCGGGCGGCCGGTTGCCAGCGGGCGAAGATCTCGGACATCAGTGCCTGCTCGGCACTCTCGGCTTTCTCGCGCCGTTTGGCCCACCAACCGGTCGTGGCGACGAAGTCCGCCACCGGTACATCGACGCAGCGCAGGCCGGGGGCGCCGGTGCGGGCGTCCTGGCGCGAGGTATAGGAAGCGGTGACGTCTCGGAGGAACAGCCCGTGGAGTTCGCATTGGTCGGACAACTGTTTCTTGAGTTGTCCTGCGGCCCACTGCTGAAGCCCGCGATTCTCGCGCCGCAGTCGGGTCTCATCGGGCCGGTAGTGATCGAGCCGCTCGATGACGATGGCGTGACAGACTGGATGCGTGCCGACACTGGCGCGGGCCGCGAGGTGGCGTCGCTCGCCGGGATCCAAGGGGGAGCGGGTGTCGCGTTCCGGTGCTGCACCGAGGCCGAGCGCGGCTTCCGCCAGACGGCTGGCGAGCTGGCGCACGCGGTTCTCACGGAGTTGCTCAAAGGTGTCGCGTAGCCGCTGGCCGAAGCGTTCGAAGTGGGTATCGCCCTCGGCGGGAATGTTGGCGCGGAGATTGTCCGGCGTTGGCCGCATCGCGAAAGCCTTCTGCGTGCGCCAGAGGCTTTCGATTAGGGAAAGGCGGTCGAGTGAGAGGCCGCCGAGGTGGCGGGCCGCGCCGAGCCGAGAGAGGTGAGACTCTTGCTCCTCTTGGGTGAGTCGGTCGTGGAACCCCCGGCGATCGATGCGTGGCATGAGCCAGCGACGCAGCCAGCGGAGACTTGATTGGACTTCCGTGCTCTGGCGCTCCCACGCGATGCGGAGATCGGCGCTGAGGGCGGCGCGGAGCTCCGGGGCGGCGACGAGTCGTTGGGCTGCTGGTGCGAGTTTGGTGAGGAGAGACTCCTCGCGCTTCTTGCGCGTGCGGTCGGAGGGCGGCACGGGCAGTTCGCCAAGGTGGCGTTGCCACGCGGCGGCAACTTCGGCGGAGCGCCACCGGTCTCCGGTGGCGGCACGGTGGGCGTGGGCGAGCGCGGCGGAGATGCACGCGGCATCGGCAGACTCGGTGAGACCACAGACGGCACGGGCGAGGTCGCGGGCGAGATTGAGGCCGCGCTGAACGGCGGTGACGCATTCGCCCATGAGCTCGCCGATGTCCCGAGGGAGATCCAGCGTGGCGGCATCGCTGCGGCCGAGTTTTGCCAGCCGTTCACGAACCTCCGCGATCTCCGCCGGAGATGCGGCGCGAGGTGCTTCATCTTCTCCGGGGAGTTTGACGAGGAACTGGCGTTCCAGCAGCGCCCAGGGGGCCGGGTGGGGGCGGCCATCGGGCAGGGTGTCGCCTCCAACTCGGCGGAGCACGACCCGGCCGGGTTTTCCGTCGGTACGTGGCAATTGGCTGTGGAGCACGTCGGCGGCAGGGGTCGGCCGGCCGGCGGTTTTGCAAAGTTCGGCGACATCGGCGGACGAGAGCACTCGCCAGACGGTACAGGCGGCGGCGTGGCGCAGACCGAGGTCGACACCGAGCACGCGTAGGCCGGGGATACGGCAGAGTTCAAGGCGACTGTGCTTGGCGCGCACCTTGTTGGCGGCTACGTGCGGGGCGCGATCGTCGGGGCCGGTGGGGTTGGCCTTCCAGAATTTTTTCCAAGGCCCGATAGTTTTGGGCAGGTCAGGGGAGGTGGAAAGGAACCAACGGAGTTTGGCGATGAGGGGGGCGCGATTCGGGCTATTGGCGGGCAGTCGGTCGATGGCGTCGAGTTGATCGCGCGGAGCTTGGAGGCGGGCGTTCCAGTTAACCTTATCGAGAGCCGCCAGCGGTGCGATTGGGACGTCGGGTTCCAGTCCGGCTGCCGCTCGGCCGAGGCGTGTGTTGCGAGGCGCATCGCGGAGTGCGGCGAGTTTGTCGGGATCGATATCCAAGCCCAGGTCGGTGGCCAGCCGTGAGCCTGTCCAGGGCAGCGTGAGCGTGCCGGTGGTGTTTACTGGGAGGAGTACATCAAGGTCGAGCGTCCGGCGGCATTCCGCTGCTTTGGCGAGCAACTCGACGCGGTCCTTCCCAAGGCGTTTTCGTTTCTTCTCCTGCTTTGGATTGGCGGTGCCGGCGGGGGGAATCGCGGCCAGCTCTCTGTCGAGCTCGCGGAGTTCGCGCAGTTGTTCCGCCGCATGGAAGACCACGCCGGGGCGGGAATTTCCGAAATCGACGAAGACGGGATGGGCCAGTTCGTCGGGGTGGCGGTAGAGCGGCACCTTGCGGCGCCGGCTTTGGACTTTGGCATCCGTGCCACGCACGAAATCAGCCAGGGCTTCGGGGCTTCCTTCGGGCGCACGCCAGACGACGGTCGCTTCATCCGAGGCGAGGGCTTCGAAGAGTTGGATGTCGCCGAACTTGTCCTCGGTGTCCTGAAGCTCGTGGGCTACGTCGATGCGGTCCTGTGCGGTCTTGCATTCTGGCCGTGCCCAGCGGGCCACGATGGCTGACCAGCCGCCGACAGCGCGGCGTCGGATGCGGTAGTCTTCGAGGGCGCCGGTGTCTTCGGTGCGGCGTGCGCAGTAATCGCGGAGCCACTGGAAGGCGGCCGGGTGCTCTTGTTCGATTTCGTCAAGCCGACGGCTTTCGGTGATGAACTTCTCGCGGGCGGCTTCGGCGTTCTTGGCCGAAGAGTGGGCCGCCGAGACACGCCGGGCGGCGTGGTCGAGCATGACAGAAATTTCGCGATGCCGGGATGCCCCGCCTTGCGGACAGAGGTAGGTGAGTCCACAGGCTCGCTCCACCACCGAAAGCAGAAGGCCTGCATAGACGCGGGCGCCCTTGCCAGCGCCGTTGGCCTTGGCTCGTGCCTCCGCCAAATTGTCGGCAGCCGCCTCTTTGAGGCGCGCAATTTGTTCAGGCTTGATGGATGCGGATTCCAGCAGTGCCTCTAGTCGGATACGTGTTGCCGAGGGACGGCCTTTGGCGGCGATTGCCGCGAGAATCGAGGAGTTCTCCGGCGGAACCGCCAGTGCTTGAGCGAGCGAGTTGACTGCTGCCGTGCCGGGCCGACCTGAGAGGTCTTCATCTGACCAGTTCGCGATCACCCCGTAAGATTGAATGAGGCGTTCGTAGTCAGATCCGAGTCCGGTTCCAAAGCGGGCAGATAGAAAATGACCGGCGGCCTGTACCATTGGGGCCGGATCGGAGCTTGGACCATTGGATGCAATGTCTTCCGTGTCCGTTGCGGGCTTTGAAAGAAAGGCTTCAGGGGTGCCAAGGAAGTGGCCGAGCAGGTCCCACCCTTCGATACCGGCGAACAATTTGCCATCATCGGATGCTTCGACTTTGGCGGCGAACTCACGGAAAGCGGCGTGGCGGTTCACCCAGGTGCCTTCATCTCGGATGCGGGCGTTCAAGGCCGGGAGACAGTCGTCTGCCCATTGCTGGCGATCGGACTCAGGCACGCCTTGCTCGACGAGGATTTGGCGGAAGGTTGCCTCCAGATCGGTGGTGAGGATGCGAAACCGTTCGGGGGCGTGTCGGGTGTCCTCAACGGTGAGCCAGCAGAGCGAGAGCAACCGTCGGCGCCAGCGTTGCTCTTCCGCTGTCGGCGGACGTTGCGTCCGTTTCTCGGTGATCGGAATCTCGTCGACCCAAGTGTGGGGCAGCCCACCGCGGAGGGTCAGGAGAGCTTCGCCAAAGGCACGGGCACCGCGATTGACAGCACAGTGCGTATGCCAGAGGGCGGCGGCTTGTTCGGGCAATGGACGAAGACGGGCGGTGTAGGCACGCTGGGGCATGGGCCGAGAGTGTTCACTCGGCCGTCAAATACAAGCCGCACTTGATGATGCGATTGGAACTCTTCGACTCCGGTGCGTGGTGCCCCGCTCATCGCATTTTTGCCGACGGGCAATCTGCCCAGCGCGCTACAACACGCGGCCGGCGCGGATCGTCTCGCGGTACCAGTGGTAGCCGAGCTTGGGTGTGCGGCGCTGCGTGGCGTAGTCCACATGGACGAGCCCGAAGCGGCTGCGATAGCCCTCAGCCCACTCGAAGTTGTCGAGGAAGCTCCAGTGATAATAGCCACTGACGGGGAAGCCCTCTTCGCGCGCGCGCAGCACCTGCCGCAGGTAGGCGCGGGTGTAGGCGATGCGGTCCACATCGGAGACGAGCCCGGTGGCGTCGGCCGTGGCGCTGTCGGAGAGTCCGTTTTCGCTCATGAAGATCGGCAGGCGCCGGCTCCCGAGTTGTTCGCTGGCGAGGCGGATCCCCCAATACGCCGCCTCGGGAATGATGCTCAGCCAGGGCAGGCCGCCCTTCGGATAACCGGTGGGAATCGCGATGCCCTCGTAACCGCGGCCTTCGGGCGAGGCCTTGAAATAGCTGCCAGTGTAGCAATTGAAGCCGAGCTCATCGAGCGGCTGGGCAATGATCTTCCAGTCGCCGTCGGAGACCTCGGGGAGCCGCTCGCGGTGCAGTTCCGCCCAGGCCGGGTCCCAGTTGCCGTGCAGTAGCGGGTGCAGGATGGCGCCGTTGACGAACGAGTCGTCGAAGGCCTTTCGGGCGGCGGCGATGTGCTCGGGCGTTTCGACGATGGGCACGCAGCTTTCGAAGTTTTCCGCCGCGGCGATGCGGCACGGACGCGGCGAGGCGGCGCGGATCGCCTGGGTACCGAGTCCGTAGGCGAGGAGCGCGTGATGGATGATCTGGGACTGCTCGCGTGGTATGCTCAGGGTGATGCCCGGCGCGTGCGGCGGCGTGTGGCCGACCGCGTAGCCGCTGTAATAGGCAAACGTGGCGATCTCGTTGAGAGGGATCCAGCGGTCGATCCGGTCGCCGAGCCGCGTGGCGACGGCGGTGGCAAAGTCGGCGAAATCCTTCGCGACCTCGCGGCTTTGCCAGCCGGCGTAGCGGTCCTGCAACGCTTGCGGCAGGTCCCAGTGGTAGAGCGTGGCGTGCGGGGTGATGCCGTGCTCGCGCAGGCAGTCCACCAGCCGGCGGTAGAAGTCGACGCCCTTCTCGTTCACGGCGCCGCGGCCCTCCGGCACGATGCGCGGCCAGGCGATGCTGAACCGGTAGTGCTTCACGCCGAGCGCGGCCATCAGCGCGATGTCGTCGGCCATGCGGTGATAGTGGTCGCAGGAAACATCCACGGTGCCGCCGTCGGCGATGCGGCCGGGCTGGCGGCAAAACGTATCCCAGATGCTCGGCCCGCGCCCGTCCGCGGAGGCGGCGCCCTCTACCTGGATGGCCGCGGTGGCGACGCCCCATTCGAACTCGGGGACTTTGGGAGCGGCGGTGGTGGCGGGCGTGGTGGCGGCATCTGGCGCGGCGAAGTTGAGCGCGGGCGTGGCGAGTGCGGCGGCGGTCAGGCCGATGCCTTGAGCGAGAAACTGGCGACGGCCGGAGGGAGAGGCAGGCGAGGTGGACATGTGCGAAAAGGCGTGTTTTCGGGCGGGCTAAAACGGACGAGGGCCGCAGCTGCGGCCCTCGTGGACTGTGTTTTATTTTTTCGGGGCGAGGATCTGGAGCAGCTCCTCATCGGGCTTGCCGGTGAGGTCTTTGAGACCGAGCCATTCGTAGACGCCGAAGTCGCCCTTGTATTCCCAGTTGGCGTAGGCGATGCCTTCGGAAGCGAAGACGCCGACGAGGTCGCGGTAGTAGGCGAGGCGGGCTTTGCGCGGGACGGTGGGCAGGCAGCCGAACTCGCCGCAATAGAGCTGGAGGCCGAGCTCCTTGGCGCGGCGGATGGCCGGTTCACACTCCTTGCGGAGCAGGGCGGGGCCCCAGTCCGCGGCGGCGTTGCCGATCTGGTTCATCAGGCTTTCGTCGTAGTTGCGGGTGAGCTCGGCAAAGGTTTCGGCGCTCACAATCGGGCCGGGGTAGTTGACCGGGCCGGTGTAGACCTTGATGGGCACCCAGTCGGCTTTGTAGTGGGTGAGCAGCAGCGGGGTGTAGGTGTGGAAGCTGAGGATGATGTTCTTGTCGCCCTCGGGGACCTTGAGGAACGGGACGTTCTCGGGCATCTGCCAGCGGTTGGCGCCGAAGATGAAGACGCGGTTGGGCTCCGCCTTGCGGAGCATCGTGTAGCATTTTGCGATGAGCTGGTTCCAGTCCTCGGGATTATCGGCGACGGGTTCGTTGAGGATTTCGTACGCGACCTGATCGACGGGGAAATGGCGGAGTCGTGCGGAGAGATCGCGCCAGAGATCGAGGAGGTGTTCCTGCTCGGCGGGATCGGTCCAGAGGGTGTTTTTGAGCCCTTCGTTGACCGCGTTGAAATGGTGCGAGTTGAGCGTGTGCAGATCGACGATCACGCGCAGGCCGGCCTTTTGGGCCCACTCGATGGCAGTGATCAGGCGCTTAAACTCGGACTCGATGGCTTGTCCCTTGGCGGACCAGAGTTCCTTTTCGTCGACCGGGAGGCGGATGTGATCGAATCCCTGGGCTGCGATGAACTGGACATCTTTTTCGGTGAACCAGCTTTCGCGGGGAGCCCAGCCGAAGTCTTGCGAGAGCCAGTGGCTGATGTTGGTGCCGCGCTGGATGGCGAAGCCGGCGGGGTTGGTGGGGGCGGCTGTCGCGGTGAGGGGAGCGATCAGCGAGCCGAGGCAGAGCGCGAGGCCTGCGAACAGGGAGCGTGAGGTCGGGGTGTTTTTCATGAGAAGAGGTGGGTCGAGTGTTGGCCGGAGTGGGAGGATAACGAGCTGTCTGGAAGGCTTACGTTAGCGCGGTGCCGGTTAACGCAGGGGGATGCGGTAGAGCACGCAGCTGCGGGCGGGGACTTCGAGCGGCTGAGCGGCATCGAGGCCGTCGGTTTGCACGATGTCGACGCGGCGCGGCTTGCCGGGGAAGTTGACGGCGCGTTCGTCGGGGCCGCCGATCATCCAGCGGGTCGCCGGGCCGTCGGGTTGGAGTCCGGTCAGGGCGAGTGGCAGAGCGGCGGGTTTCTCGGTCGGATTGACGATGGCGACCGTGAGTGCCTTGCCGTCGGCGGTGAGGGCCGCGGCGACGTCGAGCGGGGCGAAGTCCTGCGCGATCTTGATCGGCGTCTGGCCGAAATGGGCACGGTACATTTGGAGCACGAGTCCGGTCGTTTCTGTCTCGGCCGCGGTCTTCGAGGTTTTGATGGCGCCGATCACGTTTACCGTTTGGGCGTAGTGGGCCATCTGGATGATGTCGCTTTGCCGGTAGTACTCGTGGAGAGCGGCGGCGATGCCGAGTGCGTCGGCGAGGTCGTAGGCGCAGCCGAGCTCGCCGAAGGTGTATTCGCGGTGCCAGTAGTTCCACTCGTCCATGGCGATGGGGACGATGCGGCCCTTCAATTCGGGGCGGCCGGTCTGGAATGCGCGGTGCTGCTCGGCGACGTTGCGGATCGCGGTGCGCAGCAGGCCGACGTGGGTTTCGAGCGGGGCGCGGGCGGTGCCGGGCTCCCAGGGGAGGCGGCCGGCGTAGACGTGTTCCGAGATCAGATCCATACGGTCGCCGCAGGCCAGGAGCATGCCTTCGGACCAGCCGAGGCCGCGCTTCACCTGCTCGGGATCGTTGTCCTTGTTGATTTTCCCGATGGAACCGACGCCGACCAGCACGAGCGATGGATCGACGGCGTGCATGGCTTTGGCGACGAGGTTGTGCTTCAGCGCGTACTGGTGGAGTTGCATGAAGCCGAGCTGCCAGGGGCCGAACATCTCGTTGCCCACGCACCAGTGCTTCACGGAGTAGGGGGCGGGGTGGCCATTTTTTGCGCGCCAGCCGCCGGCGAGCGAGGTGGCCGGGCTGTTGACGTACTCGACCCATTGGGCGGCGGAGTAGGCGTCGCCGAAGCCGGTGTTGGCGGCGATCATGGGCTCGGTGCCGATCTCGCGGCAGAAGTCGAGAAACTCGTCGGTGCCGAAATCGTTGTGCTCGATGCCGGTCCAGGCGGGATTGCCGCGGGGCGGGCGGCGGTCTCGGTCGCCGATGCCGTCGCGCCAGTCGTAGCCGCTCACGAAGTTGCCGCCCGGCCAGCGATAGATCGTGCCGTTGAGTTGTTTGAGGAGGGCGAGGGTGTCGCGCCGCATGCCGCGGACATTGTCGCCCGGCATGAGGGAAACGGTGCCGACGAGGGCGTCGGCTTGTTGGACGTGGAGTTCGAGGCGGGCGGCGTCGGTGCGGCCCTGCGCGCGCAGGGTGAAGGGCTGGCGGCTGTAGTCGCCGGGGGCGAAGGTGAGCTGCCGGGTGGCGCGCTCGTCGGGGCTGTTGCCCCAGATCAGGCAGACCTCGATGGTGGTGGCCCGGTCGCCGGTGGGGCGGGCCCAGACGTAGCCGACATAGTCGAGACCGGCCACGACGCCGAGCTTGTGGTGGCGGATGCCATGGCCCGCCTGGATGCGGGGGGTATGGTCGCCGACGAAGGCGTCCTTGGTCTGCATGGTGACGCCTGCGGGCGTGCCAATGATCTCCCAAGGCGAGGCGACGAGCGCGGGGTAGTCAGACTGTTGGAGGTTGCCGACGTTGAAATCGGAGGTGCCGGCGGTGGGCGTCAGCTCGCGGTACGGCTCGAATTTTTCGGTGATCGGGAAGTAGAATTTACGATCCTCCAACATTTCGGCCCAGATACCGCCGTAGATGCAGCGGCCGAGGTGTTCGATGAACTGTCCGTAGATGTACGGGTTGATGGGCGCCGTGGTGGCGGAGGTGTCGAGTTGCATGGCCGGCGTCGGCTCGGAAGCGCGGAGGCCTGTGCCGAGCAGAAGGATGGAGAGCAGGAGGGAGGAGGTGCGCATGGGGTGGACGGGGACAGTGACGGCGAAGAGGGTTGCCTCCCACCGGAGTTCGCCAATTAAAGCACGACATCCCCTGTTTGGCCAATGCTCCCCGCCCCCGAGTTGTTAACTGAAACCCACCTGATCGGTCCGCGTTGCCGTGAGTGGGTGCTCGATGCCACGAGCTTCCCGCAGCTGCGTGCGGCCCGGCTGATGTGGGTGGGGCATAGCGTGCTGTACCCGCCGTATCGGATGGTGCGTCCGGTATCGAGATACAGCCATGTGGTGGCGGCTTTCGACGGAGAGGGCCGTGCGTTGATCGACGGGATGGAGGTCGCCTGGCATCCGGGCGAGGTGCTGCTGGCGCCCGCGGGGGCGTGCCATGCTTTTGAGATCGCGGGCGCGGGACCGTGGCGGATCGCGTGGGTGTTTTTCGACGACCACGATGGGCCGCCGGTCATCCAGGCGATCGGGCGCGGCTGGTGCAGGCCGATGCGGGCGATTTTGTCGCGACGATGCAGATGCTGGCGCGCGAGGCGGCGGGGGCGGCGCAGCCGGCGGCGCTGCAGGCGCTCGCGACTTTACTCGAAACGCATGCGCGGCGGCTGGCCGGCGCGGGGCAGGTCGACGCGCGGTTGTGGCGCCTATGGGAGCGGGTGGAGGCCGATCTGGGCCGGGACTGGACTGGATCGGAGCTGGCGCATGTGGCGGCGCTGAGCGAGGAGCATCTGCGCCGGCTGTGCCACCGGCATTACCAACGCAGCCCGATGGCCTATCTGGCGCAGCTGCGTATGCAACGGGCGGGGATTTTGCTGCGCTCGACGCCGGCGAAGGTAGAGGAGGTGGCGCTGCGGGTGGGCTTTTCGAGCGTGTACGCGTTTTCGGCGGCGTTTAAGCGGTGGAGTGGGGTGCCGCCGTCGCAGTTTCGCGCCCGCTCGGTCACGAGCGGGCCGGCGGAGTGAGGGGCGTTTTTTTAACCAACTCGATGATCGTCTGGATCTGGGTGTCGCCGTTGCGGCGTTCGAGCATCATCTCGACCGGGGCTTGCTGCGGGTAATATCTCCAGGCGAGGCGGTGGTTGACCGAGCCGCGGATGAAGCGCTGCTTGGCGTACTCCTCGTCGAGGCGCAGGCGTTGTTCGACGCCAAAATTGTTGGCCCCATCGTCGAGCTCGAAGACGAGGCGGATGCGGCCGGTTTTCCGGTAGGGGGTGCCCCGGGGCCAGAAGGGCACGGTGACTTCGTACTCGGCCCAGCAGTGGAGAAAGAGGAGCTCGCCCTTTTCGAGGGGGATGCGTTGCGGGCGCACGTCGTATTCGGCGACGAGCAGCTCCATGCCGCGCTGGCTGAGCGGGACGGTGGGGCTGTCGTAAAAGTCCTCCGCTTTGCGGACTGACTCCAACCGGTAGAAAGCGGAACCCACGGCGCCGAGGATCGCCACGGTGATGAGGAGTGAGCGGATTTTCATGGGGTGGGAAAATCTATGACGTCGTGGCCGGGCGACGTCCACACAGGTTTTCAGCCGGACTGCGGACGCAGGTGATCAGCTGACGTAGCGCTGGACGATCGGGATGCGGCGGCCGACGCCAAAGGCCAGGGGCGTGATTTTGAGGCCGGGGGCGGCCTGCTTCCGCTTGTACTCGTTGAGATCGACCTTGCGGGCGATGTCGTGGACGACGGTTTCGGGGAAGCCCTGGGCAACGAGGTCGCGCCGCGAGAGGCCTTGCTCGACGTAGCCGCGGAGCAGGGCATCAAGCAGGTCGTAGGGCGGGAGCGAGTCTTGGTCGACCTGGCCGGGGCGGAGCTCGGCGCTGGGGGCCTTGTCGATGGTGTTTTGCGGGATCGGCGCAACGCGACCGGCGGCGCGGGCGGTGTCGTTGATCCAGCGCGAGAGGGCATAGACCTGCGTCTTGAAGACGTCGGAGATGACCGAGAGGCCGCCGCACATGTCGCCGTAAAGGGTGCAGTAGCCGACGGCGACTTCGCTCTTGTTGCCTGTCGAGAGGAGCAGCGCGCCAAATTTATTGGAGATGGCCATCATGAGCACGCCGCGCATGCGGGCCTGGATGTTTTCTTCGGCGACGTCGCGGGGGCGTCCGGTGAAAAGCGGGGCGAGCGCGGCCTCGCCGGCGGCGACCATGTCGGCGATGGCGATCGTCTCGAAGCGGATGCCGAGGTTGTCGGCGAGGATGCGGGCGTCGTCGCGGGAGTGCTGGCTGGAGATGGCGGAGGGGAGGGAGACGCCGATGACGTTTTCGCTGCCGAGCGCGGCGGCGGCGAGCACGGCGACGAGCGCGGAGTCGATGCCGCCGGAGAGGGCGACGAGGGCTTTTTTGAAGCCGCTTTTGTGTGCGTAGTCGCGCAGTCCGAGGACGAGCGCGTCGTAGAGGTCGGGCAACTCGGTGTCGGGCGCGCTGGCGGGGACGGACTTGGGCGCGGGTTTCGGCGGGCAGGCAGCGGCGGGCGCGGGGACCTCGACCTCGACGATTTCGGTGCAGGGGCGGAAGGCGGGGAGCTCGGCGAGCAGGCGGCCCTGCGCATCGGTGACGAGGGAGCGGCCGTCGAAGATGATCTCGTCGTTTCCGCCGACGGCGTTGCAATAGACGACGGGGCAGGCGAGGGCGCGGGCGGTGTCGGTGACGACGCGTTCTCGGATGCGGCGTTTGCCGTGGTGCCAGGGGCTGGCGGAGAGGTTGACCATGAGGTCGCAGCCGCGGGCGGCGAGGTGCTGGATGGGATCGAGCTGGCGGTAGAGGCGGCGTTCGCCGTCGGCGGTGCTCGTCCACACGTCTTCACAGATGGTCAGTCCGAGGCGCAGGCCGTCGATTTTGACGATGGTGGGGGCGGCGGCGGGCTCGAAGTAGCGGTCCTCGTCGAAGACGTCGTAGCTGGGGAGGAGGCATTTGTGGGCGACGGCGACGACCTTGCCGTGGTGGCAGAAGGCGGCGGCGTTGAAAAAGGGGCGGCCGAGGTTGCTGGCATTGGGCTCGACGGTGCCGAGGATGGCCGGGACCTCTCCGGTGGCGGCGGCGATTTCGGCGAGGCAGGCGCGGGTGTCGTCGACGAAACGGCGTTTGAACAGCAGATCGCGCGGCGGGTAGCCGCAGACGACGAGCTCGGGGAACACGACGAGTTGCGCGCCCTGAGCGACGAGGGCGTGGTAGGCGTCGAGGATGAGGCGGCGATTGCCAGGGAGGTCGCCGACGGTCGTGTTGAGCTGAGCGAGGCCGATGCGCATGGGAAAGCGGGACGTTGAAGGGCTTTTGGCGGCGTGACAACTCCGGGGCTTGCGCCTCGCGCTTCGCGGTGGTGCCGTGGCGCCATGTCTGCTCCCGCCTCGTGCCACGCTCCCGCGCCCGTGATTCTCGCCTCGGCCAGTCCGCGCCGGCGCGAATTGCTGGGGCAACTCGGCGTGGCCTTCGAGGTGGTGGTGGCGCAGATCGTGGAGCACGAGGATCCGGCGACCGATCCACGCGTGATGGTCGCGCACAACGCCGCGCTGAAGGCCGACTGGGTCGCTGCGCGGCACCCGGAGTCGCTTGTCATCGGCGCCGACACGACCGTGTTTATCGACGGACACGCGCTCAACAAGCCCGCCGACCTCGACGAGGCGCGCGCGATGCTCCGCCGGTTATCCGGGCAGACGCACACGGTTTTCACCGGGCTGGCGGTGCGGCATCGGGCCACTGGTTTGCAGATCGACGAGGGCGTGGCCAGCGAGGTGACCTTCAAACGCCTCGATGGCGCCACCATCGAAACCTACCTCTCCCGCGTGCACGTGCTCGACAAGGCCGGCGCCTACGCGATCCAGGAGCACGGCGAGCTCATCGTCGCCGGCTGGACCGGCTCGTGGACCAATATCGTCGGGCTTCCGGTGGAGACGATGAAACAAATTTTGACGCAGACGGGTCACCTGCGTTGATCTCAGACGTCTTTTAACTGTCACATGCCCACGCTCCACTCTGCGCCACCGCCCGCTGCGGCCCGACCACGCCGGCGGTTTGTCCCGCGTCTCTCGGCCAATCCCGAGACGCGCTCGATGCAGATCGGCGTGGGCGCGACGATCCTCGTGCACATCCTCTTGCTGGTGCTCCTGCCGGACTCGTTTGACTCCGGCGAGATCGTCCTCGGCGAGGAGCGCACGCGCCAGGAGCCGGTGTACGACATCGAGATGATGTCCGAGATGTTTCCGGAAGACAGTGCCCGGCAGCCGCAGAAGCCGCCCATGAATTTCGTCGAGACCAACTCCGACGCCCCGGACAATGTGCCCGACGATACGAATAATTTCGGTGCGCAAAACCAGCAGGCCGCCCAGCTGACGCCTCCGAAAAACGACGGCGGCGACCGGCCCGAATTGGAAGGCCGCACGGACATCGCGCCCACCCAGATCGTCAGCGGTACGATGTCGGAATCCCGTCCCGCGAGCCCGCCGGTGCCTCCGAGCCCGGAGGAGATCGAGGCCGCCGCCGCCCAGATGCGCGCCGAGATCGCCCGCGAGCAGGTCCCGTTGCCCGGAGTTGAAAAAGACATCGGCGACAACCCCGACACCTTTGGCACCAACGTCGCCAAGATCGCGCCACATCCCGAAGACGTCGAAGAGTGGAAAAAAGGCGCGCCCGACACTCCGGTGAAACCGCTCTCGCCCGAGGCGCTGCGTGCGGTCGTCAACCCCACGCGCCCGAGGCCCCGGCCCCAGCTCGCGGCGCAATCGCGCGCGCGCCCCGCCGTGTTTGCCCAAAATACCAAGGGCACGAAAAACCTCGGCATGCCGGCCGTCGACGCACGCTGGAGCCGCTACGGCGAGTACCTCCAGAAGCTCGTCGAGGCCGTGCAGATGCAGTTCGACAAGCTCATTGATGACAGCCGCAGCTATCCGACCAGCAACAGCATGGTTCGTGTGAAGTTTGTGCTCAACGCCGACGGCGAGATCGCCCGCATCCTCTCCGTCGAGGGCGGCGAGGCCGGCCCACAGGCCGAGGGCTGGTGTGTCTCCTCAATCTCCAATCCCGCTCCCTACGGGAAGTGGACCGAGGACATGGTGGCACTGCTCGGCGAAGAGCAGGAAATGACTTTCTCCTTCTTCTTCCATTGAGCACCACCGCCGACGACTTTTGGACCACGCTGCCGCTCGGCCGGGGCGTGCAACTCATCACTCAGGACGCCCAGGGGCTGGCCGCGTTTGCCAAACCCGCCGGCGTCCTCTCGCACCCCAACACCGCCGCCGACCAGCCGCGCTCGCTGCTCAACGCCCGCTACGCGCTCGACGGCGAGTATTTCGAGTGGAGCCCCGGCGCCGGCCTCCCGCTGCGGCGCTTGTGGCTGCTCAACCGGCTCGATTCCGCGACCTCCGGCGTGATCCTCGCCGCCGCGAGCGAGCCGCTGGCCCGCGAAGTGCGTGCGCAGTTCAAACGCAAACAGGTCCGCAAGCTCTACAACGCACTCGTCTTCGGGCGCCCCAAAGTGGCGCGCCAGGTCTGGCACGACCGCCTCATGATCGACAAACGCGGCGGGCAGGTCCGCACCCGCGGCGAGGGAAACATCCCCTGCGAGAGCCTGATGAGCCTCCTGAAGCGCACCGAGGCGGAGCCGTTTTTCTCGTTGATCCAACTGGAGCCGCGCACGGGCCGCAGCCACCAGCTGCGCGTGCAGTGCGCGATGCGGCATCTGCCGATCGTGGGCGACGGCACCTACGGCGATTTTGCCCGCAACCGCGAGTACGCCAAAATCTACGGTGCGAAGCGCCTCTTCCTGCACTCGCTCTCCACGCGCTTCGAGTACGAGTTTGGCGGACGCAAACACGCCTTTGCCGCCGAAGCCCCGCTCCCGCCCGAGTTCACCGAAGCCCTCCGTCCCGGCGCCTGAGCGGCCCGCCGGCCCCGAGGCCAGTCGTAGCGCAGACTTCCAGTCTGCACAGACACTTGGGCCGGAGACCTGCGTCACGTCACTGGAAGCTTGGCGTGGCGCCGTGCGCTACTCCTTGCTCCAATCATCCGCCAGCGCCTCGGCTTGCTGGAGCACGAGCGTGACGGCCTCTTCCTGGCCTTCCGGCGGGTATTTGTATTTACGGAGCAGGCGTTTGATCAGGATGCGCATCTGGGCGCGGACGGTATCGCGCACCTGCCAGTCCACCGTCGTGCTCTTGCGGAGCTGTTCGGTGAGTTCGGCCGCGAGCTGTTTGAGGGTCGCGTCGCCCATCGTCTTGAGGACTTCCGGGCGTTCGGCCAGAGCATCGTAGAACGCGATCTCGTCGACGCTTAGCCCGAGCGCCTCGTTGCGGCTGAGGGCGTCTTTGAAGTCACCGGCCATGGCGAGGAGCTCCGCGATCACCTGGGCGGTTTCGATGGCGCGGTTGTGATATTTGCGGAGCGCCTCCAGCAGGCGGTCGCCGAATTTCTTTTGCAGGACGACATTGGTTCGTGTGTGCGCCTTGATTTCGTCGCGCAGGAGTTTTTCGAGCAACTCCACCGCGAGGTTCTTCTGCGGCATATTCCGCACGTCTTCCAGAAACTCCTTCGAGAGAAGTCCGATGTTGGGCTTCTTGATGCCGGCGAGGGCGAAGATGTCTTCTACGCCATCGGAGACGACGGCGTTGTCGAGGATGCGGCGGAGCGCGGAGTGTTTCTCCGCTTCGGTCAACTTACGATCCACCGAGGTGTACTTTACGATGGCGGCTTTGACCGCGCTGAAGAATGCGATCTCGGTGCGCAGCGCCTCCGCCTCGTCGAGCGTGCCGCAGACGGCGAAGGCGCGGGTGATGGCGGTGACCAGATCGAGGAAACGCTTTTTGCCGTCGGGCAGTTTCCGGTCGTCGAGGATGTGGTTTGCGGCGGGGAGGATCAGGGCAACGGGGTTCTTTTCGTAGCCGGAGTAGTCGAAGCCGCCTCCCGCTCGGAAGAGCGCGCGGCAGGCATCAAGCTTGGCGCGGAGCACGTCGAGGTACTCCTCGGCATTGCGGCTGGGTTGGCCGCGGCCGTTGGAGTCGGCGTAGATCTTCATTGCGGCCTTCAGGTCGTTGGCGATGCCGATGTAGTCCACCACGAGGCCGCCGGGCTTGTCTTTGAAAACGCGGTTCACGCGGGCGATGGCCTGCATGAGGTTGTGCCCCTTCATCGGCTTATCGACGTACATCGTGTGGCAGCACGGGGCGTCAAAGCCGGTCAGCCACATGTCGCGTACGATCACGAGGCGCAGCGGGTCGGCGGGGTTTTTGAAACGTTTTTCGAGGCGCTTCTTCTGCCGCTTGGTGGTGACGTGCGGCTGGAGCGCTTTTTCGTCGGAGGCGCTGCCGGTCATCACGACTTTGATCGCGCCCTTCTCGATGTCAGCATCGTGCCACTCCGGTCGGATCGCGACGATGGCCGCGTAGAGGCGGGCGCAGATGTCGCGGCTCATGCCGACGACCATCGCCTTGCCGGGCATGACGGCGTTGCGCGTCTCGAAATGGGCCACGAGGTCGGCGGCGATTTCCTCGACGCGCTCCTTGGCGCCGACGAGCTTTTCGAGCGTGGACCACAGCCCCTTGGTCTTTTCGCGCTGGGTTTCCTCCTCGTCTTCGACGACCTCCTCGACCTTGGCGCTGAGCTTTTCGATCTCGGCGTGGTTGACGTCAAGTTTGGCGAGGCGGCTTTCGTAGAGGATTTCGACCGTGGCGCCGTCGTCCACTGCGTCCTGGATGTCGTAGATGCTGATGTAGTCGCCGAAGACGGCGCGGGTGTCCTTGTCGTCGCGCTCGATGGGCGTACCGGTGAAACCGATGAACGAAGCCGTCGGCAGGGCATCGCGCAGGTGCTTGGCGAAGCCGTAGACGTATTTGCCGGTCTTCGTGTTCAGCCGCGCCTTGAGCCCGTACTGACTGCGATGGGCTTCATCGGAGATGACGACGACATTGCTGCGGTCGCACAGCACCGGGTGCTTCTCTTCGCCGTCGGTGGGGGCGAATTTCTGGATCGTCGTGAAAATGATGCCGCCGGCCTGCCGCGACGCCAGTTTCTCGCGGAGTTCCTCCCGGCTGTCCGCCTGTTCGGGCGTCTGTTTGAGGAGCTCCTGGGCGCCGCAGAAGGTTTCGTAGAGCTGGCCGTCGAGGTCGTTGCGGTCGGTCACGACGACGAGGGTGGGGTTTTTCATCTCCGGCTGCTGGATCAGTTTCCCGGCGTAGCAAACCATGGAGATGCTCTTGCCCGAGCCCTGCGTGTGCCAGACGACGCCGGCCTTGCGCGAGCCGGGCACGACTTCCTTGCCGTAGGGGGCACGCGATTCGTTCAGCGAACCGCTGGCCATCTCCTGCGCGGCGATGACGGTCACGCGCACGGCTTCGCGCACGGCGTGGAATTGGTGGTAGCCGGCGATCTTCTTCACCAGCTTGTCTCCGTCCTGCTCGAAGAGGATGAAGTGCTTCAGGTAATCAAGGAACAGGGCGCGGTCGAAGAAGCCGCGAACGACCTTTTCGATTTCGTACTCCACGACCGGCTTGTCGTCCTCGCTTTTGATCGTGCGCCACGGCTGGAAGCGCTCCTGATCGGCGGTGAGCGAGCCTACGCGGGCGGTGAAACCGTCGCTGACGATGAGCGCCTCGTTAGTGCTAAAGAGGTCGGGAATCTCTTCCTTGTAG
>Ga0209719_1001430_pt1 | contig 29267 bp, 49 predicted proteins | sample AD_JPNAS2_MetaG_FD_184421 | JGI IMG/M metagenome (GOLD analysis project Ga0209719, IMG submission 184421) | Active sludge microbial communities of municipal wastewater-treating anaerobic digesters from Japan - AD_JPNAS2_MetaG (SPAdes) (version 2) | ecosystem: Engineered > Bioreactor > Anaerobic...
ACGGGCGGTTACACCCATGTTGTATCAGGATGAGCGACTGTTATGATCTTGGGAAAGACTGGAACGGGTTACAGATGCAGACGTTCAGAAAAGAAAGGAATGGGCATTCGTTCTGCAAGAACTGCCCCTTATAATGGGGGGAATTCGTCAAATAGCCGGATCTGTGCTTCTTGAGAGAAGTAATCATCATACATTTTTCTGCATGCACACTGCGTCTTTTTTAGATCGTGTGTTTCATGGAACTCAAGGATTGTCTGCTCAATCTTGAGTATGTTCGTAACAACTGGGAATCCTCCGTCGAAATAATCAATCGCTTGATCCCACGGCAATCTCCCCCCTGACTCCACATACACCGGGATTCTCCCATATGCAAGCGTCTCAAAGAATCGAAGCGACCAGTTTGCGTTCCCCCTTGTGCAGAGATTATACTGGTTTGCGAGCAGGTTTGTTTTAAACAGAGGTTCCCACTTTTTCCTGTTCGGTATTGATTCGTTCCAGAACCCCGCCGAATCTCCAAGGGGATCATATCGCGGGTGAGCATCATAGCATATTTGGGTTGATTGCTCTAGTAGTCTATTCGCCAAATATCTCTGCTCAAATCCCCGATGCAATTCAATCTCCCCATTTGAATTTGGCAACATGGGGATTCTTCCAACAAACCCAACCGTAGGAGTTTCTGTAAACTCGGATGGGGGAAGCTGCTGTAGGTCTGAAAAGTCCTTCTCCAACCACATATACGTTCCCTTCTCTTCTGCAGATGTCATCATCTGGATTGCAGAAGTCGGAAGAGGGGCAGACCCATCGGAGCTAATAAAAACATAGTCGTATGTGTCGAGGTCTTTTGGAGGATCATTCAAATAAAAATACCCTAGGATTTCAGGGTATGTTGAGTAATTCTGTTTCACGTGCTCGAAGAGCAAGACCATACTTACACTCCGAGGAACTTGGACAGAGGGCCGCCCACGTTTGCCTTTTCAGGGAACGTGTCTTTCCGGTAGAGATGGAACACTTTTGCAACACCATTGGGGGTTGCTACTACTCGGTCTTCTGCATCTATGTAATAGGTCTTCTCAAAGAACCGAATAAGCTCGGCCTTGTCTGCATCGGTTGAATACGTGCCTGAATAGTTGCTTGACAGGTTATGGATTTCAATCTCACAGCGGATCACATCAGTGAAGTCTTCAGGCTGCAGGTTCCATTCGCCCATCTCAATATCGCATTTCAGGAACACTTTCTTCCCGACAGTGGACTTTGTCACCCCTTTGAACGTAGATTTCCGGGCATACAGTTCCCTGCCATCCCAGTTCATAAGAGCCCATCCTTTCTCGTCTTTTGGATGAGCGATGGCAAACGGGTAGAACCCGCAGTCAATCCCGTTCTTTTCCATGTTCATCTGGAATACGTCAAACCACACGGGTTCAACCGCAATGATCTGTTTCTTGAAGACTTCAGATGCCATGAGGGTAAACCCGCCAAAACATGCCCCGAGGTCTACCAGCACATCTGCCTTCTCAATGCCTTCGAGAGAATACGTCTCTCTGCCGTCTTCGTATAACCAGTTCCGTGCCCCCATGTCGATTACTTCGTGCCCGTGATGTTCAATAAAATTCATCTTATCAACTCCGGTATGACTGCAGTGTCAGACCCAATGTCAATAACGCAGTCGTCCCATGATTCTACAATATCTGGTATCTGTGCATATATGTTGTCTTCGTCGGAATCATCGCCGATCATGCCGAAACATGACGGGTTGGCACCATTCATACCATAGTTCGTAAGGGCGAGAGCAATTACTGTGTCGTCATGAAACCCGTCCGGTGCAGCATACTTGACGTTGCCAAACCGGCTGATTTCAAATGTATATGCTTCAAGTTCTTCTTTCAGGACCGGGATATCGGGGATGTAAATCTGCCGACGGTCGAATGCTAGTTTCAACCCTTTGATCAACATGGGTTTTGTGGCGACGTTCATGTTGATACCGATACAGTTTACTCCGGCCTCAAGCAGCCGCTCGTATACAGGTTCCCCTTTCCCGGTTGAATCAATATAGGTTATTGGCGATCCATAGTCAACATACACCTGTTTGATATGTTGCTCGACCACGGTCCATTCCATGTCGGTGAACCGTTCAAAATACACCACTTGTTTTGACTCCATGTCAGCAACGAAGATGACATTGAAGTCTTGTTTCCGGCCAAGGTCCACCCCCATACAATAGAGATGGCCGGGAACATATTCTGAAAGAATGTCGTCCCTGATACACTGGACGAATGACTGGAACACCATACCCCCTCCTTCAATGAACTCTGCCATGATCTCTTGTTTGAACGCAAGGTCAGGGAGTTCTTCAGCCATGGCATCCACTTCAGACTTCCGAAGGAACGGGTTGTCATACGACGTGTAATGGAACGCGGCGTAATCGGCATATTTGGGGTCGGTGCTGACTCCTTTCATATACTCCTTATAGAACCAGTTCTTCCCTTTTGGGGTCGATATCATCCAACACCACCCCATTTTGTCTGCGAGGGCCGGTCTGATAGCTTCTGTCCACACGTCTTTTCGGAGCATGGCTGCTTCGTCAAGGATACATCCATCAAGTCCTTCCCCACGAAGGGTATCCGGGTTATCTCCCGACCGTGCCCACAAGTTTGCCCCGTTCTTTAGAATGATCCGTCTATCACCGATATACTGTTTTGCGATGAGTTCTTTCGGCAGGAACTTCGTGATCTCTCTCCAGATGATCCCGGTCTGTGCAACCACAGGAGCGACTATGAAATACATCCCCCCCGGGGTCTCGAGTGCCTTGACTATGATTGCCCGTGACGCCAACCGGCTTTTACCAAACCGCCTGCCTGCACGGATGATCTTGAACCGTCTTGGGTCGTTATATATCTCGATCTGATGAGGATGGAGATTAATCTCTAACGTCGGCATCTAAAATGGCATCCACATATGGCGAGTTGAACAGGCTGTCCGGATCTTCGTCTTCCCGCTGTTGCTCGATAGTAATCGGAATACTCTCCTTGAACCCGGCCGTGTTGTTGACTTTGATCTCGACTTTATCATTGGTACTCTGTTTCTCTGGTTTGTCGTAATACATTCGCTTTGCCTTCTGAAGCATTTCTATGTATGCCGACCCCATCTTCAGATCAGTTTCAAAGTCGATTGCGCAGCCGATACGATACACGGTTTCAAAGAACTCGTCTCGCAGCCCTTTTTCCCCTCTGACAAAGAGGTTGAAGAACCTGCGTTTATGCTCGTCGTTGGCATTCTTCAGCCGGCACATCTGACCTTCTTCGGGCGTCGTCAGAGGGCAGTAATGGTAATACTTGCATGACGAGTCGCAATCGCCTCTATCGTCAATATACTTCCGATACTCTTTCCACTTATAGGGTTTGGTAGACGTGTTGACCATGGTGAAAGATCTGTGACGTGATTATTTAATAGGATTGGGCCCGCAATATATGCTTATGTCTATACGATCACCGTGCTGTATCAAGGATTTGAGGATGACAAAGGTGAAAGAGGACACCGAAGGCAGAGCCAGACTTTATGTAGCAACGTGCAGCAAGTGTGAAGAGACATACAATGTTGCCATCTACCCCGCTAACTATACCTCCAGTTCTGTTTGATTTTCATGACGCCACCACCTCTTCATCGGCCTCCACTCTTCACATTTGGTTAACTTGCTATCAAGAGCTGATACAGGCACCCGAAAGTGAGTGCAGTAATAGTTCTGACATCTTTTGCATCGAAGGCACAGTTTTGGACCCTTCGTTTTATCTGGCATCGTAAGCATTAATGGCCCACGCGCAAACATATACCTATGCCGCAACTGACGACTTACACCGTCCGGTTTAAGCAAACCATCCGTGGGGGCGAGACGGTTCAGGACGAATACCTGTTTGATTCCCCCTGTGAGGCATATGCCGCTATCCAGAACCTGCTTGAACGCCCATCTGTGCATTCATACAAGATCCTAAAAGAAGAGTTCATCAGCCTTGAAGAACTGAAAAATGAGATGCGAGAATCTCTTGAGATAATCAAGAAGAGTTAGACATTTCGAGCCCGCCAGCCAGACTTGGAGGGGTCTTTCATAAGTTTCTGCATTGTCTCCATGTCGCCGCAGAACAGTTTGCCGGTGGGAGAGATGAGCAGAATCTCTTCGGTTTCTTTTAATTTGACGTCAGGGTTCTCGTTATGCCCAAGTCTCCATCCTTCGCGTTCCTCGAGGACAACCCGCATGTACGCTCTGTTGTTTCCCATGCAAAATAGATACGGGCCGCGACGATATAAGAGTTATGTGCCAGAGGGGGCCCCATCGCCCCGCATCTGTGCAACAAGAATGTCCGAGACTTCTGATTCTCCGTCTGCTGCAAGTGATCGGTCTATTGGTGATATGGAATAGAGCAGTGCGAGCAACTCACCAACATGGGTCTTTTCTTCTAACAGGATAGATCTGACAACTGCCTTAACGAGAGGGTTGGATGATGTCTGGATGATTTCGTCATACTGGTTTACGGCCTCTAGTTCGGCTGCAATCTGGAACCGAATGGCTCGTATGATCGTATGCTCATCTTCGGGGGGATGGCAAGGAGCCGAGGCCGTAAACGGGGTTGTAAACGAAGGCATCAGATCCGGGTAGAACTACATGTCCAAAGGTCGATTCCAAGCACGTCCCGGTATCCGAACCGGGCACATAGTAGTGTCACCTACCCATGTAATAATCTTTTTCTTCTTAGCTCGGGCAAGACCCACGGTCTCCACATTCTCACCCGGACAGACTTGCCGCCGAGTTCGTCCTGTATCCACCCGTGTTCCATTTTAGAGTTGCCGACGAGCGATTCGGGGATACCTATCAACACCCGTTTCCCAAACTCATACTTCGGGCATCTCGCGATATGCGCCATGAACAACACACGCGGTTCGTTCTCATACTTCCATCGGCTCTTAATAGCGGGCATCTGCTTACGCAGTTCTTTCATATTAAGCGCTATCTTTGATGCTGGCAGGGATTCCTCCAAGATCTATCGCCTCCGACTTGGACTGTTTCTTCTTTGGCTCTTCTGTTACCGGGGGTTCTTCCCCGTCAAACTGGTGGTTGTCACACCGTTCGTCAAACATGACCCAGTGCATCCCCAGATCGCACTTGAACGATTTTATGAGAACGCTATGGTTCCTCGGGGTCGTGCCGTGCATACAGTTTCCGCATACCCGGTGTGGCCCTGTCATTTCCATGCGTTTGATATTTGTAGGGGATGCAAAAATAGGTTGTGCCTGATTACGACAATCCGTGAGCGGTTACTGCCTGTTTCAGATACGGGTAGAAATCTTTGACTCTTACGATGTCGCCGTTCGTGCTGATGATCACTTCGTCTGGAGGGGGGACATAGAGAACCACCTGTTCAATTGCTCCACGGTCCCAATCTTCTTTCCAGCACATGCCATGAACATACCGCATCTTCTCAATCTGGTTTCGTCTGGTCTGCGGGGACACAACCGATGTGGGTTGGATGTAATACCAGAGGTTGTTGAGCGTTGTCCCTATAATCACCCAGTGCCGTTTCCATATCCGCACTCGTTTGCCTTTCCCTTCTTTCTGTCGGTATGCATCAATTCTCACTCTTTCATCAACAACGGTCGTTTCACTTTGTAAGGACACGGTTCACCCCATTCATTACACTCGTCGCATTTACCATACTTGTGATAATAGTACGCAATAATCCCGAAGAACTCGATCTTCCGCTTACACCACATCCCATAGATCATATCTCCACAACCGGCGACCCACACCACTTCTTGAACCACTGGAGCAACCTGTTAATCGGGCTCTTCTTTGCCTCAGCAATCTTCTGTTCGCGGACTCTCTTTTTTTGAAATGCGTTATATTCGTCTACCTGCCGTGCATACTTGCGCCGGAGTTCGTCTGCAGTCAGAGTGCCCCCGCCCCGAACGACACTCTCATTTGGATAGGTCATGCTGGAGGCAAACATCATATCTGCTGACGCAACATAACGGCTCACGAACTCTTCCGGAATTAAAGAATCCATACATATACATGTGGGCCAAAGTCCTTAAATCTCATGAAGGGGTATAAGATATGTATGGATCTGATGCTCCGTGAAGAACGTGTGCTTGAGAAGAAAGTGAAGATCAGTAAGGATAATGTTGTAGAGTATTCAGTAGTGATATCAGACCGGGTGTTTTCAGGGGGGAACAATGTTTTAGACAACCTGCCATATAGAGTATCTATAGAGATCCCGAAAGAGAAGTGGGACCGGATCACCGTGGGTATGAGAGTCAATGTCATGTGGGGTCTCCCTGACGTCTGACCAGAATTTGTACTATGAGGAAAACAAAAATGAAAAATGCCGGGAAAATGTTTTTGAGATTTGGCTTATTGTCCACTATGAATAATTTTCGGATTCGATTTTACTGGACAGTTTTTCATTGGTTCTGGAAACGCAGCGATATACGCGAGGCTGAAGTTACGAGTCCCGGCAACCAGTATTTCCTCAAGGATTTGCCCGCAGTAATGTTGCCCGACATCGTAGTCAAATTTGCAGAACGGGCAGCCGGAACAGTTCTGAAACTTGATTATTACTTCCATATGAGAGATTAGACGAGTGGTGATATAAATGGGATTGTTGTCACATGCAGTGGTTATGTCTTGTGAGACGTGCCGGATGCAGATGATAGATGAGTGCCCTCTTGGGGTAGATGAGCCGGGAGAGTATGTGTGCAGGAACTACCTGCCGGGAGTGAGGATTGATCCTCGGGTAGATTATGCAGGAGAGTTTGAAGCATGAAACTCGACGTTGACGCTCGTTGCATCATCACCCGTGAGAACGGTGAGCAGGTCTTTGTGGAGAACCCCTCGTCGATCATGTTGGAGATTACGGTTATGGGGCAGACATACCACGTTTTCAAACTGGTTCAGGAGATAGTATCGAGGGGGGCGTGGAAATGACTCCGAACACGTATCGTGTAGACGTCATGGAAGTTGACGGGGTGTTTGAGATCGGGATTGTTTGTGGCACATTGAGACGACCAGACGTGATCAGGGTTGAAAGTGTCGGGTTTTATGACCGGTTGCTTGGCCGGACGAAAGCAGATCTTGTCAGGCGAGCGATAGATATGCAGGCTAAAAAAGCCGAACGGCTCAACTGGTGGGAACGTGCAGCCGAAGATTACGTGGGTGCCAAGGCGAACGCCAGTGTAGGTGAAGACTGATGGGGCCGTGTATAGGTCTGAACGCAGACATGATCGAGATATGTCAGAAGGTCGAGTATGCTATGAGGAAGTATGACATGTCGTTTGAGATGGTTGTTGCTATGGTGAAAGTGTTTCATGAAGAGTGGAGCAACGCTGACCAGACCGAACCTCCTGAATGGCACATGTCAGAACGGTCGCCGGTATGAGACACTGTAGCCGGTGCAAGTTCAAACGTGATCGGTGGTGTGAGTTCTGGGAAGAACTGCGGAGAGACGTGTGTGTAGTAGACTGCAGCGAGAAGTTCGTTCGAGAATGTTGCGAAGAAGGCATTTTAGAAACCGACGGCCATTCTGACATAATCGTGGCAGATACACCTGCTTTTATGGAAAAATGGCGGGTTTTCTTTGCAAAAGACAAAGTTCATGCGAAGCGGGATTTGTGGTTAGGATGACAACTGACGATGCTGAAATGGGCTTTGGGAGACATTGACTGATGGCGACAAACTGTATGAGTTGCTCGGGTATGAGAAAGGCACGAAGATCGACGTTGAGATTATCCGGTCGATTGCAAACTCCGAAATGATGGATATGATCGTGATAGACGGCCGAGGAATAGAGTTGTCGATGCGAACGATCACTATTGCCAAGATCCTGCTGGAGAAGATCGAGAATGGCCCGGTATAAGACTAAAGTCATCCGGTTCGACGACTGTGTATCTATCACTGTTCCGAACGAGGATTTAGACGAGTTTGAATGGATGTTGAACACTGCTGTGCCTGTAGACTACGTGTCTGAACTGCGGGAAAAGTTTATTGAGGCAGTAGGCGATTAGATGGGTGATTTACCGTCTTATTACTGTGACCGCTATCGTTGTCATTTTCAGCATTCGGGTTGGTGTTCATACTGGGATAGCACCATGGACCTGATGAAACACAGGGGTCAGCCGTGCCCTATGTCCGGCGAGATATATATTGCAATCGATATGCTGATGGACCCTGATTACGAACTTGGAGACGACGAGATATGATAATAAAAACAGAACACGTGATATCGACTGTTGACAAAATGACAACGCATGAGATTCACATCAGAGACCTCTCTACTGCTGAATTTAACACTGTGGCTGCGGCACTCAACCATATAATTGGGCACCCTCCTCGCCCACAAACGTCTGCACCCTCTGAACCGGATTCCTCCCCGGTCTGTTCTTCCAAACGCGACGGGTTTGAAGTTGTGTTCAAGGATGGCCGGTGGCACGTGATGAGTTTAGAGGACGGTAAATCAAAAGGTAATTTTGATAATAAGTCCTCGGCACTGAATCATCTTGCTTACATTGAAGTGATGCGGGATCGTCATACGTGCCGATTATGAATGCCCGTGGGATGGGTGGTGCCACCTTATGTGACGGGACCGGTATAGACTTCGTGGATGGGTTGAGCACTACTCCGGAACCTTTATCTTCAGAGTGAAGAAGCGGCGTTACGCTTGGTGCGGCACCACTCTGACAAATCTCTTTAATCCTCGCTGCGATTGCACGGGGATCGAAAGGTTCTTAACGGCGAGTATATAAGCATTGGATGGTTTATCTACTCGAACGTTCTATATTCTTTATCCCCTTTTCTGCGAGGATAGATACTATTATTACTTTTATAATTTCCACCCGATAATAATATTTCAAAATTTGAAATATTTGTTTTCCCCTCTTAGTTATCTCCATAATTTAACCTTTAGATGGTAAGCGGTAGGTAATATGAATGTATTTTAAAATAAGGATAAAATAGGCTAAGATAAATTAAAGAGATATAAGGGCTTGAATAGGTAGTAATATATATACGGTATAGGTTAAGGGTTGGTGAGCTAATTAGTGTGTGCCGAGAGGGAGTGGCACCGTAGGAGTGCTACTCGTAGGGTCTCGGAGGCATAGCAGGTAGAGCACGGGCTATCGAGGCGGTACTTGGTAGTCTATGAGTGGGCAGGCTGATTGGTATAGCCCACGCTCCGGACGGAAAATAGCGACCGGAATACCGTATGGGCTACCCTAGGTGACGCTAGGGTATCGACGTAGGCCAAGTGCTAGTGGCACGGACGTCCCACTAGACAGGAGATTCCATACCTCCACCACCTAAGGGGAGGCTCCGAAGGAGAATACCCCATGGTGTCTATTGTAGTGGATGGAGTGCATATACGGGCCAGTGTCCGGGCTAGCGAATAGCGAGGCGGTTGGCGGGCCTATCCGAAAGGATGAGAAGTACGGACCTGTTACTGGCAACGATCACAGATATCCACTTGACGCCGGGTAGAAGCACCTTAGGGCTACCTCCCCGCACCTTCGGGTGTAGTTGGACCGGGTTAGTACACACAGTACTACCCACAGGTGGTAGGAATGACAGTCATCGACGTTCTAGTCATGCTGCGATCCGGCAGAGAGTATAGGTTAGCCCTGACTCCCGACCAGATCGAAGAGGTATCGAACCATGCAGACATCGGTAAGTCCAGAGTGTTCATAATAGGGAAGTCAGAAAAGACAGTGTCTGACAAGGTGCCATGGAACAAGTTCTTCCCGGGTGTAAAACTGTACCGGCTGAAGAGCGAGGTGCCAGCCAAGCCGAGGACATACGTCCGCAAGGACAAGTCCAGAGTAATGTTTGCAAGCGAACCAGCAGGGCCGATAGAGTTCATGGGTGCAGTGTCACTCCATGACCCATGGTATAAGACCCACGCTTAACCAACTCTTTTTGAGACACTCTCCTAGTCGAGGCTAGGAGGGCTCATTATGGTGGAAAATATGGATGAGGGCACTATGCCCAGCACCTTCTACCCGAAGTATTGTAGGAGTGTGGGGTGTTACAAATGCCCTGTTCCGAAAGCACATTGCAGAAGCAACTATTGTGCCCGCAGAGTAGGTAGTACTACGTCTCGCGATTGGAACCGGTTCATCGACACTCATTGCCGTGTCCAATGGATCACTGGTGAGTGGGTGAGCTGCCCGCATTATTCAGACTGCTATAGGGATTTATAGCGAAGGAGGTGATTTCTATGATGATGATATCCGTCATCCATAGGGGTCACAATGACAGGTATGCCCGCAGGACAACGGTCTCGTCCAAGGAGTTGATGTTCCAGTTGTTTGAGGAACTCACTCTGTCAGGGGAGATGGTTCTGTCCGCAGCATACGTGCCGGAGTGATTGGATTGAGAATCAAACCATCTACTGCAATTGGTATTCTTTTCTGCTGGTTCGTCGTATCATATGGCGGGTTAGCAGCCCTTATTCTCGCATAATTTTTGTGGAGAGGGGGTGAGATAGCGGAAGGTTCCGGGGATGTAGGTGACATCGACCGGATTAAACCCGAAGTGTCAGAGAATTGTCTCGCCCCCACACAAACCTAGGTGGTAATGGAAAATGGAAGCCCCAGTTAAGCCAGTGGAACCGGGCAAGTCTCCGGCAGACGAAGACCTTGTGAACTATGCAATGTCTCTCGCAATCGTAGAGATCAAGAAAGTGCTCAAGGACAAAGTATGTGTAAAGACATCTATCCGGACATGGTCTGAAATTGCAGGAGAGATAACCATCACGGTTCCGGGCAACAAGGAAGCATGGGACGATTATTATAAGGCATACGACCAGTACAAGTCTGACCTTATTGACTATGAGGCAGCACAGCATGGCGTATCCCGGGAGCATTATCTTGTGGCTCTTGAGAAACTCAATGAGTACAACCGCAAGAAGTGCGACAAGGCCGAGGAGAGAACCATTGACTACTATCTCTCCAACACCCTTGAAGTCCCAGACGACGAGATTGTCGTCGCATCATAACTCTTATTTTTCTGCGGGCTAAGATAGACAGGGTATGAGTTGTCCCCTTTTAGGTTATGCCATATGACCTATCCGATGGCTCATACCCCTATCACTTATGTGAGTGTGGAAACTGTGTGTATCTCCTCTTCCGGGTCAAACCGGAGAGGGGATGTCCTTTTATGGTAGACACGGGTAAGGAATGGCAGAGAGTCTTATCCTTCGGGATGTATGTTCGCTCTGAACCTTACCCGCTACTATAGGTGGTGGAAAATCTATGCCAAGAGCAAAGAGACTGAACGAGATCCACGGTGTCCAGTCGGCACCAGAGTTCTTGCAAGCAGTTGAGCGTATGGACACTCTCAAGACCGCTCCGATCTATTATGGTCTTCGTGAGTCTGTAGTGGACTTCGACGACTTACAGCGGTCAGCCCATCGAGTCGGGTTAGTCAATGCCAGAACCAATGAACTGGTAGGTGTTGCTTCCGACAAGTGGGAACCTGTTCAGCACAGTGAAGCGTTTACGGTAGTTATCAACCGGACGCTTGACCTTGTTGGCGACGAGCAGTTCTATGGGAGAGTCCAGAACAACGGCAACTCTGCTTCAATGGAGATTCTCTTTGGTATGACCGACGTGGTTGATCGGTTAGCATACGGTATCAGGGTGTCCAACCATTACCGTGTCGGGTCAGTGCTGAAGATAGAGTCTCTCTTTGTGAGAAGTGCATGCACGAACGGGATGCTGTGGTCAGACGTCTCTGCTTCTATTGCCCTGAACCATCTCAACAAAGTGTGGGATGCAGACATATCATCAGGCGTCAACGAGGTTGTCAGCCGGATATCCTCTACAGGCGATCTGGTAGGCACCCGTATCGCTGATGCCATGGATGACCGTATCTCATACTCACAGAACGAGGATGTTATAAAACGCATCCTTGTAGGTGCAGGGATATCAGAAGACAGAGGTCTCAAGCGGTTGCAGAAGTCCAAATGGGGATGGAAAGGGAACGATGAGTTCAGCCGGTATGACCTGTATAACATGGTTACTGCATACAGCAGTCATCTTGTCAACTCAGTCAACCAGTTCTCTGATATTCAGAGAGGAGCATTCCGCATCCTGAACACCCCGTTTGAACAACTCATTAATGCAGCAGCGATCCCAGTACAAGCTGAGATGGTTGCATGAAGTGTGAAGACAAAGAAATCCTCACACATATTTTGGCTCAAACCATGGCTCATATGAAACTGGTCCAGTCTATCATCGAGAAGAACGAACTTCCTGATATTATTGCAGGGTCGTGTCTGTATGGGTTAGGTTTGGTTGATGCAGTCTGTGTTATCAACGAGGATTTCAAGCAGTATCGAGAGGTTGCAGTTTCGCCCGAGGACAACGATTGTCAGGCGTTTGCTGCTGCAGCCAGAGCCCTCTATGACTGGATGCAAAAGAGCGAACTGGTTCTTGCTCCAGCCGAGTAACATTTTTTCTCCGATTCCGTGACCAGTTAAGACTGGCCGGCGGAGAGTGGAGGTATATGAAGTTTAAAGTCGTCAAGAACTTCCAAGGCGAACAGAGTGCCCATCATGCCTGTCAGATAGAGTTAGTTGACCCTATCAAGGCAGATGAGGTTGTTGGCTGGTCTACGTTCGACCCGAGGCTGTTCTGGCAGTTTATCCGTGGGATCAAGAGAACGCACCCAAACCTGTTTAAAAAGAACACGATTGATCCAGCCAAGTTCTTAACGCTTGGGTTTATCAAGCGCCAGTATTTTGAGGCGGGGCCGTCTGTTTTACTTGTTGCCCACTTAAACGGTGCCACGTTTGCGCTGGCACCAGTTGTCAATACAGCGTATGAACCCGTGTTCCCAGATCCGGTAGTTCCTCCTCGTCCTGAACAGAAGTATGAGGAGTGGGCAAAGTTCGATGAACGATACAATGCCCTTCGTGACTATCATGCGTATTTGACAGATGTTGCGGAACAGTACTGGGCACAGGCCGAAGAAAGGAAGAACGATTCATCGTCTGTAAAAATGATGATGGAACTCAGGCATATGCACGCAGTATACACGTTCATGGCGGACGAGGTGCTGCAGTACACCAATCGCCTGATTGATTAAACACTTATTTTTCCGATGCTGGCACGGGTTACGCCGACCAGCGGAACAGTGAGAGGTATGGAAAATATAGTTGGAGTTTACTCTCCAGAGACCAGAGAGCCTCGTTACTACTTCCGGATAGAAAACACCTATGGGTCGAACTGGTCAGGCAAACCGTATGATGCGGTCAGCCTGTTTCTGGTTGATGATTTGGGCAATTATGTAGTGTGTCTCCTCTCCATTGTAAACAAAGGAGGGTCGTGGCAACTGTTACTGAAGATCATCCCCGAAGAGATTAGAGCCTCGTTTGACGAAAACTTTGATTTTGACGGGTGCCACCTTCATGTGTCAAGGGAGTAGTTATGACTCGAAAGTATTGTCTCTGGAAATGTGAGCGATGCATGGGCACAACTCCTTGCTTCTGTATGATGGAGTATGCATACGAGCCCAAGTATTGTGCCGACCTCGGTGCGAATCATGAGGAAGACGAAGCCTGTTGGGTTAAGGTAGACACCCTTGACGTGTATCCGACTCTGTTGTCACTGGAGTACGTATGATCTATACGTTCAAATGCCACGGGTGCATGAGCACATTTCGACCCTGCACATTGAGTTGGCCTGGCCGTATCAAATGCCACGGGTGCATGAGCACATGCACACTGACGATAGAAGTTGGCGACGAACGGGTGTATTCATCCTTGCCCCCAATGAATTGTTGTCCGACCCGTGACCCACAAGAGCAGTGGGAGGTTGTTGAGCATGACGAAGTACGTCTGTAACCAGCGAGGGTGCCGGTTAGCCCCATGCACACTTGAAACAACAGAACCGATCATCGAAGGAGACCTTGAGTTCTGTCCCATTGAGGGCGAAGCCTCATGGGAGAAGATCAGAGAGATCCATAAAGATCAGGCGGTGCTCTTTGTATGAAGGTTCTTCAGGTTACGTGTCCACGGTGCGGTATGCCTTCCCCGTGCGTAAGCGAAGGGTATGAAGGCAACACCCGTGAACTGGAGTTCAAGTGCAAGTGTGGGTATGACTGGTGGATCCCAGCATATTTCATCAGTACCGGGAAGATTGTCCCGGTAGTATAACTCTAATTTTTGAGTGCCGTGACCGAGACGGGACTCACGTAGATATCCGGCTGGGTTGTCATCAGCGTGCCCAGTCGGACTACACAGGTGGTGGAAAATTGAAGCCTGCTATTCATGTAACATGGACAGGCACCGGGAAGATGACTGGAGTCACCAGCATCAACGACGATCCGTACTCGAACGAGTATTGTATGAACGTCTGCCCAAACCGGACTGTTTGTTACGCCAAGCGGTATTCCCTGGTATTCAAGAACGTCAGATCTTGTTTCAAGAGGAACGGGGATCTTATGTCAAAAGCGATCCTGCCAGTTCAGATGTTACCTTGTTTTACTCCGGGGGATACTATCAGAATCCATTCATACGGAGAGTATCGGAACGCCACTCATCTTACGAACCATCGAAACATGGCGAAGAAGAACGATGCGTCCCGGTTCGTTGGATGGAGTCATCGTGACGACCTGATATCCAAAGCACGGATACCAGACAACATGCAGTTCGTATTCTCGGCAAAGGTCAATGAGATTGATGCCCTGATACCGGATGGGTTCGACGGGGTGTATATCCCGGTGACAGAAGAGGTTGCAGAACGTGAGGGGGTTGATATCCTGTGCAAAGGTCAGCACTGTTTAGAGTGCAACCGGTGTTACAGCGGGAACCCCCTGGGAGTCATCTATGCAAAGTTCAAACCTATCAGAGTACCAGCCAGACTGCCCGTTTGATGTGGTTCGATGCTCACACCTTTCGGTTGAGCACAAATGTTTATGCAGCGATGTCGATGTTAAAGCAGGGAAGGTGATCTATTGTCCGCTGAGCTACGAGCAGAAACGATGGGCAACTGCGACATAATTCCTTCATGTTTTGACTGTGTGTTGCAACCATCAGGCGGTATAGAGTATGAGCAGTTCTTCTGCAAAGGAAAAGGAGCACGGCACTGGATCCATACTGGGGTATGCCCCCGGTTTGTTCCAGACTACGGGTCGTATGCCGAACTGTTGTCGAGGTATCCTGAACTTTCTGACGACTAATTTTTCGATACTCTCCCGGTTACGGCCGGGGGAGCGAGGTGGAGCGTGAGGATTGTAAACCTGTTGCACCATCCTGTCAACATTGTGAAAGAGACAGGCGAGGTGATAAAGATAAAACCTGCGACACGGCAGAAGTCGAGAGTCATCTCGTTTGGTAAGCCCCGTGTTGTCGGGAATTGTGCAGGGGTGCCGGTGATCGAGCGGGACAAAGGATACGCAGCCATGTCTGACGTGAGACAGAACACGTATTATATCGTGTCTACCATGACAGCCAGAGAGTTGTGTCACCCGCAGTTTATCAGCCCAAACACTATAGACCCGACGCAGGTCGTGAAAAAAGGGGGCCGCGTCATCGGAGTAAAATCATTCCAGACGTTCAGGAGGAGACAGGATGGAGCAATCATTGAAGAGCGGCCAGTGTCAGGAACCGACATCGTCCGAGATCACTCTTGACACTCTGGTTGGACTCGATGTCGAGATTGATGAGCTCAAAGAACTCCTAGAGCTCAAGAAGAAAGAACGGGATCTGATACTCGGGTCACTACTCAAGCGGAACATCACTCATCAGGGTGACTGGTCACTCATACCAGTTACCCGGACCCGGCGTGAAGTCCTGCTTGACGAAGTGAGAAAGAAACACCCAGACATTTACCGCAAGATTGCGAAGGTGTCGGTGTCAGTTACAGATCTTGAGAAAGCCCTTGGTGAAGATAACATCAAAGACCTTATCAGCACCAAAGCATACATCAGTTACACGACTGTGTATGATCCACATGGTCTAGAAGGCTAAATTGAGTATTTAAATCCTCTGTCTGAGTATATATACTCAGACATAGGTTATTTATACAAAGCTTAGGGACTCTGGAAGGGGGGTCGCCCTCTTTCAGACCTAACAAGGTGGTGTGAGAATGTCCAAAGAAGAGAAACTTATTCTCAGGATAGATGCGATCTATCCGGAGAGAGGAGAGATCATGCTGTCAGGGAAACTGTTCACTCTTGGTGAGCGGATCCAGTTGCAGTATTACAAGGTCGGGTTCTGGGAAGAGTGCACTATTCGTGACGGTGTTGTCACCTTCATGAAGAAAGTGCAAGGTCCAAACTATCCTGCCCCGGCGTCAGGCACGGGAACCCTTGGTGGGTTCACTTCTGCAGATCAGATTAAGCAACCTTCACAGAAGCGAGAATACAAGGACTCAACTCCGTCGATGATCTGGTGTAATGCCATGACCAATGCGATAGAGATCCTGCGGCTTGAAGTTCAGGATTTACCTCTATCCGATATGGCGGAACTGAATCTGACACAACTCGCCATTGACCATGCCGTCAAGTTGCACAAGGCAGGCATGGAGCATGTGAAGGGAGACCATGTCTGAAGAAGAGGTCGTAATAGTTCCTCCTCCTGAAGACGTCTGGTCACAGTTTTTTCAGGACTGTTACAAGAAACCCTGCAATAAACTGAACCGGAACTTCCCGTTTACTCGGTCCCTTGTCATAGACATCGGAGATATCCCGCAGTCGTTGTTTAATGATCTTCTTGCTAGCCCAGTCTCTACTATCAAAGAGGCGTATGGCGGGCTGCAGATCAGTCGGTTGGTCAAGAACTGGGATGGAGACACGAAGAGTCTTAACATCCGGTTCATGAACCATCCGCAGAAGGTCAAGATCAGAGAACTCTCCTCTTCTAAGGTCGGAAAATTCGTGTCTTTTGAAGGTGTTGTTCGCCGTGTTCATACGACGAAACCTTCTGTCATTGAGGCAGAGTTCCAATGCCCATGTGGTCGCCGTCAACGCATAGTTCAGACAGGGAGAGATTTACAGCCCCCTGTTGACGAGTGCGGGTGCGGAAGGAAACGGAGCAGTTGGAAACTTATGCCTGAACGGTGTCGCACAATCGACGTGCAGACAATCATTGTTCAGGAGTCCCATGACAATGTAGATGGATCTGAAGTTCCTGCTGCAGTTGCAGTGGTGCTGTCAGATGATATCTGCAAGAAGGTCAATGCCGGGAACCGGGTTATCGTCACAGGTGTTCTTCGCACGTTCCAGCAGAAACCAACAGACATCATCCTTGATGTTGATGTTGAGGCGTCGTTTGTTGAAGTCCTTGACAAAGAGTTCTATGATGTTGAGATCACGGACGAAGAAGAGCAGGAGATCCTTGCTCTTGCCAACGATCCAGACTCATGGGACAAGATAACGAGATCAATTGTACCTTCAGTATACGGGTGCGACGACCTGAAAGAAGGAGTGGCCCTCCAGTTGTTTGGAGGGGTGTCTGGTTACAACGACGACGGGACGTGGCAGCGAGGAGATATCCATATCCTCATGGTAGGGGATCCCGGAATAGCCAAGTCGAAACTGATGAACGGGATTCTGGCTATCTGTCCAAGAGGAGTGAAGACGTCTGGGAAGGGGTCTTCCAAAGCAGGTCTTACTGCAGCAGCAGTCTCTGACGGCAATGGCGGGTGGACTCTGGATGCAGGAGCAATTGTTCTTGCTGACAGAGGGATGCTCATCATTGACGAGATGGATAAGATGGAAGCCCATGACCGGTCAGCAATGCACGACGGGATGGAACAACAGGAAGTCCCGATCAACAAGGCAGGGATCAACACCACGCTTAAGTCGAGGTGTAGTATCCTTGCTGCAGCGAACCCGGTCAACGGCAGGTTTGATGATTATGAAGACCTCGCCAGTCAGTTCAACTTACCTCCTACTCTTCTCTCTCGTTTTGATCTGATATTTATCTGCAGAGATGTTGTTGATGCCGCGACAGACGCTGAACTTGCGATGTTCATCTTGTCACGAGGCAAGAAGAAGTCAGACACACTCACTCCAGATTTTCTCAAGAAGTATATAGGGTATGCAAAGAAGATGTGCAGCCCGGAGTTGAGTGCAGCAGCACGGGACGCTCTTGTCGAGTTCTATGTGAAGCTCAGATCCCTTGGAGGAGAAGGGAAACCAATGCCGATAACGCCAAGGCAACTTGAAGGGTTACTGCGGTTGTCACAGGCGAGTGCAAGAGCCAGACTCTCTCCAAAGATAGAGAAGTCGGACGCACTCAAAGCCATCAGAATGGTTGAGACGTGTCTTCGTCACGTTGCATATGATCCAGAGACCAGTGTCTTTGACATCGACCGAGTATGTTCCCCGATGAGTAAGCAGAAACGAGACATTATGACTGAACTGAAGGCCACGATCATTGAGAAAGGGTCCGGTGATCCGGTCTATCTCGGTATCATAATGGAAGAGATGGAACGACGGGGGTTCGCCACGTCCAAGGTGGAGAAGATCCTGGAAGAAGGGTATATCAACGGTGCGTTCACAGAACCGCGTCGTGGGTATTATAAGGTTGTCTGACGGAGCAACCTACACCCTTAATTTGCCATACGTCCATGTTATTGTATGGGCCGGGCAAGACCGAAGTTTGATCAGTGGATCCATGTACATTGTAAAGGATGTTCGTGCAGGTATCAGCAGATGGGAGACTTCACTCGTATCGAGATCACGAAGCGGACTGATATGAATGTACATGACACATGTAGGTGGTGGAACAAATTTTCAGTGAAGTGATGTTTTCTGTGGTTAAGCTTAGTATTTATAATCTTGTTTTTCATTTATATGCTAGAGGAAGATTATATATATTGGAAGTTTCAAGTTTTCGAGGTGTTTTGGCATGAAACATTTCTTGCCACACTATCTCGAACCTCAACTGGTCAGATCACATCTGTTTGGGTTGACTGGAGAGGATACTCAGACACTCATGCAGATATACCGGAGAGTCGGGAGGTCTTCGTTCACATGGAAAGACATCGAAGATATTCCCGGGGTGTATCGGCAGTTGTCCAAAACCTACAACAGCTGGGGAATGCTGAAGAGCCTCGGGTATAATGGCAGAGGCAAAGTCTGGAAGATCTCTGATGTTATCTGTGCACGGTTGGATTATTCAACCGACATCGTGTTTGAACCGTTCAAACGAACTGAACCCCCGCTCGTCCGGTACAAGATGAGCAAGTATAAACTCACAGAGATCGGCATGACACTTGACGGAAAATGGCACCTGTGTTCAGTCTCTCGAGACTCAAAGTTCACAGAGGTGTGTGTCAGGACCGAGGAGTTTGCGAACAAGAAGTTCAAGATGGTGCGGATTCACCAGATGGATTATGACATGTGTCAGGCATGGCTGGACCAGCGGGTGATTGAGCAGAAACAAGAAAGGAAACGGTTAGCGGAGAAGAAGGCGAAGGAAGATGAAACAGCACGAAAACCACGAGGACGCCCTATTGGGGCTGGTAAAACAGGTAGAAGAATACGCAGATGGTCGCGGTGTAAACTTCATGGATGCATTAAATCTCATCATGATTACACACCTTCAAACCTCGTTCCCTGCACCTGCGAGGCGGAGTGATGGTTGAACTTACCATTGACATCAGGGAGAAAGACCCGATGCTCTGCGACCTTGTGATAGAGATTGCGCAGGCTGCAGGGTATGGCTACAAGATAGAGAAACTCGCAGTCGGGGATTTCTATTGGCAGGATGCGGATATCAACATTGAACACAAGTCAACGAAAGACTTTCTCTCTAGCCTCATGTCAGGGCACTTGTATTCGCAGTTACGTGACATGGCACAATTCACACACCCCTACTTGTTTGTGGAGGGCGACTGGCCGTATCAAATGCTCATAGGTAGGAATAGGTTGACGCAAAAGCAGGTTGCCGGCATGTTGTCAGGGGTGATGTATCATTTCCCCTACGTCCAGTTGGTATACTGGCCGAGCGATACCATGTTTGCACAGGCGGTGGTCAGTCTTCGGAACCGTGCGGATGAGAAAGGCCCGCTGGTGGATGTTGTCAAAAGAACGCCGAGCAAGACGGTCTATGAAGATCCCAATCTCGCAGCTTATATGTCCGTGCCGGGTATCGGTGAGAAGAAAGCGAGAGACTTGATTGAAATCTACAAGAACTTTTACTGGTTCTGTGAGACGTTCAGAGAGAACCCGGAAGTGTTCAAGATGAAAGGCAACACCATTCCGAAAAAGAGTTTTGCGTATATGGAGGGTATCACAAACGATCAGGGGTGAGATAGAGATACTGCCGGCGGGGAGTAGAGCGGGGCCATGCCGTATATAATCTCGCCGTCCCCAAACGGGCTTTTTATTGTCATGCTTCGTCCTCCCCACGATGTTGCCGGACCGTATGAATTAACTTTTAAAAAGACGTACCCAGCATCTTCCGTATACATTCCAACAAGCGGCACTGTGCCGGGTTGAAGTGGTGAAAGGGTTTGACATACGTCAACTTGTGGCCCTCCAACTGTAGGCATGTTTCCAACTGCAAGTTCAAGATATGAATGTAATGAATTGTATAATTCCTCAATAGGAACGCTGGACGACTCGTTAAATGTCCATGGGACATATGGATAATTCGGAGGGGATGTCCGTTCGTTATCTAAGTCGCCCCGTCCGAAGTAGTTGTAAACCACCTGACGATTGCAAGGAATAAAGTATGGATCGTATACGTCCAGTTTGTTAAAATATATGGTTGATGGGCCAGTAACTGAATATGCAGACTTTGTGTATGCAGTGTAGTATTTACTAAAGGTCCATAAATATGGTGGATACTGCCCGGTGTAGGTACCACTTCTCTTAGCTTGAGAAGTAGATACGAATACTGGAAGGTCTGTTAATGGGGTATACTTTTTCCGATACCTTATTGCAGCGTTCCCGGGATAATCCGTTATTACCGGGGGCGTTGAATTATAATCATATCTTCGAACCCATGGAACAGACCCAGCTTCCAGAGCAAAGATCTCCCATTCCCATCCTGTTGAAGCAGGGACATAATTACAAGGGTATTGCAAAACTTCTGTGTTTGGAACAGATGTATTAAACTCATTGATAACAGGAGACCATATCGCATTTCCTGTGTTCTTATAGTATGTAACAGCAGAGCCAAGGTCTATCCCTGTTGCATTCAGATCCACAGCAAACATCTTTAATATATTATCTGATGATGAGACTCCATTTACAATAAGTTGAGGGAAATAAGGAGTGAATTTAAAGGCGTGTGCTCCCTGCACCATCCCAGTATAATCCTTGAAGTTGATGTCGGCGATAACTGCTTTTTTGGCAACGTCTACGATATATGAATGATTGTTGCCCCAAACAAAGAACACATCTTCTCCAAGATCTGGATAAGCCATTATAGGAGCGCAACTGATCCCATCAATCGTCGGACGCGGGGATTTAAAGACAAACTGCCATTGGATTGGGACATTCACATAGTTCCCATGTGACACTTTCCATTCCATCGATAACCGAGGGTTGTATTTCCCCACAGATATGTCGCTGTCATGTAACCTCGAGAACGTAACAATAGCTCCACATTCTGAATTGAATTCGTAGCTCACTAGATACACTTTATGCGATATCGGGCATGCCACAACTGTGCATATATCTCCACAAATCGCAGAGTTCCCATTGTAAACGGGAGATACGCCGTCTATATCAGGGTCATAATAGTATGGTCCTCCGGGGCTGGCTAGAAGATATTTAGGAGCCGCCACTTTCTTTGTGTTCGGGTATGCTTTTATCCCTGCACGTGTCCGTTCATACGTGCCAAACACCCCGTCTTTTGTTAGCACGGAACTGATCGCCATTAGTAACCGCCTATCTGATACTTTCTTTTTACCGTTGGGCGCTCTTCTGTTTTGTAATTTGATTCAAGAGCAAGAGCCCCACCGATAGAGATTAAATCGACGTCTTTACTGGTGCTGACGCTGTCTTTTCTTACTGCAGCCTGAAGTGCATACTCCCCGCTTTTGATTAGTTGCAAGACTTCTGGAGCAATGTTTCCAAACTCTACTGTCATGAGTTTGTTCTGTTCTCGTTTAATAGAGTAGATCATTACGTCGTATGTTGACGCTGGTTCTATGTCCTTCGTCGCAGTTTGCAGCGTGAATCTTTTCCCTACTGTAATATCTTTGTCGAAAAAATCCGATGATTTGTAGGTAAAACTCCCACTCAATATTCCGTTCTGGATATTCGTGAGCACCCCCCAAGCAAGTTTATCGCACCCATCTTCACTGATGATTCCCTTTGCATGGATAGTAACTTCAATCGACTTATACTGGGTGGCGGTAGATACCATATTTGGATAGTATGGCTGGATAACAGCCCCCCTCCAATGGGCATATGCGAGGGTATTCTCCTGACCTCTCCCCAGATACTCACGGGACTCCGGATTAACTGTAGCAAGCTTAATACTGGTTTCAGTAATTTCTTTAGCCCGAATGATTTCAGACCCAATCTTGAAATATTTTGTTGCAGGAGAGATATTAGAAAGAATCCCCGTATCTAGCGCCTTAATTATTGGCATAGTTTGTGTGATTAAACACGGTTGGCCGTATAGATGAGGGGTATCTCCAGAAGAGAACCATTTCTCACGGGTAATACCAGTCACCCCCCCGTTTGCATCTCCTAAAGAATACGTATTTTCATACCCTATGAATTCATTATTGACCCGAAACGTATCGTTTACTCCCCATCCCACTACGTTTCTCATACTTTGCAACCAAATACAATCGGAGTCTCCTAAGTGGGTGAGATACATATGTGGGTCTGATGGGGGGAGGATTTCCTCTTCTCCTAAAATGGCGTCATCGCAATCAAGATAAAAATATGCGTTCTTTATTGGCTCTTTATCTTGCGTTTCCATATCTATGAGGAAGGAGGCGGTCGTAGTATACCCAGAAATCTCTTTTTCAACCCCGATTACCGTTACAGAAGAGTATTGTTTATATAGCGACCGGTCTAATTTGAGCCGGAATATATCTTTGTTCTCAACTAGAATAAGGGGGTCTTCAAGTGCGTCTATGATCCCGTCAGATACAATTATTTTTGCCCACTGGTTTAAGTATGCGGTCGTCGCAGGTTCACACTCGTATCTCCAATTAAGCCCTGACATAGAGGCGATCGTGTTAAGATGAGTTAGTATCGATCCACTTCTGAATGCATACCGAATTAGCGGGTTTCGTGTTGCATTATATTCGAACCAGAACAACTCGCTGCCATCCGGATTCTTTGGGAGAAGGGCATAGATCAACTCATTCGCTCTCATAATAGGCATCTCGTCTTGGTTGGTTACTACCGTGTCTCGAAGCAAACACAATATGGATTCCAGAGTAACCGATTCTATCCGAGATGACATCGACATGCTGGTTTCTTTTACAACCCCATATAATTTGACGGATTTGTCAACCAGCACCACACGTGTAGCACCTTCTGTGAATTTTCCCTCGTCACTACTGCTAGCGACGACCCTATTGAATCTGAACGTGTTAACTCCGTTTAGCGACTCATACAAGGAACAGTTGAATGGGATGATCGGCTTTTCGGCCATTATATCACCTCGAATTTGCTCGATAGTTTGTATAGACTTTCGACGCGGGTTCTAAACTCTACTGTTTTTGGAGGAGATGCGTCGATTTGTGTGTTAAACCCAATTCCTATGTAGATGTTATATTTTGAAGTGAAATCGACATGAGGTTGCGCAATGTCATACTTACTTATAAACTCAACATGGGGGGAGATTATGCTGTAATTAGATGTGAACGGAACGTCATAGTGGCGCGAAATGATGTTATATATTGACCCGAAATGCCTATAGACCGGGGGGACATAATATGAGACAATTACAACGCCAGACCCCCCAGCATATGTCCATGAACCACCGTTTTTGTTCCTACATCCGCCTCCTCCACCACGCCCATTTGTTCCCGGAGTCGGATCAGAATAATACGAAGAGTTTAACCACCACCCTCCTTGTCCACCTCCTCCAACGCCGCCATACCCTGTGTCTACCCCGGTATTGTAGTATTTTCCACCACCTCCACCAGCATATGCTGTAGAGACTCCGGTAATTGTAGAGTATTTTCCCGGGCCACCATATCCGCCACCAGTCCCCCCATGGACATCTGCATTTTCACCGGGGCCACCAGCACCACCGCCTCCACCAGAGCTTCTATCTGGGTAACTTCCATATACCCCGCCTCTATACCCCTGCCCAGAAACTCCAGACCCCGCAACACTTCCTCCACCGCCACCAGATCCTCCATCGTTGCCCCCGCCTGCTCCTCCACCATATGCGACAAGGCCAAACGCTTCTGTGTTTGCTCCATTTTTGTGAGCCCCATCATAGATCCCACCGGCTCCTATTTTAATAGTGTGCGGGCCTGTAGTAACAGACAAGTTAAAGACTTCTACATACCCGCCTGCTCCTCCTCCACCGTCTCCATACCCCCCGCAACCGCCTCCACCAACAAGCAACACCCATGCTTGAGTAACTCCTTCAGGGAACGACCATTCAACTGAATCCTGACCTCCTCCTGCACTAATGCTGGAGGTAAATTTTGCAATACGCCTGCCATCAACCGGGTCTCTGGTTTCAGTTACAGTGACCGCCATATTTAAACCGGGCCTGACCCGTATATAATTGTAAACTGGTCGCCAGAAAATCCATCAATAAATGCCGGGACCGTTCTTTGTTTCCATACTGCAGTATACTCGTTTGGGTTAATTTGGCCTACAACAATTCCATCTCCATAAGAAGACGGAGCCGTGTATAAGTATCGTGTCGCCGGAGCCAGAGCCATAAGCATTGGTCCTGACGTTGGGGTTCCAAATGCAGAAGCCACCGTAACATCCCCTGTCGTTGTGCTTACATATGTTACCAGTCTTATCGTCGCGGCTTCTGTATCGTGTGTGCAATTATAGATCCAGTCCCCCGGCATGATATATTGATATAAAGAGGATGAAAAGGTCATTCTTGTTGCAGTTACAAATGTTGCAGTTCCAAGAGATACAGTTGCATTTAGAAGGGACAGCGAGCCGGTTTGACAGATCTTTAGAGTATCCCCTGCCAATGGCTGACTTGAGATCCATACTCTGACCGATTCCCAGTAATCTACGTTCTCGTTTCTAACGAATTGTTTCCTATAGTCCACCAGCCCGTTTTGTCTCTGTTCATCTGTAACGTTTGGGAACTCATTATTAGAGACAGATGAGGTCTGAGGAGCAGACAGGTCAATATTGCCACCTTCTTCTGAAATAGGGGCATAGTATTTGATTGATGCTGTACTTAGTGGCATTATACTTCCTCAATTTTTAACGTAAACCAGTCGTTTGCATACTGGGGGCACCCGGGAATCACCCGGTACTTTTTCCACACGGCTATAGCGGCACCTGCAGGTATTGTAACGGGGGGATATACTACAATTCCTGTCTGTGATTTTGGGTATACATACATAGACATTGTTGCAGGAGCCACCGCCAAGACCTTCCCTGCCCCAAGGGTACCCCCATATGGATACTTCAGAATAACATGAGTTTCTGTAACTTCTGAAACCTGCCCTGCAAAGGCCACCGTGTCGTCTGTATAATTAAATACCATCTCGCCCGCTCCGAGTTCTAACCGCAAGTCAGAAGAGGTTTCAAAATATCCTGAAGCGGTTACAGTTGCATGTCCTGACAATGTAACCGAGTCATACAGCTTTGACTTGCTTCCTGACGGGCACATGCTAATTTCCGTATAAGGGTTTCGAGTAGTAAGTGCTTCAAAGTATATCACGACCCCATTCCAATCAGATGCGTTTAGGTTTTTAATGAACTGTTTTGAATATCTAGTCGTTCCATTTAGGAGTTCGTTCGAACTGATTCGATCAAACTCGTTGTTTAGTGTTGAAGACACCATTAAAGATGTGCCAATGCCTCCCCCATCAGTCGCAACCGCCCTATAGAATTCAAACAGTGCCGGATCAATCTCGCTCATGATTGTTTCTCGACGATTTGTAGTGAAAAACTCACGTTGATCGTATCTCCATGCCCCCCGGCACCAGAGACAGTCCACCGTTCAAGCAGAACGTAATAAGTCCGTTCACCCAATATCAGAGTGTAGGGTACATATGTGTCACTGTAATTCTCTTTTTTGAAGAATCCTTCTGCGTAATGGTAGGTGGATGAATCTCCAATACCATCGAGCCACGTGGTATTGATTGTTATGGTGTCTGACTCGATGAAGTTCAGATCAAACCCTATCGGTTCCTGATCCGGCACGGGGATTATAATTGGCGATTTGGACATCGTCCGGGTCCAGTCTGCAATCCCTGCATAACTGGGCCCGGTTGCCGTTTCCAGTGCCCGTTGTAGTTCCCCCCCTATAGTAGTCGTTTCCAGTGCCCGTTGTAGTTCCCCCCCTATAGTAGTCTGCCCGATATACAACCTACCTCCATCAACATTCTCAAGGTATACCTCTCCCCGTGCCATCAGATCACCAACCGTCTGCTATCTGCTACCATCATCTGTTTAAACTTCTCAAAGAGTATCCGGTCGTCTTCCCGTTGCACAACAAACGTGTTGTGATTCGTTATCGTGGTCTTGGTAGTATCAGTCCGGACATTTGAGTTTGTATTGACCCGCGCAGGTATAATCGCTTCCCCTGAATGCACATTCACGACCCCATCTGATAATATATCTCCACCAGATGCCATTGATGGAATATTCAGTGCCCCCTTTGCACTATTGAAGAGCCCGCCAATTCCCGGCAGCCCAGACAGATACCTATCAATAATCTCCATAATGGCAGATGGCAGCCCTGCGAGGTATTCTCCAAGCGACGCAAATGCCCCGAGTATTGCTTCCCTAACGGTGTCTCCAGCCGCAGCAGCAGATTCCTGCCACTCCTTGACTGTGTTCAGAACACCATCAACAACACCTTTCACTGTATCAACAGCAGTTGTCAGCAGTTCGCCTGCAGTCTTGAGTGCAGACTCCACTGCCTTTGCCCCTGCATCTATACCTCCGGTAACTGCCCCGGCTGCTGCAGCAGGAAGCCCCTGCATGTCGACGCCGACATTATATGCTGTTGCAACGGCAGACCCGATAAGCCCATATTGATTAGTAAGATGGCCCCCTGCATTTGCCTGTTCAGGAGTAAGATTGACCCCACTGGTAAGTTTGTCAACTTCTTCTTTAATCTTAAACAGGTCTTGGAACATGCCAATTACCGGCCCTGCAATTGCTCCAGCTCCTGCACCAACAGCAGCCCCGGGGGGACCGGCAACAACGCCTCCAACCATTGCCCCTGTGGCTGCCCACCCGAGCGAATCGTTGACTACAGACATCCCCATGCCGCCGATGTCCTCGGCTATTTTCTTGCCTTCTTTATCAAGTCCAAGTGCATCTGCAATTGTGCCTCCGGTCCTTGATCCAAATCCGATTGACCAATCATGGCCGAGTGCAGCAAGCGGTCCACCAGTTAACCCTCCGGTTGCTGCAGTGATGGCTCCTGCAGCCACTCCAATAAGCCCACCTGTGGCTATGTCTGGGAGTGCTTCTCCTAATGGTCGCTTTTTGTTGATGACTTCATCTATGGCAACAAGGGCGCTTGTAATAACCCCGCCTTTTATGCCTGCAGATTTCCATCCCGTTCCTTCTGGAGTCGGCTTTGGCTCGTTGGTTTTTCCTCCCGTTCCTTCTGGAGTCGGCTTTGGCTCGTTGGTTTTTCCTCCAGTTATGAAATCCCATATGGACTTGACAGGGGTCTTGATGAAGTCCCAGACATCCTTCACTCCTGCCTTAACGTAATCCCAGATCGGTTTGAGAACTGGTTTCACAAACTCCCATATGGATTTAAATACGGGCTTAACAAATTCCCACACGGACTTTGCAACACCTTTTAGGAACTCCCATACTGATTTGCGTGGAGTCTTAATGAAATCCCATATGGATTTCGCTGCACCTGTGATCAGATCCCAGATGTTTAATCCTCCTGCAAACCCAATTGTCGGGATCTCTTCGCCTTTTAGATACTTGTCGAGGATTGCGGCAATGCCAAGAACTACCGCAAGTATGCCCATACCTTCGAGGGATATCATCGACAGAAGGTTTCTCTGTGCCTTGCCTACAGCAATAGCAGTCTCGATCTGTGCCTGCTGACCTTTGACGAAGATCCTGCCGAGTCCGTGCATCCCTCCTTTAATCGCACCTATGGCAACACCCACACCAGCAATGGGGGCCATGACTGCTCCGATCATCTTGCTTGCTACACCAAGCCCGCCAACAATTGATTTGCCGATGTCAGATGAAAGGAACGATCCAACTCCCTGTGCAATGGTAGTGATCCCGCCTTTGAAGATGTCACCCGCACCGCCAACAATGCCTCCCATCCATGACCCGAAGTCTCCACCTGCACCCGCAACTCCTCCTTCAGCCCGGTGTTCAAACCTGCGGACAACTTCTTTCGGCACGATGAGTTCGCCGGGTTCAGTAAGAACAGGAACGCTGTCTCCTCCACCATATCCGGGGATCCTCATACCAAGTGCAGCCTTGTACTTTATTATCCTCTGCCCAGACGGTTGTGGGATTGCCCCGTCTTCTTCTTCTTCTCCCGCAGGGCGATTTACTCGAACCCCTTCAAGTCCAGATGGCGAATCTCCAAACGGCCCGAATATCGCCATGGATGCTCTTTTTGATCTCCCCCATATCCTCGACAGTATTCCCGGTCCTTGTTCTGGAGGAGTGTAAGGAGTTCCATTCAGAGCGGCAGTAAGTTTCTCAAACGCTGCGGCAGCGGCTTCAACGTCCTTCTTCATCTTATAGATGCTGTAAAGTGCAGCGAAAACTGCAACTCCAACAAGTGCGAGCCCTGTGCCAAGTGCTATCCATTTGTGGCCTTTGAAGAAGTTCCCGAGCCATATGAATCCTCTTGTGATGGATAAGAATGCGGGGAGAAGCGGGCGGATTATCATGTCAAGCATGTATCCCCATCCTCTGCCAACAGCACCCATGCTTTTCTGATACACTTGGGAAGTTGCTGTAAGGATGCGGAGTACGTGAGCAAAGATCAATACACCAGTGACGGCATATCGGGTGCTGGAAATCAGCCGGTCAAACTGCATCCCGAGTTTCCCCCCAGACACTTTTGCTTCAGCAACCGGATCATATCGCGGTTCTTTTCCCGGCCCAAACGCTGGCTGGCCTTCTGCAATGAGAT
>Ga0209719_1001436_pt1 | contig 29159 bp, 21 predicted proteins | sample AD_JPNAS2_MetaG_FD_184421 | JGI IMG/M metagenome (GOLD analysis project Ga0209719, IMG submission 184421) | Active sludge microbial communities of municipal wastewater-treating anaerobic digesters from Japan - AD_JPNAS2_MetaG (SPAdes) (version 2) | ecosystem: Engineered > Bioreactor > Anaerobic...
GTTTATGCTATTAAGGGGCGAGACTACTGTCTTGATGGCTGCTAAGATTTGACAAAAAACACTCTATTATTAGTAAAGATACGATTCACAAAATAAAGCAATAGTTATGAAATCAAGTTTTCATACCATATGTTCATAATCGTAAAAACCCCGGATCAGGGTTCACGGCTCAATGTTTTGATTAGATGCTTAGTTTCGAAGAAAATACTTTTACAAAGACGAATCAGTTCACGTAAAAGAACGCGATATATCCTTTGGCGTAGTCATAGCTAAATGCATCAGTATTTTGATAGTTTTCCGAAACATGAACTTCAACGCGCTGATTTTCTAATAAGAAGGTGTCGGCGAAATTTAGCTCGATAATCTGATTGTTGCCAACATTCAGCTCGACAAATAATTCTTTAATGTAGAGATTGGTGAGGATTTGGACGAAGTAATGATAGCCGTCTTCCTCGGGGTAGCCGACACCCAGCAAAAAATAGCCGTCTAAATCTTTTGCGCCGATTTTGCGATACGGAAAGCCTTTCGAAATATCATAGCGGCATGCGGCGGTGCCCTTGACAAGATTAATCTCCTGGGTTAAGACAACATACGCCAAGTGATGGGGAGAGACATTGGTGTAGGGCGCTATTTCGCGAAAGATATAGTCTGAATATACATGATCAAAATCCAGGGTTTCGCCAATTGTCAGCGTCGCTTGAACTTCGCCGGTTTCCACTTCAATCTTTTGACATGTCAGATCGATGCGAATTTGCAGACCGTCGATATCGTATGCGCTTTTCTTAGAAAAGAGCCTAACGCCAAGGTTTAAGTTGTAACGGACTTCCTCATGTATATAGGTTGTATTGCTGTGTAAAGAAGCGGACAGGAAATCATCATCATTTTCATCATTTAGAACAATGTTCATCATATCGGTTGGCTTTTCAAGTCGATAGTCGTTGACTAAAACACCCAAAGTTACGGCCGCGGCGGCGACAAGAGCTAGAGACACGCTCGTGACGATCTGCTTGCCGACAAAGCGGTCGCGGGCTCTAAAATTATGCGGTTTGTCTTTGAGGGCCTTGGCTTTAAATCTTCCGATGATGACAAAGGAAAAATAGAATATAGAAGCCACTATGGCAAAGGCTGTAAAGCTCATCAATACGCCAATAAGAACGCCGATAAAAGCCGTTAGATAAAATTGAGAGCGACTGACATAAGAATCAGAACGTTTAACTTCAAAATCGCCACTATATGCAGTGCTTTCGTAAGTGACATCGACATATCGATCATATGAAAAGCCGGTCGCACCAAAAATGGATAAGCCGATTAAAAAGGCCACAAGAAACTGAATGATGATAAATATCAAGTCAAAGGTGTCAAGATAATTATGAAACCAATAGTATGGAGTAAAAAGCATAAAATCATTCCCGCGAATGATGTATGCAACATAAACAACGAGACTCGCCAAGACTAGATAAGGCACGACCTTAATTAGCTTTTCACCACCGCGACCGATCCGATCCATGGCTTCATCAGTGATGAAATGAACGGAAAATGCGAAGATGACGATGAGGACCGGAAAAACAAACATCGGCGTCATGTCGATGGTGTTGATTGAGGCGCCCGGAATAAAAAGACCGACAATTGGGATGTAAAAGAGCAAACCGAGAAGGCCGAAGAAAAACGATCCGAACAAGATAAATGCGCTAATCATTAAAAATTCTCAACGCTATATTTGTAACACAAGACGAATTAGCTATCAAGAACTAATTATGAAAGTTAGAAAAAACGTGTTCTGTTCGGACTTTTTCTTAAATCCTTATTTATATACAGGCGTCAATATTTGAACGAAAAGTATTTATATCTATATTTGCTTCGCCATGGTTTTTTGCATGATATGTAAATATTTGCATCCCTTAATAATTTAAAAAGATTCGTCTTTTATTTATATTTTCTCTTATTGGTAAAAGCGCTTTTTTGATTGACGGCGTCACTCGCCTTTTGCTCTTGCTGATGACCGCGCGGGCCGCTCTGTTTGCTTTGCGAATGGCGAAAGTGCCCAGCATCAGCTGAACGACCTGAATCATGACGTTGAGAATTATTAGCTTGAGCTTTCGGAGAATTGTTTGCCTGTGTGGAAGTCGATTTGCTGTCCGCGGTTTCGACGACAGAAAAAACAATAGGACTCTTAAGGACAGGTATATCCATTCCGATATGCTTCTGAATATCTTTAAGAAGCGATAACTCGTCGCGAGAACAAAAACTGATCGTCTCTCCAACTTCTCCCGCCCGTCCGGTCCGACCCATGCGATGAAGATAAGTTTCGGGAGTTTGCGGAATGTCGTAATTAATGACGTGAGAAATCTGACTGATATCAAGACCGCGAGCGGCGATATCGGTGGCAATCAGAATCCGACTTTCGTGATTTTTGAAGTTTTTTAAGGCCGAAGTGCGGGCATTTTGACTTTTGTTGCCGTGGATGACTTCGGCGGTATAAGACTGGTTCAATAGTTTTTTAGTTAGGCGGTTCGCGCCGTTTTTCGTCCGGCAGAAGATCAGCGCCGAAGAAATCGCTTTGTCCTTTAATAAATGGATGAGCAACTCGGCTTTGTTTTCTTTGGAGACGCGATATAAGTTTTGCGAAATGGCGTCGAGGGGGCGCTGGACGCTGCCGATGGAGATGCGGACAGGATGATTAAGAAGACTTCCGGCGAGGGATAGAATCTCTTTGGGCATGGTGGCGGAAAAAAGCATTGTTTGCCGTTCCGTAGGAAGTTTGGCGATGATGCGCTTAATATCCGGCAAAAAGCCCATGTCGAGCATCTGATCGGCCTCGTCGAGAACGAAATAATTGACATGGCTCAAATCCACGAAATTCGAACCCATTAAATCCAGCAATCTTCCCGGCGTCGCCACGAGGATATCGGTGCCACAATGGAGATTATGGATTTGCGGACCTTTAGGCATACCGCCAAAAATGACGCTGACCTTAACTTTACAATATTTGCCGTACTGTTTGATGGAGGTGCCGATTTGGGCGGCCAGTTCTCTGGTCGGAGCGATGATTAAACTCGTCAGGACAGGAGTTTGATAGGTCGGTCGGTTGGCGATGATTTTTTGAAGCAAGGGAATGGCATAGGCCGCCGTTTTTCCCGTTCCCGTCTGCGCTGTTCCCAACATGTCAAAACCTTCGAGTAAAGGTGGGATGGCCTGAACTTGAATCGGTGTCGGATCAAGGTAATCTAGATCAGCTATCGCCCGCGAAATCGGGTCGCTGATTTTTAGTTGTGAGAAGTGCATATGTTTTCCTTTTGGTCAGTAAATTAAGACTCGCGGCTAGTTACTGACTGGAGCGATAACTTTTTTAAAGACGGTTTATCATAGCATACTTATTATGATTATGCACAGCAGTTGTTTGTAGCGCGGAAAAAATGAAACCGAGAAAGAGCGTGTTGTTGTGGTTAAAAAGATTCCAGAATAAGGACTGACAATAGATTTTATTGGAAGAATAATTGCCCGATAAGAATTTCTTCCTGATAATATATGCTAAAAGCATAATTTTACCGCTTATATTCTTATATGCATGAAAATTTAACGAGTTAGAATTCTCGGAAAATACCGTTACTGTCCAGGAGTCATTTATCAGTACCTGATTTAAGGATGAAACATTAATACTCAGAAAAACATAGTATAGTGCCGTCTCGCTGCGGCTGCCGGCGCATTTTACTTGTGCTTGCACATCAGCCAGTCCAGGGACAACATAACCTATCAAATGTTCATAATCGCTCGCTGGAAACCCGAAAAACAGTTCGACAAAGAAGGAATAAAGGCAATACTCGTTTTTACCATCAGACTGCATGATATCTGAATCCGCCTGTTTATAAGTAATATTGGTCGTGTGGTCGGTTGCTACATGATAGAAGGCAACGCTGCGTTCGCTATCGGGATTTAGTTCCTCATATCCGCCATCTTCCAGCAAATCCATCATTTCATAGTCTTTGCTTTTTGGGTTTGACCAGGGCTGATAATAAATAAGTATTATAAGACCAAGAAAAGCAACTAATCATCTTCTACGTGTTCCTCAATAAAGAAGCACTCGTCATCTTCTTCTTCGAACTTGTTCAACTCTTCGTCGCTTATAAATTGTTTTCTTTCTTTTTTGCGATTTTGTTTATTTGCTTTTGGTTTCTTTTTAATTACGATAGGTGAACCATCTTCATTAGTTTTAGGCATTATAATTACAAATAGAACAAATGATATAACAGCGAGAGTTGGTCCCACTATTAAAACCCAAACACCTAGTCCTTGTTGAGAAAAAATAATTGTGGCAATAACAGCACCAACAGACCAAAGAAATAAGCCAGCGCCAAGACCAACTCTAACTTTGTAAGGAATCTTATTCATCAGTTTTCCTCGCAAAATAAATAACTACCCAAATTGGATCTTCTGCGCCATATATTTCCACTTCTTCGGGTCTAGTTGAACCCCGATAAACAATTCTGCCTTTTATGACTCCAGAAGTTTTCTTTTGCCATGCTGGATTAAAAACCCTGAAGACATGATTGGTTTTAACGTTGTGACAAATCATATATTTAAGCGGCTTATATTTATCCCAAAGCTGAGGAAGAGTTCTTAGCATTGTTTGAGGAGTTTTCATATCTACGTCCACTATTTCTCCTTCTTCAGTTGAACCTCTTATTTGTGTTATGAAGCCATCCAGATTTCTATTAACCGCTTCTATCTTACTTATATTTTTTAAATCTGTACTTCTACATCTCCCGCTGCATTCGACCTTATATGGTCTATTCATGTTTTCTAGCAATTCACAAAATTTGCAATCAAGACAATCATCTACTGAAATAAAAACATCATCGGATTTTGGGCATGCGTAGAAATAATCATTTCCATCAGTTCTTCTAACGCTGTAATGAATATCATAAAGCACACTTCTATCCAATGTTTTAGCTCCATTAAGAATGTAATTAACTAATTCTTCTTGAGAATAGCAGTGAGAGCATTCCATAATACCAAAACCTTTATATTTATCATCAGAAATAACTCTAAAGAAATTTGGTTCATCTTTTTCACATTCTTGTCTTTTTGCAAACCAGATTTCTATATCGCCATGTTCTTCTGGGTGAAATCCTTCAAAAGTTTTGCTTGCTCTTGACCATCCACGCATAAAGCTTTTATTAACATCAATCCTATCAATTGATTCATTTTCAAAAGGTCTAGATTCATCAAAAACCCAGATTATTTTATGTCCAAGTTTTGTGAAGAAAACATTTCTAGCTTCGAATTCGGTTTGCCTAATTCTGTCGCCTTGAAACTGAACCACAACGTTTCTGTCTTTAATAAACACATCTGCTCGATGCTTTTTTTCTTCTAATTCCATCACTATTTCTTGTGACTCGTTAGGGAAAAGGTTTTGCATTAAATAATGCCAATCAGATTCATCATAATGCCAAGTATCGATGCATTTTGTATTAGGAAAATGAGCAAAGTGATGTGCTTTTATTTCTCCTCTTCTTTGGACAAGCTTTTCTCCACATTCTTGGCAAAAGAAAATCTCGCCTTTATCAACGTCATCAATACAAACTCTAAAATTGTTTTTATCTACGGCAAATCTCATTGTTCTAATATTCTTCCGAGAAGAACCGGCAACGCCTGAGTTATTTCAAAATCTGTAATTGAATCAAAAACACACTTCTTGAACGCAGGAACAACATAGTAGTTCTTTCCTTTTATAGAGATTATGTTTCCATGAATAGCACATTCTTCGCCAAATTCGTTTTTAAGAATGTTTGTTAATGGAACACTAATAATTTTGGTTTCTTCTTCGTTAAAATCGTTTGGTAATTGTGATTTTGTAATCCATATCAATAAGTCTCTAGCCAGCTTCTTATTAAAGTATTTTTGATTACGTTGGTTCCAGAAATTGCAAATATCTTGAGTATCATTATTGGAAAGAATTTCAAGTGTATCTGCCAATATTTCATCCAAATTTGGTTCTATTTGTGTTGAATAACCAGCTCCACTGGATAATGTGTCATAGAAGAAAAAATCCACAAATTTAGAATGATCATCAGATCTAGTTCTGTTGCCAATTGTCAAATCGTTGTATTCGATGTCAAGAATTCTACTTGCAGAAAGCTTTAGGGCTTCACACAATGTCACAGCGGCAGATTTTAAAATTACCGAATCATCAGTGATTGTACTCGTATCAATTGCAATCTGCATGAAGAACATATCTGTTCTGAAATTTGTTCCTAGGTATAATCCTTCTTCAACAAATTTATGAGAGCATAAAACTCTTTGCCCTTTATTTGTAAATGGAGCACCTACATTATTTTCTCTTAATGACTTATCTCCTCGTAATTGAGCAGCACCACAATGTCTACAAACATCGAATCCTTGGCCATCAATACCTTTGTTCAAAATAATGATTTCTTCGTTTTTACGATTACAGATTTTCAAATTAGAATACTTGGTTTCTTTTAAATCGCTAGATGGTGTTGCTGAATAACACGGCTCATCAGAATAAGACAATTCAGAATCGGCTTCTGTTTCAGGAATATCTCTTGCATTTAATGGCGCAAATCCCCACGGCTTAAGCATATTCTTCTTGTTTTCTTCACCAATAGGTTGTCCGCAGAATGGGCATAAATCGTTCTCAGGGGCTTCTTTTCCAAACCAGCCACAAAGAGGATTGCTACACATGTAAATCTCGCTAAAATATCCGTTTTCTTCATTAAAATATGGTTCTGCCGGTTTATAGAAGTTTGTAATATCTTTTCTTCTAATTGGAGTATATATACCAGCAGACTTATATGTCTTTTTATCAACAACAATCGTTCTACCTGGAGCATATTCGTTAATTGCAATATCAATACTTCTTTGAGGTGAAAGTTTTGTTTCACCAGTAGTAGTATCTTCGATATTGAACTCAATAACATCAAGCGGGAATGAATAAGTTGGCAAGACGCCTTTTTCAAACAAATCGTCAAAGAAGTCGGTATCCTCTGTATCGTCATAAGAAACAATCAGGTTATCAAGTTCTTCAATTATTTTTTTCTTTAATGCGTCTACGTCAGCGCCTATAAATAAAGTGTCAACTTCTGAATCATCAAAAGTCACTTGACGAACATATTCTTTGAACGCTGGATAAATCTCTATAAATTTGCTTGTTTTTATATCATCGAGAGATTCTCTCCTGGTTTCAAAAAACCTTGTTAAAACAATTAAATTAAAATGTCTTCCAATAATTTTGTCGTTATGAATGTCTATCCAAGGACGCCTTGGCTTACCTCTAATTATTTTTTCAGGTTTATTAAAATAGTAAGTATCATGTGGGCCACCTTGAGCATATGTTGCAATAGTTGACATAGATGTTCCTCTTCTGCCAGCACGTCCAGCCCTTTGCTGATAGTTTTCTCTTAGTGGTGGAACGTTTCTAAGACCAACAGCAGTTAATGAGCCGATATCAATACCAACTTCCATCGTTGTTGTGCAACTTAAAATATCAATAGGTACTGTATTATCTTTTTCAACATTAATATCTTGGAACCTCATTTCATAATCTTCTGTTTTGGCCCAGGTTTCTATTTTTTGGTCTTTAAAAGACAATTGAGCAGTATGTTCTTCTGTGTTTAGTGACTTAACATCTTCTTCGCTAAACAACGGTTTTCTCCAATAGTCAATTTGTTTTAAGTCATCGGCTTTTTGATAATCAATTAAGGATGATCCGCAGATAGAACATGTGCCATCAATTGCAAACGGATGAATCTGACCGCAAGTTTTACATCTAACCCATAGTTTATTTTCATCTGTTAGCACTATTTTCACGGTTTCAAGATTAAGGAAATAATTTTCCCCTTCTTGTCTATAGAAATTATCAATTATTGCATCATATATCTTTTCATAAATAAGTGGATATTTCTCTTTAACTCTATCGTTAAAATATGTTTTACTTTCTTTCTTAGTAAAACCATAACGGTTTCCTTTGATGTATTTCACTTCACGTCTTATCTCTTCTGGTGTTGTGTTATCAAAAGAGAAAGAGTCTGTAAAGCTATTGCATAAGAAAGCCAAGAAGATTTGTTGGAACTCTTCTTTAGTTAAAGAAGAATCGTCTATTTCATCAAATGCGTCCAGCAATTTATCGTCTAATGGCGCAATATATCCTAACCCTAAATTATGGAAATTAATTGTTGGGCTACAAAACATTTCAATCAAATCAGCTTGATACATTCCACAAGGTGTATTGAATTCACTTCTCAGACGAGAATAGCTAATTGGTCTATTAAGTCTTCTGCTCCTCTCCAAACTCTTAGTTATTTTGACTTTGTCGCTTTCAAAAGTATCCAAATCCTTTCCATAGAAGAATCTTAATTTTTTCTCTATTGAAACCTCTAAGAAAGCAGGATACAAACAACTCATAGGTATTTCGTTTTCGCCATTAGACAAATAAACTTTTTGAAGGGCTAAATAGATGGCTCTCCTAAAAGAATCGGCATCCGCTATTTTCGTCATATCTCTGGCTAGAATAGCGGCGGACTGACGAGAGTCGGAGAACAACAAAACTTTCTTTCCTCCGTTTGGAATATATTTGTTTGGCTTCTTAACCATTGGTTGAGCATCAAACTGAGCCTTGGTAATGTTATAAAAAGGCAAATTTCCTTTTACCTTAAAATCGGTTAGGCCAATAAATCTGAATGGTTTCCCACACTTTGGACATTTTTTGAATACAATCGCATCATCTTCTAACACGGTACTCTTTAGTACTTTGATACATGTCTCTGAATTGATATTTCTCGGATACAATTTTCCTGATTTAAAATCGAAATAAGCCACCTCAGTGTCTTTTGGTCGTTTCTCATAATCGTAATTTAGAGGAGCAATATATAATGGGAATTCGACCATATCTTTTTCTTCGTCGATTCCTTTTTTACCCCAACAGTTGATTTCAGGAGAATAGATTTGATTTTTGTGGATATACGTTCTGATAAAAAGTGCGCCACATCTTCTATCGTTGATTAATTCATAAACTTTTGAATGGCATGACGGGCATTGAGAAACATCGTGAGTAAATAATGAGCCCAAAATAACATCATCGCCTTCATGTTTGTGATCACAATTTGGATTTAAACAAGCATAGATACCATTCAACCCTCTAAAAAAGAGGTGGATTCTCGCTGGAAATAAAACATTATTGTTTTCATCCTTTGCTAATGGAGCTAACAGCAATAAATTTTCTAGAGCTTTTTCTCCTTCTTCTGAGCTTATTCCAATTACATCAGTTAACAATTCTTCATATGAAACAGCGTTTCCTCTACAGACATTGAACAAATTCACAAACGGTTTATATCTTGTTATGTTGTCAAATAGCCATTTTTGAGCATTGCCAACAACACTTTCATTAAAAATTTCTTTAGCAAAGATACAGATATTTTTTTCAATTTCCTCATCTGTTAGCAGTGTTGTGTTTAGTTTCAAAGAAGCCAATTTATGCAAATCGAATGGAATTGCATCTTTAGCTTTTAATTCTTCTTTTTCACCAAACAAATATTCAAACGAGTTTTTATCACATCCAGATAAATTTTCAGCAAAGTTGTAGATATAGTTCTTATCATCCTCGTTTTCATTTGGCATACTTGCGCTGGTCATTATGAATTGAACTTTCTTGTCATCAATTCCTAGACGCGAAAACAATCTTCTAATCAGGAGAGCAACTTCTCCACCACTTGCACCAGAATACATGTGGGCTTCATCGATAACAATTAACAACTTGTTGTCTTCAGAATTCGACAGCCATTTTTTGGTTTCTTCCCAGATATTGTTTTCTACTTTTCTGATTAGCATATATTCGAGCATTGAATAGTTTGTAATCAAAATATCAGGTGTGTGTTGCTGCATTTCATAACGAAGCATCAACTCAGCGTCATTTGAAGAATCATATTTATCTAATGTGTTATTCTTTAAAGCTTCAACGAAAGCGGCCATATTTTTAGCTGGGTATTTGTGAATCTTTTTCAATCCTTCAATATCTTTTCTTTTCTCAGCTTTTTCATCTTCTGTTAAATCATCTTGAATTAAATAGCTCTTCTCATAAGATTCGGCAATTTGAAGATTAATACTTTTGGAAAGATAGTTTCCTGGGTATTGAGTTCTACCAGTATACATGCCAAATTGAGGTCTTCTGATATCGCCAGCATATTTAGTTAAAGTGTTTAAAAACTTATTATCTTCATCTCCAATAATTGATCTAAGTCTAGCAATTTGATCTGAAACCAAAGCATTCATTGGATAAATAAGCATCGCTCTAACGCCTCTTTGATTCCATGACTGTTTTGAATTCAAAACTTCATCAATTAATTTATATAAAATTGGCCACATAAAACATTCTGTTTTACCAGAACCAGTTCCTGTGGCAACAAATAGATTTTTCCCATGAGCAAAATTTTCTAATGCTTGAACTTGGTGCTTGAACGGAGTTTTAAAAACGCCTAAACGGTTATCAATTAATTCTTCAAATACTTTTTTAACATTTACATTAATATCGCTATCAGAAATGCCATTTTCGATTTTTACATATGAAGGGGTCGATTCGACAAAGGGTTTTTGATATAGATTCCCTTCTCTGCCGAGTAATTCATCAGCAGCATTTAAAAGAAGTTGATTCTCACCAAAATATTGACTGGTGATATAGTCAGCTAATCTTGTTTTCATTAATTCATGCGTTTTTTTAATTCCTAAATCACGCGCCATAGCTATTCTCCTTCTCTTATAACTTCTATAGATAGATGCTTTAATAAACTGATGATAGATTCTTCCATTGATTTTGCTGCCACAAATTCATTTATGTTCAGCGAATCTCTTAAAGGCCATGCCATACATTTAAATAGAGCAAATTCATTAAACGGCAAGACATAACCACCGAAAGATACTTTAATGCCATTAACACAATAGTTCTCAATCATTGCAACAGCCGGTTTTTCATTATAAGCACAAAGACCAAGAATCACTCTCCATACTTCCCATTTAAAGTTGTCGTCTGTTCCTGAATGGCAATAAATTACAGGAAGAGAGGCTGAAAAAACATCATCTCCTGATAATCTAACTATTTTATAATCCAAGCCATCATCAATCTTCAAGATTGAATATTCGTGCTCTTTTAAATACTTATCATTAAAGAAATCCCAACGATTATGTTCAATGTTATATATTTCGATTTTTCCTTTTGAAGAATCAAAGTTCTCAAACTTTAGACTCTTTATTAACTTTTTAAAGTAATCAACCGCACTGTCTTTAATGATGTAAGCATCTTCTAAACCAATATCAGTATCTTTAAGTTTTCCGTATAATCCGAGACCATAATACCTTGTTGCATCTGTATCCAAATCAATAATCAATGACCTTTGACCCATATTTATCTTTTGGCGTTTCGTTGGGTACTTAAATGTATATGTTCCTGAATTGATATAACCAAGATTTAGATAAATATCTTCTATTTCGTTTACCGTTTTGTTCTCTTCTTTGAAGAACTCCACAGCTTCTGGCGATATTTTTTTAAAGGATCTAATTATGTCTAGTGCGGAAATAGTAACATGAGATTTTGACACTTGACCATTTTCTTCATCTTCAAAATCCCTATCAGCAAATAATTGCATAATCCATTTACCCAAGCCAGAATACAAAAGACGTTGACGAAAAGCAGATATGTCTTCTCCTTCAAACTGAACAATTTTCATATCTTTCGACATTGTTTCAAAAAGCCTATTAATGTCGTTTTGTTTAATCATTCAAAATTGCCTCACATTTTTTTCTGATGGAGAAATCTAAAATTTGATTAATGACTTCTGACTTATCCATATCGTTGTGATTAGCGATAAACGGAATAAGTGAATAAGCTAATAAACCGTAGAATTTAACATTGTATAATTCCGTGCTCTTTAAGCTAACTCCAATTTGAGAAAGTGTTTTTTCATAACCATTATTAGTTATGGTTTTTCTTTCACTAAAGACATGGGTGTATCTATATTCAATTTGCCCATTCTTTAAATTTCCTAACAAAAAGTAGAAATCATCCAAGGATTCAAGTGGCATAAACCTTGTTTCTTTTTCGTAATGAATATCAAATATGAATTTGTGTGTAAATGAATGGCTAGAGAGATAATTTATTAATGTTCTATGATTGTGAATGTTTAACAAGCCCTTAATTAAAACAACAACATTTGTTTTCTCTCCGACAATTGAGTCGATTGTATCCTCGAGCTTGTTTAAGGAATAATCTTCGCCAATATCAATGGAGAAATACTCGCCTCCAGTTAAAACGGAAGCATAAATATCCGCTACCAAATCGGAAAGCTTTGAAGTAGTAACTATAGGTTTATTCCCATATAATGTCTCGACAATGTATTCTCTAAACACATCTAAGGAGTCGTTATCTACCAAATGTTCAATGACATCGCCAATATCATCAGCTAAGTATTCGCAATCTTCCATCGAATCAAAATTAGGGGCTTTAATATGCTCAAACTTATATATTCCCGCTCTTTTAACTTGTGGAAGCGAATTTAATTTTTCTCTCAACTCCTTAATCTCTTCTTTTAAAGAGACTATTTCCTCACTCTTAGATAAATCTTTAAGCTCGGTTTTCAATTTGTTCAAAACGCCATCTATTCTTTGATTTAATTGTTCAACCGTTGCTTTTGTGTCGATGCTTAAAACTAATTCCTTTTTAATTTGGTCAATTTTAATATCTAAATCTGAAACAGCTTTGTCTTGTTTAACGTTTGTTTTATCTAATTCTTTAATAGTTTTTGAGACATCACTGTTCTCTTTTTCTAGTTGTTCTATTCTACCCTCTAATTCAGGGTTTGTTTTTTTATCAATTTGCCTAGATGCTCTGATATCAATAATCGCAATCAGCTCTATCAATTCATCGGTTCTTTTTTGGACATCTTCAGAAATATCTTCTAATTTGTAAAACACTTTCCTAAAAGAAGGATTAAAACTTGCTTCAACCATAATTGCAAAAGCGGCATCGTGAGGGTATCCATCGTTTTCCATCTTTTCTATGGTTTCATTGATTTCTTTAACATAGTCTTTATATCTATTTGTGAGAATTTGGATTAACTTTTGGTTCTTTTCTCTTTTAATTAAATTAAAGCACGTATTAACCAAAATGGTTTTATCAGCTTTATTAGGTCTAAAACCTTTTAACTTATCTCTAAGACTATTTACATTGGTAAAAAGATCCCTAAGGAATTGGACGCTCTGCCCTTCAAGAAAGACTCTTAACTCTTCATCATTTAAATCTTCTAATCTCATAGTTTTTCCTCCATCAAATAGTCTTTAACGTTCTCTTTTATGCGTTTATATTCTAAACAAGAATCTAAGTAGTTGCTTATTAATGAGTTATCACGATATTTATCGGCTAAATATTCATATTCGTTTTCATTAAATGGAACAAGCTTTTCAGAATACCTAATCATTGCCAGTATTTCGTCACTGCTTGTCGTATTTTGAATATTTGGACATATGTATTTTTCGATTTCTAATCTATTTAAAATTGAGATTACACTTTCATTCTTTTTGAGTGTGTATTTCTTTTCATCTATTCGCTTATTTAATATTCCCTTGGTAAAAAGATAGTTTAGCGTATCAGGATTGAAATTAGATTCCAGCATTTCAACTTCTTTGCAAATAGCCTGTTCTTTAGGAGCGACTTTACTATTTAAAGCGGTCACGTAAAAAGCCTTTGCATTGATATTATCTACTTTAAAGAAAATGTATTTTGTTGAATGTGTGAACATATCGAGTGTGTCATTGTCGTGCTCAAATGTTAAGAACATTTCTGTATCGGAATTTCTAAAATATTTATAATTACCTATAGAGTTAATTGGAGGCCAAATAATAACTGCGTCACTTTTTTCGATAAGCTCACAATCTCTATCTTCACAGAATCTTACAGTCTTTTCGGTAACGTTTTTAAAAATCACATCGTAAACAGAGTAATTAAATTTTGGATCCTTTGGTAAAATCACTTCTTTAACAATAGCTTCATCACTAGAAAAAGTATTTCTAAAGCCATAATACCCATATTCAAACAACAAATAATGTCTTCCTATATAGATTCTTCCTGATACCTTTTTGCAGTTAAACATTTTAATTTTGGACAGATTTATAGTTCCTGATCCACCACTCGAATAGTCTTGAGTAATTAATGTTGAATAAATCTGATTCCTCGGTGAAAAGCCGTCCATGGTATATGAAATGTTATGACTTGAGCTATTTCCTTTAATTGCAATGTTAATGCTTGACGGGAATCCTTCTAAGCCAATTCTTTTCATCTCTCCACTTGAAAAGTGTTCTCTATCGACAGGTATTTCAATTGTTCTTCTATACGAATCTCTTACAAATAAAGTTGTTTTGTTTCTTTCGTTAGTCTCTATTTCGTTATTTTTAAATGGAGGAATTGTTATCAAGCTGCTCCATTTACCGTTAGTCATCCTCAGTTCAAAGTTAAGCGAAATATCTTCTTCTTTAAAAAGCTTTTTTCTAATTAATGATTCATTGGTTTTGGATTCAGATCCTTCATGATATAAAGAACAATAACTGTGGCCAGCACTACTCGGATTATGCTTAAAGTAAGAACCTTTAATATCTCCAGAGCAGTACGCTATTTCATCACCACATTCAACACATATTAAAGCTTTTAAACTATGCCAACGAGGGTGCATGATTAAATACTGCTCATATTCACGAACAGTCATGTCTCTATGCTCTAATCTGTGATGCGCTTTTGGAATACTGGCCATATTTAACTATCAATCATTCTTCGCTATCAGGTTTATCTTCAGTTATAACTAAAGTTTTATAAAGTTCCTTTGCCATGATATTCATAACAATTCTTTGGAAATTAGCATCGTTCAACAATCTATTGAACGCTTCATCGTTTTGCATAAAGCATTCAACCAACACTCTTTGGAATTCAGTTGGGAAAATAGATTTAATAAACATATTAATATCGTTTGTTTTTGCATACTCTTTGAGTCTGGCTTTAACAACAGGGTCATCGAGAAGCATCTTTGTAACGCTTGCAATAGCACTGCTATCGGCAGAACCAATATCAGCTCCGAATTGTTCGTTAATTTTTTCAATAATTCTTTGAAGAGTATTCATCTTCTTGATTTTTGCTCTAGGCTCGGCACCTTTTGCAGGTTTAAAACCGCCACCACCTTCTTCTAATTCAATAGCGCCATGGAACGTTTCTTTGAGTTTTGCGTATTCTAAAGAAATCTTGTCATCCAATTTAATCTTTGAGCCACCTGTTGTTGGCAATAAGTGAACCAAATGAGAAACAAACAAGTAGTCTTTAAACAAGTCTTTATCAGCGATGCGAACCAATTGAGTAACAAATGAATAGCATCTTGTGAATTTCATCATTGTGTCTCTAGCGAGATAACGATGTTCTTCGTCTAATTCTAGATATCTATCCACCACTGGTTTTAAGATGCTTGCAATCTTTCCGACTGCAGATGAATCTTGTTTTTCTTTCCGCTTTGTGCTGTCATTGATTTTGACAAATTCATCAACATCGGTCGAAGTGAATAAACTTAAGGCGTTAACTTTGGACCTTAAATCATAAACACGATTAATATCCATATCAGATTCAAGTGTTGTTTCTGTGTAAAAAGGCTCAAATGATTTTTTGATGCTTTCTGCTGTGTTTTCAAAATCTAATACGAAAGTGTCTTGTTTATCTCTGCACACTCTATTTAAACGAGATAAAGTTTGAACAGCATTAACACCTTTTAATTTCTTATCAACATACATTGAATGTAAATATGGTTCGTCGTACCCAGTTTGATATTTATTGGCAACAACCAAAATATTGAAATCATCGCCATGGAAAGCTGCTCTTAGCTTTCTATCAGAAGCGATTGGTTTTCCATCTCTATCCTTATTCATCTTGACTTCAACATATTCTGTATCATCACCATCTAATTTAACCATTCCAGAGAATGCCACTAATGCATCAGTGCCTTCACATTCTCTCTTGTGATTCTTAATATACTCTTTAATAGCAAAGTAGAATCTAACGGCGTTTTCTCTAGAATCACAAACAACCATTGCTTTTCCATGACCATTAATTTTCAAACGCCCGTTGTTAAGGAAGTTATCCATAATCATTTCAACTTTTTGAGCAATAGTTAATTCGTGCTCTTTGTAATATCTGAATAATGCCCTCTTGGCGCTTTGTTCAATTAAATCAGGATTTTCTTGAGTCTTTTTAGCAATTTCAAAAGCCTGTTGAATCGTCATGTAATCTCTTAAAACATCAAGAATATATCCTTCTTCAATTGCTTGTTTCATTGAATATGTATGGAATGGGTGGACTGTACCAGCGAATATAATAATCGTCATTAATGTAAGTTGAATCGCGGTATTTCGGCGTGGGGTGAGCATAAAACAAGTAGATTCCGTCCCGATAAAAAGGTAAATCCCCGGTTTGCTCTGCTAATGCAGACATGCTGGCGTCTTTCTTTCCGTCCGAAATTCTGCCGAATTCGTTTTTTGTTGCAATGAGTTTGACTGATTCCAAGTCATCATCGTCTCTTTCATACTGAAGCTCGAGTTCAATCATGTATTTGCCATAGTAATAATTGTGATAAATGTTGTAAATTTTTTTCGGCGCTCCGTTATGATCCGAAAATAATTCAAAGTTCGTTTTTGTCAAACTTTTTTCATATTTGTCGAGCCAGGACAAGCCTTCGTTAATATCAAACGATACCGTGATAGCATCCTGGACGAAATAAAGACCGTTCAAGCGAAATATGTGGCCCGTCTCGTCATCGAAATCATAGCGAATCATCCCATCGCCAGGATATGGGATATAGCCATTAAGAACGTCGAACATCCATTCGGCGTCATCTTGATTCCAGCCTTTTCCTGTTGGGTTGCGCCAAGAGAGATCGCCTTGACAGCTTATCAATGTCGAGGCAGTGAAAACAACAAGCAAGAAATTCGAACGTTTGAAGTTCATGTTCATACCCCGTTGTTAACAATAATCACAACAACTGTGACAAATGTTTCGCCTTCTATTATAAAGATTGACTTGGTGATTATAAATATTTTGTTGAGAAAATATCATTGAGTTCATATGATTTGCTTCGAAAATAACAAATAACGAATCAACCGGCTCAAACCGGATTCGTAAAAGCATTTAGTAAAAGAACCGGCAAGTCAAGAGAAAAATAATATTGGCAATAATGGAGAAAATGGCAATTATTTTTTGTTCAATGGCAAAGAGTAAGCGGTTCTTTATTTTAGGTCCAATAAATGGGGGGAATTTCATCAATATGAATCAGGCCTTCGTTATATGTCTAGTTTCATTTAAAACCAATCGGACAGAAGTTCCGCTATTGGCTCTTTCATAGTCAAATATTTCTTGTATCTTATGTAATTCTTGCCCATATCTTCCGAGATAGCTTTGATTTGCATTGGCGAAATCGTTGATGTTTTTAACATTGATTTCAGTTCTTTGATAGTTAGTTTCTTTTCTACTTGTTTCTTGTTGTCTTCGAAAGCGTCTTTCATATTAATTACTCCCTTAACAAATGTTTATTTTTAAACAGATAAACGCCTAAATATTTACTTTTCTTGGTATTTTCTTCGACCAATGGATTTTGATTGATTGCAAAACTTCAAACATGTCATCTCTTTTAGCAAGAACAGAAAGATCATTCTTTGTAATAAGATTTCTCTTATAAGCTTCTTCTAATTTTTCGAGATAATTGTTCGTGCAGAAGGAACAAAAATAACCATGTTGAAGGGGGGATGATTTTTCTTCGGGACCAAAGAAGAGGTCTGGGTAAGGGGCGTGTTTGGATGCGGGCTTTCTTAGAAGGCGGGGCACTAACATATCATAATTCATAATGGTGTACCAAATATTAGATAGACAAATATCGCAAACGGGATCGCGTTTATAGGCATCAAAGAGTTTTTTAATATCCTCTTGTTGAAGGTGAATACTATCAAGTAGAAAATCCCGTCCTCGTTCCTCGCCCAATTTAATCTCGCGAAGGGCAAACGAAACCGAAGTATTAAAATATTCATTGGCCTTTGCAAAATTAATCTTTCTGCCTAGTCCGAGTTGATAAATTGTTCCCAGATAGAAAGCGCCTTTGGGATTGCCTCTTTCCAGGGCGTGTTCAAAGAGTTCTTTAGCTTTGCGAATGTCTTTTTTTACAAAGTGGCCATTTAGGTAAAACCATCCAATTTCGGCAATGGCATAGGGGTCATTCATCTCGGCAGCTTGCTTTAGCAAGGCATAAGCCTTTTCATAATCGTTTTCTTGCTCGTTTTGTTTCCGCAAATTATTCATGCCCTGCAAATATAGTTCTTTTCTTTCTTGTTTAATTTTATCGACGTCATAGTTGGGAGCGATTAACTTGGCAATTACTTCTTTTTTCATTATTTTATTTTTCCTTTTCTATTAAGTTTGATCATTCATATTTGTAATCAGCGTACTTTTCATAAAATATTTTTCCTTTTTCGATACCGTCAATTTCGGCGAGTTTGTTATTAAACCATTCATACACTTCTGCCCCTGTGAATTCTTCGACATAATTACTCGATTTGTAATATTGGACATAACAAATAACGACTTTCTTACGAATACCAAATTCGTTCATAAGTCCGACGAGTAAGGGGAACATTTTATTACGTATTTTTAAATGATAATTATATGCGGGAGCGGAATATAAAGTCGAAATCAGTATGACTTCAGGGGTCAGATAAACAAAATCAATCTCGTCCCCTTTGATATATTTTCCTAAATTAAAGGTCGATAAGTGATTGAAGAAAAAGCAGGTGTCCGGGTGTGGATATTTGTTTGTGTTCCGAATAATAAAATCGACATAGCGGTCGGTGAGGGTTTCAATGCTTGGCAAAAAGTTTTGATTTCCATTGATACTTACATCAAACACATACTCGGCTTTTACTCTTTTCATTTCTTCATCGTTATCCTCATGTAAAAAATGTTTTCTAAGCATAAGGACGGCGATTATATATTCGGCTTTTTTCGGATATTCTCCGTAAGGCTTATGATATTTTGGCAATTTGGATACGTTTTCAAACCACCGGCCTATTTCATCGATACTTAAGTTTTGAATAGTTTTGGCATTTACTCTGTTGCAAACCGGATATACAAATTCGCCATTTCGATAAATGACCTTCGGTATGCGTTTTCCGTCAATCATCTCTATTCGTTTATCAAAGTGTCGAAAGATGCCTAACTTAATTTTTAAAATATTTTCTGTTGTTAAAGATTTTTTCATGGTTATGATGTTTCACTCCTTTTCTTCTTTTTCTAAAAGTTTAATAACAATCTGATTAATCAACTTTTTTAAAAATCTTAATCGCATTGATCATGTCATCACGCATATGTAAAAGGTCGACCTCCTCTTTTGAGATGGCTTGGGCCTCGAGGGCTTCGCGAATCGGATCCACAAATAAATGCTCGCAGACGCAACAACAATAGCCATTTTTCAAAACGGGTTCGCCGCGACTATATTTTCTATTATCAATTGCATTAAACAGCTTGCTTCTTAATTCGAATGAGATGGCATCATTTCTAAAATAAGCCTTATCATTTTCATATGAGACAATGCCATGGCAAAATTCGCAAATAGGGTTATCAGGATAAGTTTTAATGGCATGAAAAATAATGTTATTTGGTAAGCCAAGGGCATCGATTAATACTCGCAACCCTAATAATTCCTCACCACGACATACTTCGCGAGCGGCAAAAGCTCTAGCTGTATAATAATATTTCTCCGCTTTTTCTAAATCGACTTTAACGCCCAGTCCTTTTACATAAATTACTCCTAGATTATAAGCGGCGTTAGGATTCAGCCGAGCATACATCTCAAGAAAAATTTTCTGGGCTTTGTCGTAGTCTTGAGCAACGACTTGACCGGTTAAATAAAACGACCCAATTGCGCTTATCGCATAAGAGTAATTCATGTCGGCGGATTGTTTTATTAGTTGGTAGGCAGTCTCAACGTTTTCATCTTTGCCGCCTTGACCATATAAATATTTGATTCCTTCTATATATAGCTCACGACGTTTCGCATTCCAGGCAACAACATCATCTTTCGGCGGCGGCAATTTACCATATTTCTTCTGTTCCATATATTCCTCCTTTTGATATACGGTCATAAAGAGGAATAAAAAGCCCATCGCATGATGGGCTCAATGTTATAAACATGTGTTCCCATCATTCAAGCTTTAGCACCTTGCATACCGCAGGTTGCTGACGGGTCATCGGGCTTGTCCCTATCCGTTCTCTTTATGGTAATTGTGATTGTAGCACCCCAAAACGGCTTTGTATATGCCAAAAAGCCGCCAGAGAGACTAAGTTATACTTAAATATTTTTACAGGACGACATTGATCTTTTGACCGGTCACTGCTTCGAAATGATATTTAATAATTCCTAAATCAACGTATTGGAAATAACCAATCCCGTTTTTTCGAATACTAACTTGGCCATTCTCGCAAGTAATCATGAACTTCTGCTGATTAACCGCCGTAGGCGCCAGCAAGGAAGCCTCGACACCTAAATCAAACCAAGATTGGCTTCTCGCCAATAACGATTGATACTTCTTCTGGCTTCTTTGATTTACGAACCACGCCTTGCGTTTCACCGTAGCCAAAAGAAATAACACTTAAAATACTTTCATTTTTAGAAACTTCGACATCGATTTTTCTTTTGCTGGCAAAGGTTGTGTCAAAGAATACAAATATTCGTGTAATCGTTCAATTGTTCAGCCCATCCCCGTATTTTTTCGCAAATAAGCTTTAATTAATGCTAATTATGAGATTTAATCGATTTTTTCTTTAATGAACGCCAATAAACCCAAATGCCAACAATTACACCAATCAATATGGTTGATATAATAAGAAAGATATTAGCGAGCCCTTTAGAAGATTCCGATCCAACAATACGAAGAAATTGAAATAGTATAAATTGTATAATAAAACCGCCAAGAAAAACGGAAAAACGGTAATACCAACGGAAATCATAATTTATTTTATCATCTTCGTTTAATTGATTATATTCAATTTTTCCTGTTGAAATTGGGTTATTACAATTTGGACACGGCTCACTGCTTTTTCCAACTTTTACGCGGTAATAATCTTTAAACAATATTTGTATTATTGCGTCTGCGATTACCCAATAAATTACAATAATAAGCAGGAATGCAAAAGCATCATTTTCCCTTTTTATTATTTTATGGCAGTGTGGGCATGAATACGTAGTTATTGTATATTTCATTTTACTCATATAACTAAATCTCACTTTCCAATCTAACACTAGATTATTGTTAAAATTCATTTAGACATATTTAATGACAAAAATCACAATCTAAAGTTAATATACCATTAATGAAGAAGAATGTATTTGGCAAAATATTTTTATTTAATAAACGTTAAGTGACAATTCCATGGCAACAGCAATGTAAAAATAGCTCTAGTATAATTATCTTGTCTTCCTTGTCTCTGAAAGGAGATTATTTAATGACAAAGAAACATTTCTGAAAAAGATCGCTTATTACGTAAAAACAGTAACAAAAAAGGTCTAATATTTTTATCAAACCCGTTGTGCCAATTTGTCTCAGTATTTGGCAAAGTATCGCTTGTTCGAGAAGCCAATGTCACACACGCATCGCGTATTTTTAGCTTTTTCACGTGGCAAACCAGCTTGACAACGCGGTCATGGAATCGTTCTTTGGCATTCTAAAAAGCGAAGAAACAAAGAATCATCAATACAAAACCTTTAGAGAAAAAAGCCGGTCGAGAAATTTTATCGACTATTACAATACTTTTTGAACCATCGAAAGTCTGGATTATCGCTCGCCAGATCAATTTGAACAATTATATTGTTCCACAAAAAAGAAAACTAGACTTTCTGTCCATCAGAGTTTAGTTTTCCGTTAGTTGGTCAGTTTATAACGCAGATGCGGTTATTCCCCACACTCCGTTATTTTGGGAGAATTCGATGTGGGAAATAAGTGTTGGATCATCAAAAATTCCTTTTGTTTCATCTTTCGCGCCAATATCAAATTCAACAGTTTGAATTTTGCTTATTCCAGCTTGATTAATTGAGTAGCCTCCTGGATCAACGCTTACGTAAGCACGATAACCGGCACCCAAAGTCACTGAATCATAATTGCTAATAGATACATCATTAACCTTCAGATTTTCAAATGTAAATTCATACTCGAGAATTCCGGTGCATTCGAAATAGCAGTTAAGTTCTACGGTTGGATAAAGAAATGAACTGAATTCGTGATTGAGATAAACGATCTTGTATGAATCATTTTCAAAAATTGAGATTTCAGTATCTGTGGTTATTCTTTCTGGATAAACAACATCAGATTTGCTCAGCCCTGTTGGATAGACGGATAAAGTTTGCTTAAAAACGGGTGAGTAACTGCTATTTGTAACTTTTAATCCGAAAACAATTTCGTCGACAGGATAGTTTTCTAGTATTTCGTTTTGTGTTAAGTACGCTTCGCCAGAAACGGTGTCGTTGGCATCTAGTGACTCATAAATAAACATTGAAGCGGCATATCCATTGATATAAACGTCATTGGAAGAAATATTTACCTCATATGTTGTTTTGTTAACTAATGTATATGTCATCACAAGGAAAATATCGCTTTTGACCGCATTAAAGGTCAGTTTGAAAAAGATGTTATCCATTACAACTAAATCATCGACCACATAATCAATTTCAAATTGAGCAACAAATGTTGTGTCCTCAAAAATATAGGAAACAGTTGGGCTCCATCCTGTGAAATGGCCACGCGGCATAGTTGGAGTCGCGCCGCCATAAACTGGTTTAGCACCATAATCACATTGGTTGGTGTATAAGATAGAGCCATCATAGTTTTCCCAGGTAACTGTGTATTTATTTGTTGTTGATGAGAATTGAGCTGTATACGTTTGATTTCCAGTAACCGAATGAACGGTTGGAAACCATCCACTGAAAACATAGGTGCTTGCTGCAGTTGCTGGTTTTGTCGGAGCTTCACCGTCAAAACTTGGCGTATCACCATATCTAAGTCCAGCATCGGTTTCAAGAACACTGTCATCATAATTTACCCATATGATGGAATAGTATGCAACTTCGCTTACATATGTAGCTGTATAAGTCACATCGCCAACCACCGGTGATAATGCTTTGTTCCATCCGTCAAAGGTAAATTTATACCCCTCTTCATCAAACCGGAAAGGAGTTATCCCATCATAATGCGGCATCGTTCCATATTCTGCTTGGTCGACTTCAAGCTCTGTTCCATCATAATCAAGCCAAGTAACTGTGTATGCTTTTTTGGTTTCTTCAAATGTCGCTACATAATTAGCATCGCTAATAACTGATACTACTTCAGGCGTCCAACCTTTGAAAGAATAGCTATATGATTCAGTCTCGGGCTTGGTCGGCGTTGTGCCAAAATAAAAAGGTGTGCTTCCATATTCGCATAAATCAGATGACAGCAAACTATTATCATAGTTATACCAACTAACAGTGTATTTTCTGAGTTCTGATTTAAATTGTGCCGTATATGTAACATCAGAGGTAACCGACGCCAAAGAAGGACTCCATCCATTGAAATCATAAACTTGCGAAGTGCTCGCCTTCTTAGTCGGAGTAGCACCATCATAACTTGGGCTTGTGCCTTTCAAAACATCAATATCGATTTCCAGGACCGTTCCATCGTAGTTCTTCCAGGTGATTGTATAGGATTGGATTGAACTGCTTTCGGAACTCGAGGAACTGCCGCTTTCCGAGCTTGAAGAGCTACCGATTGGGCTTTCGGAACTCCCGCTGGAGGAACTTGGCAGTTCGCAGCTAGACAAAACAATGGACGCCAAAATAACAAGGTTGATTCTTTTGAATCTCACAAACTTGCGCTCGCACTTTATTGACATTGTTTCTTTCATAGTTTTCTCCTCTGATACATCTTTTGAGTGAGCGCTCAAAAGGTATTTATTATGAACGATTCTGTTGACTACTCTTTATATATCTTACTAGATATTCACTGATAAATGTCATACAACTTTCTTTCTTTATCCGTTTGTTAAGTGACAAATCCATTGCAACAATCATGTAAAGTATCACTCGAGTATAATTGACTTGTCTTCTTTGTCTAGAAAGGAGGCTAGTTATGGCAAAGAAAACCGTCTACAAAAGACTGACGATGGATAATCGCATGGATATTCAGGCCGCGATTCATGACGGCAAGACAATTTCGGATATCTCTCGTATGTTAGGTGTGAGTAAATCCACTATCTCCAGGGAGCTTAACCGCAAGCTGACAAAGGGGATGCTTTGTTCGACAATCAAAACCATCCCCACATGTAATGTCTGTTCCAAGAAGTATTATTGTAATTTTCATCCCAAACTATATTATGACTACAAAGTGTCGGAGGATAAGGCGAAAGCATTACGAATGACGCCTCGTAAAAAGACCCATTTGAGTCAAGAGGTAGTTATGGAAATTAATGAGATTGTCCCGCCACTTATTATGCGTGGACAAAGCCTTCATCATATCTATGTCTCAGATGCAAGGCTCCAGATACTTTGTTCGGAACGGACGCTTAGAAGACTAGTTTATCGCCGCGAGTTAAGCGTAGGTCCAAGTTTGTTACGAAGATACGTCCGCTTTCCTCACCATCTCCCCAAAAAAGAGAAGCCTGTTGTGATTCGCGATATCCGCTACATCATTGGACGAAAGTATAGTGATTATCTTGACTATGTTAAATCCGATTCAAAAATCAGCCGCGTCGAATATGACTCGGTCATTGGCAAGATGAATGATATCCAAGCGATTCTAACCATCACTTTCGTCAAGTATGACTTTTAGTTTGGCCTCTTAATTAAGAAAGGCGACTCTTCTTCGGTCCTCAAAGTTTTAAGGGGCCTATATCAAAAGCTGGGAGATAAGGCTAAAGCAATCTTTGCTGCGAATCTTTGTGATAACGGCACGGAGTTCGCTCAGTTCTATGAGATTGAACGCTATGTCGGAAGGAGTTTTTACGCGACACCGTATCGAAGCAACGACAAGCCCCACTGCGAACGGAATCATGAGTTTATCCGTTATGTGTTTCCAAAGGGTAAATCCCTTAATAAGATTACTCAGGAGATGCTGGATGAGGTGTTTAGTAACATCAACTCCTATGTCCGGAAGTCCAAAGGCGACAAGACACCTCATAATCTAGTCAGAACTAAATTTGGCAAGGCGTTCTTGGATGCAATCAACATTCGAAGAATCCATAATAAAAAGGTCAAATTAACCCAACTAATTTGACTCTTACGCTGTAGACAAAGAAGACGCCGAATCTTTTACAAAACGATGTTGCAATAAGATTGACCAATTGATGTGCAACATCTCTTTGTTACGCTTTCATTTATATACGAAGTAAGAGAAAAACGCAAATGTGGTCAACTCCAACGCAACATAAAATGCAACATGCGCGAATTAATCGAAATTAAAACATTATGTTGCATTGAGATTTTAATATATTCTTGTTGTATATCTTTGGGACTAAGAAAAATGAAAAGGAAAAGAGTAAAAACTGTCAACGCAAATTTTCTTATTTTCCTTGTTTCAAGTAAGAAGTCCTCAAAGATACGATTTTTAAAAATAATTTAAAAATATTTTATAGATAAATCTATAACTTAGAAAAACACCCATTTTTCAGTTGGGTTTATTTTTTCAAATACGTATAGATTAGTGGAGGATTTATTTTATGCTACCCTATGCTTACAAAAAATTTGTCAATCAAAAAGTCAAAAACGCCTTCATTCTGCCAACCGACTTTGTCACTAAACGAGTAGAGGACGAACTAGCACTACTGGAGGGAGAATCAAAGAATAATCAAAGTGATAGAACGGGCAATTATTGGCGAGCGCAGTCTCTCTTCACTTCCTTACTTGCTAAACGGGTTAACAAAAACGCTGTTATCTCAGGCTATGGTTATAACGGCAATATGCTGATTAGCTACCTATTAGGCTTAAGTGAGATTCTACCACTCCCACCCTTCTATTATTGCGACCAATGTGGCCATCATGAACTCGCGCCAGAAGCGTATCTCTCAGGATACGCCCTTCCCGCTAAATTGTGTCCCTCCTGTAAAACTAAACTCAGGGGACTAGGAATCGACATCCCGCTTCATGAGAACTCACTTAAGAAAAGCTCATCGGTTGGTCTAAGAGTCTCTAAGGCCTTTCTTAAAAAGAATCATCTTGATGTAGCAGGCTCATTTAAAAGTAAAATTGAACGAAGAGAGCATCAATCCTTCTCCCTCACGATCGGAGGAGCGACAGTTGAATTCAGCGAAAGTCTAGAGCTATCTATTATCGAGAAGATCGTGAATGAGAACAGTATGAATATCATCGACATTGACTATAACGATCCATTCGTATTTGAAACCATCCTAGTTCCCAATAGGTTTGGACTCGCTTTCATCGCAACAAGCTTATTTGACAAAGCCTATCGACTCACCCATCAACCCTTAAAGAATTTCGATGACTTCATTAGACTGATGGGCTTCTACTTAGGGCCATCCTTCAATATCGAGAAGATGGAAGCCTATGCCAAAAAGCATCAAGGCCTTGATTTAGTTCATCTTCCGACTAACAGTGATGACGCTAATAAAAGATTATTAAACTACGGCATTGATAACCATCACGCAGGGACCATTGATAACAGTGTGATCAACAAACTGATTGAACTCACTAATGATAGAGAAAACAAAGAAGAACTACGCCAATTAATAGACTATCTAAAAATCACCATGTACTTAGAAAGAAAAAGTACTGTACTAGTAAAGGCCTTGTTAGTATATCGACTCGCTTATTTAAAAACCTATCATCTAGATTTGTTCACCCACGCCATTGATCAATTAGGCTATTCAAAAGTTAGTCAAATTGAATTAAAAACAGCGATAAATCAAGTGAAACAAATAGCTAAAACCGCAAATAGGGAACTTGGAACTGAAGAATTAATTAAGGAAGTCGGGAAAAAGTTTGTAGGTTATGTTAATTGGCAAAACGAGACCTTCAGAAAGCGTATCGAAGATCTTATACGATAATAGAATATGTCATTTTATGGCTGAATCTACTTACTAGAACATCCACACTCCAACGTTGATGTAGCAAGATGCAACCTTGAAATTGTCTGTTGTTGCCTTTTGGTAGTGGTAAAATATAAGAAACAAGGGAGAATTTAATGAACTTTGAAGATAGAATAAAATACTTTTTAATTGAAAGATACGAACAAAGTTTTGCTAAACCATTCAAAAGAGAAAATGCCCATTATCATGTCTTAGAAAAAACAGAAGATAATTTCTTCAAGTATGACTCTAATCTTTTACACAGAAATCAATTTCATCGATGGGCAGGCAGTGTAAAAAGTTCGCAAGCAATGGCATATAACTTATTAAGAAATTTCAAAAATGTGAAGTTTGAGTACCCTTTGCCAGCCTTAGAAGAAAAAGCACCAGCGATGCTTGATGCCTTTGTTCCCGATGGGCATAGAGTAAACCATCTTTATGAAGTGAAAATGACGGAGTTCCTCGCTAATAACAAAATTTCTTTTAGCGAGCGTTATTTCGATAAAGGTGCGTATAAAGACGCAGAAAATGCATATGCAGAGAAGTACATTTCTTTCATAAAGAAAGTTCAAAAGAATTTTGAGACAACACCAATCTATGGCACCGGCATCAAGCAATTGTGTTGCCATCTACTTGGGATTACAAAGAAAGTGATAGGCTCTGATCCCTCAAACAACGATACGTATATGTTGTATAGTCTGTGTTTTGACGGTTGGGAAGACGAAGTATTTATTAATAAACTCTCAGCGTATAAAAACGCCCTTACAAGATTTAAAACACATGCGGACGAGTTTATTCAAGAGATTGGTTTGAGCCATAGAGTCAGATACGTTGGCTTCGTCGGCACTCATGCATTCATCAAAGAAAACAAAGATAATATCGCTAAAGAATGTGTTACTAGATATTCATTATAGCCAAGCTTACAGACTTATAAATTACTTTTTTCTGCCAAGTAAAGCTTTGAAACAATTGCCAAAACCCATTTATGTAAAAATCACCAAAATTGTGCTATTGAGAAAAGTAGTTCACTTGAAGGTACAAAACCGATTTGCAATTACCAATTAGATCAACATATGATAAACTTTTATTAGTGGATTTTCATTAAATAGAAATAGCGGCAGGCCCTTATACCTACTACTATATTTTCCAAAAGGCTTAATTTTTATCTAGAAAAGGATTCATAAAAAATGTTTGGACACCGCTACTATCTAAAAAGTTAACATGTAAAAATACAGGGGAAAAAGTATGAGTAATTACTGGAAACCAGATTCCTTCAAAGCAGAGCAATTGGAAAAATTAATATAAGAGAAAAAAATTACAATCCCCCCGTATCAAAGAGGAATTGTATGGGATGATAAAAAAAGAGAAAAGTTGATAGACACTATTAAAAACGGTTACCCATTTGGGTCTATTTTACTTTATGAGGATCAAGCCTCTAAAACATTTCGGCTTATTGACGGCCTACAACGCTCTCACGCTTAAAATTTGGGCTCGAAAAATAGTATTTCTTTACAATGCCAGTCGGAAAAGAAATCTCGACGAAATCACTCAAAGTTGAGGCCCTTTTTTTGTGAATAGGAATTCTTGTCTTTAACATCTCATATTGTTCGTTTAGAGAATACGAAAATTGAGTATTCCTATTCGTTCTGGAATCGATTAAATTCTTTTGAAAGTCAATGAATATAATGCTCATATCAAGTATTCCCCAGATTTGTAAATTTCTCTTCATTATTACCTGTCAAAACGAAAGACACGATTTGCAGATAATAAAGAGATGTTGGCTTGTATGTATGTTTCAATTATTTTATCATAATCCCTCATTTTAGAATAGTTCACCAGTGGGATTATTATGATTATTGTTAAATAAAATAGTCATTTCCAAAATATAGGAATTCAAAAACTTATCTCCAAATTTTGTTAAAATATTCATCTCCAACCCTTTGATTCCCAAAAAAGAAAGGATGGTATTTAATATGGAATCAAA
>Ga0209719_1001440_pt1 | contig 29133 bp, 39 predicted proteins | sample AD_JPNAS2_MetaG_FD_184421 | JGI IMG/M metagenome (GOLD analysis project Ga0209719, IMG submission 184421) | Active sludge microbial communities of municipal wastewater-treating anaerobic digesters from Japan - AD_JPNAS2_MetaG (SPAdes) (version 2) | ecosystem: Engineered > Bioreactor > Anaerobic...
CGGTCAGTGCTGCGGCCCGTAGATTGGCCGTCCGCTCCGCATCGGTCACAACCCGCTCCACGGCCACTGGCCTGCCCCCGGCATCTCCCACGATGACCAAGCCCGCGGTCTGGGCTGCCAGCAGCGCTGCATGCTCCGCTTCCGTAATCTCCACCACATCGGATGGCTTATTGGACCCGTGGATGTCCCCATCATAAAAACCCGAAGATGACGCAGAAAAATAAAGCATATCTCCTCCTTATTTCCCTATAACAATCCACCCAATAACCAGGATGGACGTATAGCAATTCTGGATGCTTATTTGGGACAATGACGTCTTGTATATAGCTGATTCGGCACTGCCAGGCGTCATCCCCCCTGTGTTGGACTGGCATACCCCAATATACATGTCTTCCTGAAACGCTATGGGGAGAGAGATGACCTGTGTAGTTGAGCCGGAAAGTTCGTTCTTCCCCCACTGAATAATCAGACCACCCGGCAATTTCTGATACCCCGTGACGCCCAGATTCCTGCCGAACTGGCTCATATCAACTTGGCCATTATTGATGAGCTGAAAATTCACGCCATCGTAAACGACAGTGATGATCTGGCCGTTTTTGATATCTCCAGCCTCCAGGGCGACGCTTCCGTTTTTTTTGATCGCCTTCGCCGCCATGCCATCTACGGACAGGGTGGCCGCCCCGGCATTGTCGTGATTGGCCTTAAAGACGATCGACATCCCCTCGATATAGGCATCCATGGCGGGGGTCAGGGCAATCGCGTAGGCGTTGTCTGCACCGGTGGCGACCGCGTACTGCAGATTCGAGGTCGGAGGGGAAAGAAGCTGGAAGTTGGCCCCATCATATACGACACAGATCACCTGCCCGTTCCTGATGTCATCCGCCCTCAGGGCGGCGGAGCCGTTCTTCTTAATTGCGATCGCCCCGAGTTCGTTGATATTGAGCGTCGCGGGACCGGTGATGGTGTGATTTGCCTTAATAATGACCTGCATCCCATCAATGTAGGCACCCGGCGCAGGTGCCAGGTCAATCGCATAGGAGTTGTCGGCGCCGGTGGCCACTGCGTAACGCAGACCCTGGACCGGAGGCGAAAGGAGCTGAAAATACGTACCATCATAGGCGAGACACACGAGTTGTCCGGCAACGAGATCCCCCGGATCCAGGGCGGCCGATCCGAGTTTTTTGATGGACTTGGCTCCCAGGTTGTTGAGGTTCATGGTTGCGGCCCCGGTATTGGTGCTCGCAACCTTCACCAGGAACGGGAGCCCCGCGAAATAGGCCGCATAATTCGTCGCGGAGGCAATCACCAGCGCATTGGCAGCCCCCGTGTCTTCGCAGTAATTGGCCACCCCGCGCACGAGGTCCTCCCACCGGAGTTTTTTCACATCCGTCCCCCCCTGGAGAATCGTAAGCACATCATCTCCGAGCGGAGGGGTTGCGGGAGCACGTGCCGCTAGATAGGTTTTCCATGATATCGATTCGCCGGCCATAATTTAATCTCCCTTCATATTGAAAATTACGATGTCAACGGCGTGCCCGTTGTCTCGTCATACAACCCGGCCCCGCTCGTTTCATCATGCAGAGGTGCGATCCATAATAACTCTGCCAGCTTCGAGCGAGCTGGCTTAATCTCGTTGATAGCCCAAATGACCTGGTCCACGGTATAGGCATACTCGTTCCCGGCCAAATAAATCGTAACTGAGAATTCCGCCCACCTCGACGGATCGCGCTCGTAATTCAATATCGCGCCGGACGTCTCATCAACCAGTTGAATCCCGCTCGTTTCATCGATCAGCGATCCTTCGGAGCCATGATTGAACACCATCACGGCCGCAAAATTAAACCCCGACTGCAACGCCTCGGCCATGGCGCAGGCGCGGCCGCCTCGCGACCACCAATGGTATGCGAACCGCACCCTGGTCGACCAATGCTCCACTGGCTCCAGCGGGTGACGAGTGATGCCGCGGCTCCGCGCGAAGTGGACGAGATAGCCATCTTCACATCGGGCCGGCAGAAACTGATCGCGCAGTTGCATCTGGGCATCTCGAACAGCATCGAGCGTTTCACTCCCCCCATCGGCCAAGAGCGCCAACGCACCCGGCCGCAGGATAGGCGGAAACCGTAATTCATTCCTGAAATAATCCCAGAAACGCCCCATGCTACTCCTCAGCCGCCCATGTCGCGGTAATGTTAATGCTATGCAGCGCCGCCAGCCCGTCCTCGGGAACTGCCACATCGGCAAAATCAGTGTTAATCTTCTTTACCGTGGGAAGCATGACAGCCCAGTTGAGCCGGTCCTGCGTGACATCCTGGCCGACGCCCAGGCGACTGATGTCGGCTAAGACAGGGCCGGCCGCGAATAATGCACGCACCCGGTTTTCAGCTTCGGCAACGATTGCCGCCTCGTCGCCGGCAGTCAATTCCAACTCCGCCGCATAGTCTATATTAACGGGAGTCGGCCCCCTCACCTCCACGTCGTCATTGATCGGATTTCTTTCGTCATCGTTCCCGGTGCCGAGGATGTTGGCGGTCACCGCATCGATGAGCTGCTGGGTCGGCACGCCTGCTGAGCCGACAATGAGCACATCCAGAGTCCCCTGGCCACGAGGATGCTGATCGAGGATCTTGACATCGACCACTCCTGTCACCTCCAGCGCCCACGCCTGATAGGCATGCTTGGTGCAGCCGTTCAGGGATTGCCACGCCAGTTGATAACGGAGCCGGAGCGGCTCATCGAGCTCTTCATCGGTTCCCTCCACGGTCAGCCAATCGGCGCGGTTTTCCACCCCGTCGACACCGGGAATCACTGTTGCGATCTCACTTATCTGTCCGGCCGTAGCATTGGATGCGGCGCCGAATTCCTCCGCCTCGACGGGCACGGCCACTTCCAGCGTTCCGGCAGCCAGTACTACGGCGGCGGTCGTCACATATCTGTAGACATTTCCGGCTCCGTCCGGTTTGGTCTTGACGACGCGCCCGGCCGGAATGGCCACATTGCCACCGGCCGCCAAGCGGATAAAATAGACGACCCCCTGGGTCTTGGTCCAGGCTTTCCGGCTCACGCCCACCTGTCGGCAGTGCAGTTCCAGCCATTTTCCCGTGGCCGTGTCGGGAAAGGCCTGCTTCAGGATCTCCCCGAGGAATTGATAGAGCTGCCAGAGTCCCCACGCCCACAACTCGATCAACCCGCGAACGATTCCCTTATTCAGATTCAGTCGTATCGGCAGCCATCCCGTGGCGGCATATTCCTCTTGTTTGCTCGTCAGGCGGTCAAACAGGTTTTGACGTATTTCGTCCAGCGACCTAGAGACCAGATCTTGGATTGACATCGCTTATCACCATCTCCTTTTTATCGCTGTCGTAACTGATGACCAGGTTGTAAGGATGGTCCTCATCGATGAACTGCCATGCGGCCTGTGCCGTGAATCCTTTCTCATCCCAGGATGCAACCGAGCAGGAAACCGTCCCCAGGACCACGCGGGGGTCCTCCTCGATGCGCTGTTCCACCTCGGCCTCAAACGCGTCCCGGTTGGCCTGGGTGGATTCATCGAGGAAAAACTCGTGGATCAGGGAGCCGAAATCAATATCGTAGAAAAGCTCTCCCAGGGGAGTCCCCAGGCGCAGGCGTACATCCTGGATGCCGGTTTCCACGCCCGCCGTCAGTATCAGCTCACCGGTGGCCGCCACCAGCGCCAGCCCGTTGGAATCAAGCTTGATGTCCTGCCCGAATAGATCCATTGACTACATCTCCTCCGAAGGCAGTCCCGTTCCCCCGCCCTGATGGGTATGCTGGTTATAAGTCTCTCGCATGCCGGCCATGCTCTTCGCTCCGTCCATATCGGAGATATTGCCCCCGGCCGTCAGGTTGCCCGTAACCGTCACTTCCCCGTCCAGCGTGATCTGGGGGGACTTGATCAGCGCATCCCCTGACACCTCGATCCCCCAGGACCCTCCAACCGTTTCCGACTTGTCACCGCCGGTCTCGTTGACCAGGTCCGCGCCCGTCTTGTGGACGATATTCCCCTCCGGCGTGATCTTGATGAAGATCCCCGGCGCCTGCTGGATGATAAAGGCTCCAACCTCGCAGGCGGGCGCCCGGTTTCTCGCCCACCGGAAATTACTGATCCGCGGATAATTGGGATCCCCGTCATAGTATGCGATGTCGCACAGGGTTCCCGGCGCCGGCGGGCAGACGACTCCCCGATCGGGACCACCCCAAAGGATGGGGATCTCCACCCGCGAGATGACCGGTTCGCGTTCATCCACGCTGTCGTCATTGCGGAGGGGCTGCACGTCGACCCAGTACGATCCGTCCGAGGCATAGCTCTTCACGACCAAGCCCTTGCGCAGCAGCCGGTAGTAGTGGCGCAGGTTCGGCATCACCAGCTCCACCACGCGCTTCAGCAGTTTTTTCAGATCGACATCGCTCATCCGAGTGTCCCGTACCAGATCCACGTCCGCGCGCGGTCCGGAGTCCCTTCATGCCGGACGCGAAGCGCCCTGAAAGTGCCGTCGATGCCTCGATAATTGTCCCGCAGCCGCACCCGCCTGGAATGCATCAGATCCGGAAGCAGGAACGTCTCGACCCGCGACAGTGCGCCAGGCCCCTCCGCGGGAGCATGATCGATCAACGCCTCTCCGGTTGCGATCACCGGGACCGCGCCTGGCTCATCGAAGTTCCCCCAGTTGACGCCATTGACCCCGAGCCAGAGATCCCATGCGCTCATGTCGAGGCCGAACGCCTCCTGACAGGAATGTCCCGCCTGTTGTGCTACCTGCCAGACGGGAATCGTCGACGCGACGAAATGTGGCAGCACCATGCCCGTTGCGTCGATGCGGCCCACCGGCAGCTTGGTTTGCCGGACCGCCCACCTTACAATGGCTTCGGCGGTCTCGTTTTCCCATGCCTGAGTGATCCACAGCGTTGCAAGCGGCTTGGCCCCATTCACCGCCCGGATCTCCAGTTGATCCTTCGTTTCTCCGGGACCGCGCGAAAGCACCGTTCCCCGCCAGACACCGGGCTCCCGGTCGCGGTGGCCGAAAGTGACCTCCACGGCGTCTCCTTTTTGGATCGACCGCAACAGCGCCCGGTCCGGATCCGGCAGGGTGATCCCGGCCCTGCCCAGAGGGTCGGACCGATCCGACTGGATATACCAACGGGGCGCACGGAGCGTTCCATATTTGCCGATCTTGATTGTGAGGCGGATTCCGCTGGTCTGCATTTTACGTCCTCACCTCCTGCCCGCTTCATAGCCGGCCACGATCGGGTTCGTATCGTCCTTTATGATCGTGGCGGAGGGCGTCGGGGTCGCTTTGATCGGCGGCGTGCCGGCGGCCGCTGTTTTCGCTGTCGTCGCGTTGGCCTGCTTCTCACGCTTTATGGCTGCGGGCAGATGTTCCAAAAAACAAAGAGTGACCCGGATGATATCGATCTCGTTGTCCTCGTCCGACTGCAAACCCGCGAATACCACATCCCTCACCCCCCTGGAGCGCAGATGCCGCCCGGTCACCTTATAGATTTTCGGATTTGCTCTCTTGTCCGCCCCTTTGAACAATTTGTTGATCATCTCCAGTTTGGCATAGCAGTCGGTCCCTGCATCGGTGAGCAGGTCGAGGGTCAGCCTGATATCGGTCGCTTCCCATCCCAACGGAATCCTGGCCCGGCCGCTCATGTGGTCCCGTTCGGCATGGTCGAACTTGACGTCCCCGTTGATGGTCAGGGAAACGAATTCGCCCGGAAGGATTTTATTTCCCAGCCGGACCTCTCCGTCCGCGAATGTCAGATAGTCATCACTCGGCATCGTAGCCCTCCACCATCTCCTGGAGCTGCACAATAAAGTCCTGGGCGTTCGTCACGCCGGGGAGTTCTATTTTATTAATATGCACCACAATGCTGCGTCCACCCGACGCCGCCTGCACTGTGGCGCCAACTCCCGCCTGGGTGGAGATTGCGGGCCTTTCTATGTCAGCTATGACCGGCGGCGGGCTGATGGCCACTGACGTGGTCAACGCAGCTCCGGCCAGCCCCGCGGCCATGGCGTTACGCAGGCCCGGCGCCGCCGAGGAGATCCCCGCCTCCAGCGTCTGCATGATCCGTTTCCCGGAGAGGGTCAACTGGGACAGCGGCCCTTCTCTCGCATCGGAGAAGGGCAGCATCTCCCGCACCCGCTGAAAAATCGCTTTGACCGCGTCCACCGGACCAGAGGCCATGGAGATGATTCCGTCCACCACGGTGGATATGATCTTGCGGCCAGATTGGTACAGCCTGCTTAAAATCGCCGGGAAGGCATTCAGCACGCCTGCCAAGGCGTCGGAGACGGAACCGGCTATCCGGGGCAATATGCCGATCACGCGATCGATGATCGACCAGATTGCCTGGAATGGTTGAAATATCCATTGGGCGAGCGTGATCCACGCCTTGACGATCGTGCCCAAGCTGAATCCCAGCAAGAACAGGAAGCTGTTCATCAGGTTCCTGAACCATTCGACCCGGCGATACATCCAGGCGATGGCGGCGCCCATGGCCGCCACGGCCGCGACGACGCCGACCACGATCCAGGTCATGGGATTGGACAGGAGCGCTACTGTCATGCTCCAGATGGCCGGCGTGGCCGCCAGGGCGGCGACCTTTATCATCTCGACCGCCTTGATCAAAAAGCCGAACCCTACGACCATCTTCGTGACGAGCGTTCCGCCGATGCCGATGGTCAGTAGCAGTCCCCCTGAGACCAAGGCCAGGGTAGTCAGCGCGATCACCACGCCGCCGATGATGCCCGCTGTTTTCGGGTGTGCCACCACCCAGTCATCGAGGCCTCCGGCCAGATCGTTCAGCCGGGCGAGGATGCCGGGCAGGAAACTGACCTTGGAAACAACCGCGCCGATATGGGTCATCAGATTGGAGACGGTGCCGGTGAGCGTCTCCCACTGCATTTTTGTCCCGGACATGATTTCCTGGATCTTCATCTCCATGTCCGCCTGCTGCCGGATCCGCTCCAGCATCTGGTCGTAACCGGCGACGCCGGCCTTCAGCAGGATAGCCAGGTTTTGCGCCGCGTAATCGCCGAAGAGCTTCTTCAGCGTAGTGGTCAAATCCTGGGGGTTCAGCGCCTTTAGCTTCTCGAGCTCGACAACCATCGGCCGCAGACCTTTGAATTCGCCCGACTCCGTGAAGAAGTCGAGCTTGATTTGGTGCTGATCGAGCATTGGCCCCACGAGCTTGGCAACCTGCCCGCGGTCCAGGCGGTGGCCGACTTCGGCCATGCGGGACAGCGCCTGGGCCATGTTGGTGCCGGCGGTGCTTCCCTCGATCCCCGCAGAGGCGAGGACCCCGACGATGGTGGAGACATCCCGGGCCGCATCCAGCCCCTGGAGGCCCAGGAGCTTCAGCGAGCCCCCGAGATGCTTGAATGTAAAGGCGAGGTCCCCCACCTCCACGCCGGAGGCGTACTTCACGCGCTGCAGCAGATCCATGAACCGGACCATATCCTCATCGGCAACGCCCATGCTCTCGCTGAATTTTGCCACATGGGTCGCCGATTCGGCGAAACCGAGCTTCATCAACGCCGCGAACTTGGCGGCCGCTTCACCGGTGCCGCTCAGGATCCGGTTAGTCTGCACGCCTTGCTCCCGCAGGGCGATGAACATCGTGACCATGTCCTGGGTGGATCCGGGAAGCGCGGTGCCCAGTCGATCGGCCAGGGCATTGAGTTTCTCATACTCCGCCCCGACGACGCCGGCGGAATCCATCAGGGTGGTGCGCAGGCGCAGTTGCGCCTCCTCCAGGGTCGCAAACTGCGTCACCGTGACCCCGAGGCCCAGCGCCACGGCAGCGCCGGCGCCGGCGATCCATTTCCCGTAATCCTTGAACTTATCGAACATGGGCTGGAGCTTCTCCGCCTTGGCGCGGAGTGTCTCCATGCTGCGTGAGATCTGGCTGATCGGGCCGGAGACCAGGTCAACGACCCGGAGCAGAATGCCGAGTTTGAAGATGCTTTCCATGTTGCTATTGTTTCCCGCTGAACGCCTTGCCGATCGCGGCCGCCATCACCGCAATCTGTCGATCCTCCAGGAACAACGCCTCCGCATACAGTTCCAGCAGTTCCTCCAGGTCCTGGGGCGGCTCAACCCCGAGATAATGCCGGATCAGGACCCCCATCTGCCTGATGGAATTGCCGGCGAGCTCCTCGCGGAGCCTTACAACTTTTTTGCGTTGAACTCCTCGTTCATCCCGACGGCGGCCTGCAGGGCGTTATTCAACGCCACCATCCGTCCGGGCGTCTCCTCGAACTCCTTGGCCACCTCCGCCGAGTTCGGTGAAAGGGCCATCTCCAGGACCAGGTTTCGGGCGGCAAGGGCAGCCCTGCCCTTGACGGCGGTCGCAATGAACCGCTCGATATCTTTGCCGCCGGGCTTCAGAAAATAATAAGTACGGCCGTCATCACCGGTCAGCACCAGGATGGTTTTCCCGGCCGCCTGGGCCTCAACTACTACTTTAGGCAGTTCTTGCTTTTGCTCCATGACATCCTCCTTCGCTTCGTTTTATGTTTCTACAGCGTCACCTTTTCCTTCAGGAACTCTCCGATCGCGTCGAGCGCCCCCACGTCGCCCCACTTGATCGGCGATAGGATGACGAAATCGAACTTCCGGACGCCCACCACCTCGTCTCCTTGCTTGGCGCTCGTGTCGACCTTGGTGATCTTGCAGTCCGGCAGCGTATCGACCACTATGGGCTGATCCTGATTCGCATATTTGACAATGATCGGGAACGGCTGCGCCTTGTAGTAGGACATCCCGAGGGCCGCCTGCAGGAGCTCCGCCTCCAGCAGATCAAGTTCCATGCTCCCGTCGGCCTTGTAATTCTTCCGGCCGTAACCGCGCGGGACCGACCCTTTACCGTAGCGCGGCTCCACCGGCCGCTCATCCTTGTAGCTGATGTTGGTGATCCCGATAGCCACACCTGATTGCATCACTATTGTCACGCTCTCCCAGTCGTATTGACATCCGTTGATCATATGCGCTCCTTTCCTGCGTGCGTCGCTGACCCCGGCCCGCTACTGCAGCCTGGGATCGAACGCGCCTCCCGCGTATGCGTAATTGGCGAACAGCTTGATTGTGCGGATGATCGGGATCCCGATCAGCGTCATCTCCACCGCTACGCCGTTGTTGACGATGTCCTGGCCGGGCGGGATGGTGAATCGGGACCCGGCCAGCTCGCGCGGTACGGCCGCCGCCATCGTGTTGATCGCCGCCTCCATGCTGGCCTTCAGGTAGGTCAGCCCGTCCGCCTCGCCGCCCATCATCGCGTCTCCGGCCTCGTCGTACATGCTCTTGAGCGCCGCGAGCCGGGCCTTCCTGACCGCCTTGAACACGGTCCTGAGCACGGTCAGATACTGGTAGTCGCTGGTCAGCTCGGCCAGCGTCTTTTCATCGCCCCAGTACACGCCGGCGAGACCGGCGTACCGGCGCGCGGTGATGTAGCAGGCAGTCTCCAGCGTGGCCTGATGCCCCTCGGTATAGAGGGCCGGAAGTGCGAGCTGGGAGATGTTGCCGTCCCGCACCCGTCCCAGCGCCCGCATGACCGGGATAGCCAGCAGCCTGCCGGCGGCCAGCCCCGCCGCATTGCGGGTGATCCTTTTCCCGGTCGCATCGGAGATCTCGCCGAATGCCGCGACCACCGAAACGAACCGGTGGGCGAATGCGGCCTTCTCGGCAACGAGGGCGGCAACCCAGTCATCGAGATCCTCGTCCGCATAGGGCAGCCTCGCCTCGGTCAGGAACCAGGTCGGCCTGTGGGCGTTCCACAGCGTATCAGCCTGCACCCCCAGTGCGGCCCAGTCGACGGAGTCGGACGGGCCGACGACATAGACGAATTCCACGTCGTAGAGGGCAAGGGGCGTCTCCAGGGCCTCCAGCACGGAGGCGATAGTGGGCGCCGGCTCGAGGATCTCGAAGCTGTACACGTCGCCGGCCACCACGGCGTCCACCGGAATGGTGATCGTAACCCCGGTGGATCCGCAGGCGATCAGTCCATCCACCGGGATGGTGCGGACGGCGCCGTAATTGTCGCCGCCGTCGAGGGAGAGCTGATACGTCGCTTCGTTGCGAACGCCGGAGGTGACGATCAACAGCCGTACATCAGCGGCTGCCGTGACCGTGCCTGCCGCGATGATTGCGGCTCCGGTGCCGACTTTCGTGATGGGACCGATCGGAGACCGGATCAGGAAGACATAGGTCTCGTCGGCGACCAGGACGCCCTCCGCCAGCACCAGCGTGACGCCGGTCGTGCCGATCGCGACCTGCCCGTTCTCCGGTACGGTGATCGTATCCCCGAACGTAGTGCCGCCGTCCTCCGAGACCTTGCATGTCGCAGTGCCGAGCGCGCCTCCCTCGACGATCGATACGACCGCCTCGGCATTCTTGACCGGGGTGCCGCTGACGGTGCCATCCGGTCCTTCGCCCACATGGACCACCGGCGTGATATAGCCGCCGGCCTGTCCGGACACGGGAACGGCGATAACCACCGGCGCCTGACCGCCCGCGGCAAACACGTCGCGGAGCCGATCCGGCAGGGGACCGACGCCGAGGAGCCCCTCCAGATTCGAGGATTTCCCGAGCAGATAGCCTTTTCCCACTTCGCCCAGAGAGCAGACCCCGGCAACGATACAGGCCCCGTCGACCCCGCCCGGGGCGATGCCGCTGGTGCCATCGACTAAGAATTCAAAAACGTCTCTGATCATGTTGTGCTCCTTTCAATTCGGTTCCCACCGGATGCTGCTGAAATTAGATCCTGCCTCCGCCCATGCGGCGGTTCTCGAACGCCCTGGCGGCGGCCTCGAATTCGTCAGGTCTAACCTGCTTGCCGGGCGCCCATCCGGTCGCCCGTTGCAGGCCGGCCAGGATGGCCGGGTTCATCCCGCGTTCCGCCGCCAGCTCTTCCACCGGTTTGAGTCCGCCGGTAGTCGGCGGGTGCGGTGCGACCATCGACGTCCCCGCTTCTCTGTTCTTCTTCGCCATAACTGCTCTCCTTTCTCACGATACGACGTTCGGCGTGATCTCCACGCTCGGAATGAGCGGCTGTGTCTCCGTTTTCTGGATGCCGCCCGCGAACTCCACGCGCACAATGGCCAGCTTCGGCCTGCGCAGTTTCCTGTCCATCTCTTCATCCGCGTTCCAGGGACGGGCCTGGTCCTGTACCGTCACCCGAATGGCGCTATTGTCGGAATCGGCAATCCATCTGAAATCAGCGATCCTCTTGCCCAACTGTTCGGTCAATCCAATATACTCTCCCGCTCCCCACAGATCGTCCGGACGGAGCGCATACAGGAGACAGCGGTATAGGATCACTCGATCGTAGCGCCGCCGGGTGACGGTCAATTCGGTCAGCGCCTCATTGCGCGATTTAGCAATCACCTGTCCCGATTTTTTGTGCGTGTCGCGGAGATCCAGGCAGACCGCCGCATAATCATTGTCCTTCAGGAAGTCCAGGGGCAACTCCTCAAAATAGATATTTCGGGCTGGCCCGTAGCTGAAGGGATGCGTCGTTCCATCCGGAAGGAGCAATTCCTTCAGGCGCGCGGTCAGAAATGTCCGGCATGTCAGGATCATTTTTTGAATACCTCGATGGCGATTCCCTTCAATTCCGCCGCGACTTCCTCTTTGACCTCGTCGAACGTCGGCTGCCACAACTTCCGGGCCGGGATCTTTTCCCCGTCATCATCGGGCTGCTCGTGGATCAGAGCAATATCCGTCACCTCGGCCCCATCCTTCGTCTTTACTCCCCGCTTCACCCCCACTGCGCCCTCATACGCGTTTTCGACATGGGTCGTGATGTTCTGATACATCTGGTTGGAGGCACGGAGGGTATCCGGGGACAGCCCCAATTTTTCCTTTCTCCTGGCGTATGGATCGCTCAGCTTTGCCCAGTTCAGGTCCTGGCTGTCGATGTGCTTGAGCACCCTGGCCTCGATCTTTTTCAGTTGGCGCCCGATTCGCTTCCGGCTCTCGCTTCTTATCTTCGGGCTCGCCTGATCCAGGACCCGCTTCAGCGAATCCCAGTCTCCCGTCAGCGACCGTTCGGCCATGACTACCTCGCCACCTTGATCCGCACGAGGATCGGCACGCCCCGGAAAAGACCCTTATCTGCGATCGAGATCACGACGAATCGCCTCCCCTTGATAATCATCCGGTCCTCAAAGCCGATCAGCAGGAGATCGTTTGCGTTCACCAACCCTTGTTCCAGCAGATAATCCCGGTTGAAGGACACGATCCAGCGCTCCACCGTCTCCCGCCGGTCTTCCTGCACGTGCAGATCGCCGTGCAGATCGCCGTCGGGCACCAGGCCGGCCAGGAGATCCACCTGCCCCCCGGCAGCCGGAAGCAGGCTGACCGGCGCCGTGTGGAATGTATCAGTCAGGTCGCGCATGGCCGCCCGAAACTGATCAACATTTTCTTTAGTAAGAAGGTCCGTCATTCCACAACCACCATCGGTATGCCGGCATCGGCGGCCGTGGAAAGGGCCGCCTTCCGATCGACAATAGATTTCTCCAGGTCCCGCTTCATCTCCTGGAGGAACCGCAGCTTGTCGGCAAATTTGGCCCGGCCGGCGCCGTCTCCCTCGGCCTCTTCGAGGTCCTTCTTGTATTTCGACATGGCCGGCATGATGAGCGCCCTGGCGGCCATGTCGGCCACGAGGGATTTCTGCCGGGTGGAGAGGTCCGCCTCCGCGGTCTCCTCGTAACCGGCCTCGGCTGTCGCCTCCTCGATGAAGGTCCCGAGCGAGGCGGCAAACAGCGCCGCCTCGTCGGGAAGCCGGTTTTTCACCATGTCGATAATCGTGGCCATGTTGCCCCTCTATTCCGCGGAGCTCGTATCCACGGTGAAGACCTGCGCGGCATCCTGGAAGATCCGCGAGAAGCCCACGACCTGGGAGATCACGGTCTTCTCCATCTGCCGGTCGATGATCTTGTCGGTCTCCACGAGCTCCGCCCCGTTTTCCTTGACCAGCTCCAGGGCCGCGGACTTGTCGATCTGGATGATCAGGTCATCGCCCAGGCTGGTCTCCGCCCAGTTGAAGCGCTTCACCTGGTAGCCGAACACCCTGGCCAAATTGCCAGTGGCGGCCGTGTCGAATAGCTGGGGGTCCTTGAACTCATCGAGCTTCAAAACCGTTTTGAGGGCCGCCTTCTTGGCGGTCCAGACGGTAGCCTCCCAACTGTCCATGTCCAGGAAGAAGTCCAGGAGGTTCTCGTAGCTGATCGCAGTCGCATCGGTCGCGGGCGCCGCGTTGTCATTGCCGTCGCCATTGATGATGTTGTAAATGGCGTAGGCGACCATCCGCTTGGCCAGCCGCTTGCCGATGAGCTGCATGTGGATCGCCATGAGAGGGAGCTTCATCCGGCGCAAGACCTCGTAGGTGGCGTCCAGCGCCACACCGATCTTCGCCAGGCGGATGGAGTTTTTCCCGCTGGTGATCGTGACCGTCGGGAAGGGCGTGCCTTCCGCAACCCGCTTGAAATCGATCTTCTTGGTATCAAACTCGGCCTTGACCGAGTCATAGACGCCGCTGTCGATCGTGGTGATCGTGGCGATCATCTCCTCCAGGGTCAGATCGAACCGGCCCAGCCCCGCCATGCCGACCCGGACATTGCGGTTGATGAACTCCGGGAATAATATGGAGTCTTCCTTCGTGCGATAGAACTTCTCCACCGTGTCTTTCTTCAAATTGATATCGCGCGTGTAGAGGGCGAACTCGAAGGCGTCCAGCCCCTCCATTTGCGACGGCGATTCCGCAGCCAGAAGTTCGCTGAAGGTCATCCCTTTCAGGCGCGCCTCCTGGTACATTTCCTTGGCCAGTCTCTTGAGTCCCATAAATTTGCTCCTTTTCAGTAGTTGAGGTCGAGGCGCGCCCCGACTTTAGCCGAGATCAATCACCAGCGTCCCCGCGGCGGCATCCTTGGAGACGACGAACACCTTGCGGCCCACGCTGGCGCTCGGATCCACCCCTCCGGCCAGATCGGCAGAGGCCTCGGCCTCCACCACGCCTTCCCCGGTGCTATCCCCGGCGTTCGCCGCCGTGACGAGATCGGCCGCAGGGCTGTCCGCGATGGCCGCGATGACCTCGGCCGCGGTCGACGTGATCGCCCCGGCCACTCCCGTGGCGAGGCTGACGATGATGTCCCGGCCCACCACATCCACCGCCAGCGCCTGATCGTTGCCCTCCGGATCGCGCAGCTCGATGCTGATGTCCTCCTCGGCCTTGCCGTACTTGACCGCCGTGAAGAGGATGGCGTTGTCGTCTTCCGCGGCGCCTGTCGTGAGGGTCGCCTTCGTCCCCACCGACGTGGCCGGCGGCTTCACACCGCCCGCGCCGTTTGCCACCAGCTCCTGATAGCCGAGATTCGGGGACCCGGTATAGGCGACCACCTTGAAGCCCTTGTGCTGCACGGCGGCCACGTCTCCGGCCGGATCCACCTTTTTGATGACGCCGTAAAAAATATCTTCCGCGGAGCACAGGCCGATGGTCTTGTCGGCGGAGATCTTCCCCACTTTGCCCTCAGCGGTCGCCAGGAGACCCGAGGCCAATTTCAGGGTAATATCCACAGCGCCGATCCCGTCAAAATCTACATCCACCAATGTTTCCCATCCCATATCAAACCTCCGTTGTTCTTTTGTGTAGGAGCGCTCTTGTCCGATCGACCAACGCGCTACAGCTTGTAGTCCGCCGCTCTCTTGCCCTTACCGTCGGCCGGCGAGTCCCCCGGATCGGCGGCCATCGATGACCGGCGGGACAGCTTCTCCCCGCACTTGGGGCAGGTGAGGGGTATGCCCTTTTCCACCTCCGCCTCATACTCGGAGATGAGGGCCCTGGCCGTGGCCAGATCTGCCTTGCTGATCACGCCGTCGACAAACGCCTGCTGAAACTTGTCTCCCTTGAGCGCCTTGTAAAGCGTGACAGCCCGCTGCCGCGTGTCGGCGAGGAGCTGCTTGCCCAGGGCGGCATCCGGCTTCAGGTCCTCGATTTCGGTTTTGAGGCCAGTGACGACCTCGCTGATTTTCCCCTCGATGAGCGATTCCGTCAGCTCCGTGCCGGCGGCGATCCCGAGGAGGCCAAGCGCTGTTGCGTTCAATTTCATCTCGATTCCTCCTGATTGGTGTTTATGATCTTCCCCGGCAGCCCCGCCGGCGCTGAAAGCCTTCGCAAAGGGGTCCTCGCCTTCCCAGACGACCGAAACCTCCCCCGCCTTGACGATTTTCGTCACGATGAAGCGGACCATCTGCCCGTCGATGACCTCCCCCAGGCGGTCATAGAAATACGCCAGGTCCGGATGGGACCGGACGTATTCGAACCAGATCGTGACGGAAAACGCCCGGAGGGCCCGCGTCTCGACGCCGCGCACCAGCTTCGGATCTACCGTGCGGTCGAAGACCGCCTTCGCGTTGATGCCGGGCGGCTGATTCGCATCGTCCCAGACGGGCTCCTGGACCATGCCCTTCCAGTCGTTCACGTCCGCATCGTGGTTGGCGTAAAGGGTGAGGCCATCGAAGAGCGGCACCGCAGTTTTCAGGACCCCCTCCTTGCTGAAGTCGAACTTCCGGTACGGGGTGACCGCGGCGGAAAGAAGCCGGCAGGCGGTGACGTAATATTCAGCCGGATCGAGGCCCGCGTTATTCTCGATCGCCGCCAGGGAAAGCGGGGTGGCTTGACCCGGGATGACCCCTCCGGAAAATACCCCCCCGAACCTGGCCTTGGCCAAACCCTCCCGGATGACTTCGAAGCCTTTTTTCTTCTGGCTGTCCATTTTTGCCCTCCTGATAGCCGCCCAGAATCGCGGCAAATGAGTTTAGATGAGTTTATAAACCGCCGATCGCTCTCCGAGACGGATATCGGGCCGTCTTCCACCCCTTTTAGGCCGTTTTGGGCCGTTTTCCCGATCAGCCGACCGCCGCCTTCCGGTGCCGGCACTTCGGGTGGAAGGGGGGTGTCTCGAATCCGGCCGCCTGCAACTCGACATCCGACATCTTCTCGATCTGCTCGGGGCTGTACGATGAGGTCAGAAACGGCGGCAGATCGGCCGGCTGTTCAAACCCCTTCCCGAGGATATTGGCCAGCCTCGTGGCGGCCACCCGCACCTCGAACTGTCGCCCGAGCATGCCCAGGCAATGCTTGCAGGCAGGCGCCGTGCGCGGCCCCACGATCTCATAGCGTTTGATCCCCGCCTCGTAGAGCGACAGGGTCTGTCCCATGTTCTGTATCCGGGCCATGGTGGTGGACACGAGCTGCTCGATCTTCTGGAAGGCGGTTTCCTTGACCAGGCCGGAGAAGGCCCGCGAGAATTCATCCCAGGTCGCCGCGTCACGGATGTTCAGCCCCTTGTCGATGTATTCATCCTGGAGCCAGGATATGAACTGCTTGCCGACGGTCTCATTGTTGGCCAGATAATTCCCCTTGCCGATGTAGAAGTCCTCGATCTGCGTCAGGTAGCGCAGAGCGTTCTTGTCCACGAGGGCGATGTCGATCGCGCCGGCGAACCGTTGACGTTTTCGCGCGGCGTTCAGGTGATTCCGGTCCTCATAGCGCCACCGCTGCCACTCGTCGTTGATGAACCGCTGGCAGATCCGCATCACCGCCGTCTTGGCGATCTCTGCGCGAAAGGCAGAGGCAAAAGCCGTGTAGACGCTGAGCGCAAAGCCTTCCGGATCCCGCATGGCTTTGCCGCGGTTCGCATCGCTGACAAAGGTCTCGCCCGCGGAGATCCCGGCGTCGATCGCCGCCTGTTCCGGACCCTCCAGGACGCTCTCCAGGGCGGCCATGTAACTCTGATCGCGCCTGTCGTCGTCGGGCGTCTCCAGGATGATCCTCTCGGGGACATGCGCGTATCGGCCCACCTTGCGGTCAAACACGAACGTCACAGCGTGGCTTCCGAAGAACCCGTCGTGGGCCTGATCCGCCGGCAGCCTGCCGGTCGCCTTCTCGTAACCAAGCTCCCTGGCCGCCTCATCGTCATTGATGATGCCGCCGTCCCGTTTTGTCATGACGTTCTCGATCCGTTTCCCCTCGGCCTCTTCCCGTTCCTTCTGCTGGAAGGCGTTGTGCTCGTTGAACGAAACCGAGACTGCGGCGTCGATCCCCACGAGCGCCAGATCGAGCGTATAACCCTTCTCCAGGAAGCGCTTGATCATGCGCCGGGCATTGATCAGCTTGGTGCTGAGGCGTTTAAAGTCCACATCGGCGTAAGTCTCCGTCGTGCTGTAGGAGCGCCCACACATGGACGGTGGAATATCGAGCGCGCTGAAGATCTGCTCCTCGTTTATCTCCCAGATCGCCTTGGCCCCGGCCGCGGTGCCGGCGTTGGTCGCGTTATGCTTGATGGTCTGGTCGGTGTAGTGGACCGAGACCCCCCTGGCCAGGTTCTTCCGGTAGGCCGCGGCATAGTCCTGGAGGCGCTTGGTGAGGCGGGTCCTGTACGCCTCGTCGCCTTCGCCAGCCTTCTGGTCCGGGATCTCCAACTGCACGTCGATGAAACCTAGGAGCCCCATCTTTCGTATGATGCTGCTGATGTTGGCCGTGGCATCGAGCTGCACCTCGACGTTCCGGACCATCGCGAGAAACGGCGGGATCGCGTACGGCGAATCGTCGTTGGTCTGGAGCGGCATGTAGCTGTAGGTAACGGGGTTCAGTTGCACATAACCGTTTCCGCCCACGACGATGCGGCCGGTGTATTGGAGCGGCGTCAGCGCGCCGTCCAGACGCTTCCACCGGATCTGCTTGACCGGCACGGCCACGCAGTCGACCAGGCCGGCCGAGATCTGATCCGCCACGACCCACTCCGCCGACAGCGCGCCCATGAGCGGGATCTGGCGCAGAAAGTGGTTCACCAGGCCGTCCACCCCGCCGCCGGTCCGGTAGCACTGGGCGGCGAGCCGGTTGAGTCGCTCCAGGACGGCGTCGGGGTTTCGCCCCTCGACGGTGAGCTTGTGGCCCGTGTTCCCGAGGTTGACCCAGATGGAAAGGGCCTGGGAAACGTCCGGGTTCATCATGCCGAGGATCTCCAATATGTCCAAGATCCTCAGATCGAACGGCGCCGCCGAAAAGTCGTAAAATCCACCCAAACGGCTGATGATCCCGCTGATCGAATCGTCCGGAATAGAAACCTGCCCGGGCTGGACATCCGGCTTGGATCTGGCGAAGGGGTTCCATCTCATGCGGCAGCCTCCGCAAACGCGGGCAGGCAGTCGGGTACACGGGCGCCTGCCCCTTTCTGTAGGAAACTGATCGCCATTTCCGAGGCATCGGGGCCGTCGTCATGGACAGTAGAATTCAAGATATAAACGAACTGCTCTACCAGGATCTTCTGGTCGCTGTGCCGCTTCTCGAACTGCATCCGTTTATGTTCCCAGAGATACTCGCAGGTCCCAATGATTCGTGAATCGATCTTGCTGGTCGAATGTTGAATCGGCGACCATGGGAGATAGCTTCCGACCTGCTTGGCGTAGTTGATGATGGCCTCATGCAAAAATTCTTTGAGCATGTTTTCTTCGATGATCACCTTGCCCGGATACAGCTCGTTTTGAGCGTAGGCGGCAGCAAACATCTCGGAGATGGATCGGCGCTTGATCCACGCATGCATGCAAAAGAACATCATCTCGGCCCGGTCAAGTCCCCAGGTGGTCACAGCGCGGAAGTCGCTCTTCCCGCTGGATGTACTGGATGGATCAACGCCCGTCGCAAAGATCAATGGCCTTTTCACAACCTGGATGCGATCGAAATAGGTCACCGTCTCTTCCGGGAAGGGGCTATCCCCGTCCGAAGTCTTGTTTCGGTATTCCTGGTCAAAGATCCTGCTTCCGACGAGCCGCTTGCGCCGCATCAGCTTTTCCCATGTCCAGCGGGCCGGCCAGAGGGTGATGTGCTTCTCTTCGTCGACGATGGCATCGTAGATCCGAGAGTTGTACAGCGGCTTCCCGGTTTCCTCGTCTTCCTTGGCGACGAGTTGGGCGATAGCGCTCTTGCCGTGGAATATATTTCCCACCATCGTGGCTGCGCAATCTCCCTCGAGGCAGCCGATCACCTCACTCAGAATGAAATCGACGGTTCCCTTAGTGACCTCGGGCGATTTCACCGAGATGTTGCTCTCCATATCATCGAGGCCGATGTCATCGGGGCGATGTGGCCCGAACTTCTTACCCCGCCACTTGTCAAGGCGACCCAGGGCCTCCACCATCGTCCCGCCTGCAGTGACAAACAGGTCATCAGACCAGGTCCGCGTCTTCGCTATCGCGTCCCCAAAGTCATGTCGGAGACGGGGATTGTCTTCAAGCTCGACCTTGATGGAAACGGAAAACCGCTTTGCCTGCTCATGCGTGTCGGATCCGAGCATGATGTACTTGCGCAGTTTCTTGGCTATGTAGTAAACGCGCAGACCGAACGTGATCACGGTGGTTTTAGCGTGATCACGCGGGGCGACGATCAGATTGAGGCCAGGCGTCCCCGTGATCTCACACCACTCTCCGTGGCACGTCGCCGGTTCGGAGGGAAAATAGTGCGGAAGATATGTCCGCATGAACTCCAGCGGATTATCGCAACGCTTCATGCGTTCCCGCTTTTTTGCCGGAGTGTCATTTTCGAACGGCGAGACGCTGTCGGCGATCTGCTTCCGCAACGCGGCAACGTAATCGTCGAATTGTGCCTCAGATAGATTCTGACGCTTACGCATTGCTGCCATTCATCAGCTCCATCTTAAACTTCATCGCCATCGCATCGAAGTCCGCCGCCAGGATCTTCAGGCCCTCGGGATCGTTTTCCCGCAGCCAGCCGATCACCCACTGCATGTTCTCCAGGAAAATTCTGGCCCGGTCGAAACCCGGCCCCTGGCTCTCCAGGGTCCGGAACTTGACAACCAGGGCGCCGAGCTTGGAGAGATTGTCGAGGGATGTGGATTCGACTGCCCCCGGTTCCCGTTCCTCCGCGTGGGTCAGTTCGCGCTCCAGGAGGGCCTGGATCCGGACGCCGAACGACGCTTTTTGCGCCCGGGCCTTGTCCCACTCGTCCAGCTCATCGTCCGGTCTTTTCGTCTGGCCCTTCCAGATGGACAGGGTCTGCCGTGAGACCCCGATGGCCGCCTCGATGGCGGTCAGTGTGCTGCCATCGACGTACATCTGCCGGGCCACCGGCTCCAACTGGGGGCGCGCGCCTTTTTCGGCCATTAACCGAGCTCCTCTTCCAGCCTCGCGATTTCGGCGATGGCCGTGTTGAGTTCCGCCCATTTGAGCTTCAGCTCATCGAACTGAGTGTCCACGTCGGCGATCGGGAGGCCTTCCGGCTTCTGCAGGCTGCAATCCAGGTTGATGCAGATGATCCTGGCCAAGGACGCGATCTCCCCGCGCAGGCGCTTCGCCAGGAATTCCAGGTTGACCTTCCGCATTTTCCGCATTTCGCTCTGCAGGCTCATTTAGGCTCCACCTTCTTGTTGTGCATGGCGTACAAATTGATGAACTGGTGACAGGGGACCTTGGTCTTCAGGTACGTCGTCAGGTCGGTGATTGCGGCCGTGCTGAGCCTGATGGTGTCAACATGCTCACCGGACAGCGTCTGATAGCCCTCGACAAGCTTGACGTTCGCCTCGTACATCTGGACCACCGCCGCATGTCTTTTCTCGATGCCCCGCATCATCAGCAGCATGATGACCCATGGGCCGAAAACGATAACGGCCGCTATTGACCCGACGGGCCATGTGCCGATCTTCGCAATGATGGACGCGATGGCGGTGAGCGCCGCGATCTGCTCTGGTGTCATTCGACTGCCCCCTCGTAAACTGTTTTGTAGTACCGGCTTTCCCGCCATCGATCGGTGAGATTGTCCGGATTCACGCCGTAGTAGTTGCGGAGGAATCCCGAGGCACTATCGAGCCCGATCCGCTCCGCGCATCCCGTCTCGAATTTCGCGGTCAGCTCCGAGCAGACGATGCGCCCCCAGTGGATCCACTTCGCCAGCCCGAGGAGATGGAGGATCAGGCGATGGGCCGGATACCACTGCCCGATGTGGCTGCGGATCTTCTGGAACCCGGCGGTGTAAACGTCGGGAGTCATGTTGACGTTCCGGACGATCAAAACTCTCGCCCCCCGGTAGGCCTCCCAGAGATTCTGAGATTTGACCTTCCAGAGGGCCTCCAGCGTGACGGCCTTCGGATCGATGATGATCCCCGTGTGCGAGTACTGCGACTCGTTATCCACCGCGCGGGCCGCCTGACAGATATTGATCAGGGCGCCCAGGGCCATGGGGTTACGGGTCGCGAATTCGTCTCCGGCGCGCAGCTCGGGATATTCCATGCTATGCCCCTATGCCGACCTTCACGCCGTTGATGAAACTCGTCACGAGCTCGCTGATGCCGTCGCTGTTCAGTTGCGGGACCTGATGCACGGTAATCGACAGTTCTTCCAGGGCGGCGAGCACGGCGGCCTTTACCGCCACGTTGTCGGACACGGAGTCGAGCAGGGTCAGGATTCCCTCATGGAGCATGGCGTTGAGCGCCGCCGAGTCGCCGCCGGAGACGATCGCCTTCAGGATCCCGTCGGCAACGGGCAGCGCGTCCTGGGCAAGCTTCTTGTTGTTATTCGCCACGGCCACACCCGCGGCATAGACCAGGATCTTGCCGGCCGAGCCAAGACCATTCTCCGAATTGCAGAACCATTTCTTCATCTCGATCCTCCCTTCATGCGTAAAAGATGTGGTTGCCTATCCTGGCGACCACCGTCATTTTGTCGTCCCACTTGACTGCCTTGGCCCCGGCCGCCGTCGCATACTGGCAGCAGTTCGCGGCCGCGATCTCCGGAGTCCTGAGTATCGATCCGTCGAGCAGGCCCGTAGCGATCCCGTAGCACTCGTTCAGTGCGGGATCGAGCGACATGGCCTTGTCCCATTGCTCGGCGATCTTCATGAGCTTCCCGAAATTAGGGTCCTTCTCGTTGTAACAGGAGAATTGCAGCGGCTTCAGGCAGACATCGTGGATGGTGCGTCCGTCCCAATCGCGGTGGTCGACCCGCTCCAAGATCACGGAGCCGACGGCGATCTTGCCGGCCATGGATTCCCCTCGGGCTTCACCGTAAATGGTCAGGGCCAGAAGCTGGGCATCGGTGAGTTTGCGGAAAACGTCTGTCATCGGCTCTCCTTGGTCAGTAAGGGGAAAACATCTCCAGTCGGTTGGTGCCTGTCGGCCCCGTCCGGTGCGGATGACCCGTCCGCGCCCGGTCAAGACCGACAGGCAACGGAAGGAGATGCCTCATGCGGGAAGCAGAATTATAGATTTTTCAGGGGAGTTGCTACTGAAAGCACTTGAGAAAATTAATTGAGCAAAGCCTTGCTGTGCGGGCGTTCGGCAGGACGAAAGATAAGGTCAACTATCACTATCCGGGAACAGCGTCAACTGGTCCGATCGCCGCCGGTGGATGATCTCGCGCACCCAGCTCTCCGTCAGGCCGTAGTGCCTCGCCAGCTCGCGATGATTGAACCCGGTGAACTCCGCCCGGATCTTGGCATCGCGCTTGTCGCGCAGGAGGCTCTCGATTTTGGGATAGTAGATCCTCCCGCCGCCGAGGTGCTGGGCCAGGCGCAACGCGGCTTCCATGCCAACGATCTCGGCCACCTCCTGATAATTCTCCGGGAGGCAGTCTACGTTCATCTCATCGGCGATCTCGGATATCCAATCCTTCGTCTCCTTCGTCATTGCTGCATTCCTCCGTTGATGATTCGCAAGCCGATCGTCTTTCTGAATTCAACCGGGCAGTGAATGGAGATGTATTCCGCGATCCGCGGATCAGGAAACTCCATGGCCCACCAGGCCGGCCCGTGGAGCTTCTTCATGTGATTCTCGAAGAGCTTCTTCAGCCCTTCGATCGCAAGATAAGCATCCTGGGACGTGCGTACCAGGCCGTCTTTGATCTTGAGCCGCGCCGCCAGGAAGCGCTGCAGACCGTCCGCATATTGCCAGGCGATCAGCTCCGCCACGGCGTTGATCTTGTCCAGCTCGTCAGGACATACCAGAGCAACTACATTCCCATTGCCACGGGCGATCCCGCCTCTCCATTGTTTACTTCGTTTCGGCCGCGTCACTCTGTTTTTCCTCGGCCGCAGCTCGAAGCCCTTTTCCTCCAGCTCCCGGATAAAGAGCATTGCCTGACGATAGCTCAGCTTGGTGCATGACCGGACCTGAAAGCGATCCTCCAGCATGTCCCGGTAATCCTCGTCAGGGATGTCCAAGGCCCGCACGGCGATCTTGATAACGGTGATCTGCTTCTTGTTGATGGGGATGCGCTTCACTGACATGCCCCCTCCAGCCGGCCGAATTTGTATTCTTCGCCCTGCGCCTCGATATTCTTTCTGCAAGTGGCGCAATAGATTCGCATCAGGCTCACGCCCGGATTGAACACGGCCTCCTCCCATTCGGCGCCGCATAGCGGACAGACACAGGGAGTCATGATAGTGCCTGTTCCGGCGACCAGGCGGATGAAGGCAACGGGATCCACCAGCCTCAGATCGATCTCGTCCGGATGCGCCAGGATGAAGCTCCTCACCCACTCCGGCGCAAAATAAAACATATCCCCGCCCTGGCGGCGTACCCGAAGGGTCCCCCGGCGCTTGGCTTTGAGCCATCCCAACTCAATCCAGCGATGGATCGTCTTATGCATCTCCTGGCCCGCGAAGAGCAGGGCGCACAGACCGCGCATGGTCCATCCGTCATCCATGTCGCTGGTGATTTCCAGCCTCTTCAGTTTGAGATGGATCGCAGTTGTGGATCTTATGAATCCCTTCCCGCGTAGCCCGCGCTGCAGGGCCTTCAGCCCCATCCGTGGATAGTTCTCGTAGACATATGTTTCCTCCTCCGCGCTCCAATCCGGCTCCTTTACGCGCGCCAGGCCGAGCTTTCTGGCAAGATTGCGGATGTACCAGCGGGGATATTTCTTGTCCAGCAGGCGCACGATCTTGTTGATCATCAGCGTCGTTCCATCATAGTGGTCCCGGACGATCTGGAGTTCCTCCTCCGTGGGCGAATACTTTATTTTCCTGGTCATTTCTCTCCCCACTTCTGCTTAAGGTCATTGATCGCCTGGCGCGTAGTTTCAGACATGGGAGCCGGGCCTTCGTCTTCTTCGTTACGGCGGCGGCGCCGGGATGCTTCCCGATCCGCCTCCGCCTGGGCGGCCAACTCCGCCGCTAGCTCCCAGGCGATTTTTCTCATGTAGTTATGGTTCTTGAGACTCTTCGGGCTGGCTGTGATCGTGGCCTCCATCGCTGCCGCTATCTGATCGATCATCGCTGCCGACCTCGGTCCGAGCAATCCTTGGTCCCGCCACGATTTTGCGAGCCGGAAATTCTCCTCCCCGAAAACCAGGCCACCGGGCAAGAGGATAAATTTCGTATGGGTGCGATTATCTTTTTGGTAAATGGTCATTTCGATCATGCATGTCTCTCCTTTCTCAAGCCTCCGATCTGACCCGAATCACATCCCCGCGCTTTTCCCTGCCCAGCATCGCTAGGTAATTGCGCGCCCAGGCAAACCATTCCCGATGTGTAGCCGTAATGGGGAGCAGGCCGACCTTGGCCGCTTCCCGGCGGTATTCAAGCAACTCGCCAGAGAGCCAGGCCCTAGGAAGATAGAACCACCATGGGTCATAGACGATTGACAGCTTATCCGCCCAGCACAGCCGTGAGGCCTCCGCGCCGGCCCTGCGGGCATAGTGGCGGGAATGATAAAGGCACAGGTAGGCGTGATCCGCATCGAACAGCTCCAAGGCGATCTTGAATCCCAATTCGGGATGCCTCTCGCCTTCGGCTCCGTCCATGTTCGGGCATCCCCAATAGCCCCAGTCGTGAATGACGATGCAGACCAGTTCCTTCCAGGTGGGCCATCTCCGGAAGATGGACCGCCACGCGAGCAGCACCGTGATCGGATGCCAGATGAACTGATGGACGCCGAAGAGGATTGATTTTGTCCCAGTCTTCATGCCAATCCTCTTTGTGATCTTCCGGATGGCCAAGACAAGCCAAAGCGTAATAATGGACGATGCCGCCGCGGTCCAGTATGGATCGGACGCGGGCGAATCGAGCCATGCGAATACTACCCTCATGCCGCCGCCTCCTCGTCCTTTTCCGGTTCCTTCTCTTTCAGGAGGGCATCGACCAGTTTATCGATTTCCCCGTCCGTTGATTTGATCACGACCTGATCGGTCGTCTCCTCGACGGTCACACCGATTTTTTTCAGATCGGCCGCCGGGAGGTTGGCCAGGGCGTCCTTGATGGGCTTTTCCGTGGTCTTGATCAGGATCTCGGCCTGTTCAGGCAAATGCTTCTTGATCAGCTTCACAACGACCTCGTCGTCAGGCCATGAGATCTTTCCCTTCGCCTTCTGAAAGCCGAGTTTCACGCCGTGGAAAACCCGCGTCTTCGGCTTCACAAAAAGCCCCTTGCTGGCTTCCAGCGCGACTTTCAACACGTCATGTTTTCCGCGTATGGTCTTCACCGCAGCCCGGATCAGGGGCAGGCGCTTGCGCTTCAGGGCGCTTGTTTCATCCTCCAGGGATCGTACCCGTTCGGAGAGCTTCTCCCGCTCCGCTGAAAATTCCTTCGCCATCTGCTCTATTTCTTCTATCGATGCCATAATTCTCATCCTCCTATGTGTTTGATTCCCTCTCCGCCCTCCGCACGATGTCCCGGAACTGGCGGGCAATATCCGTGGCTACAGCGTCTGTCAGCCCCTTGAAATTCATCCGCTGGATCTCGACCTCATAGGACAGGTCCAGGCCGTTCTTTTCGGACGGTACGGCCTCGACGAAAACGGAGACGCACTCCGCCTCTTCGCGGAGGCGTCGGACAGGGGAAACGGCGACGCGATCGGCTTTGATGATGTTCATGGGGTTTCCTTTCATCCCTGCCTCCCAACAGCAAAAATCTTCCAGCACACCGGCCCGAGATAGAGCACGGCCGCGATAATGACGGCCCAGCATACCCAGTCCAGGTATCTGCTGAATCGCTCGATTCTGTCCTCCCAGGCGCCATTCTCGATATAGGCCATCGCCCTTTTAAACATGGAGTTGCTCCTTGGTCTCTCTCAGGATAGCGTTCCACTGGGCATCGATTTTGCCCGACCGATTTTTGATACCAGGCAGGCAGAGCAGATGCCTGGATATGCGGATCAGAGATAACGTCTCTCTGGGATTCAATGACTGGCCCAGGGCCACCCTCCCGGCGAAATTGATGAGCGCCGCATCCAGCTCAGCCGGCTGGGCATTGACATCCGGCTCCTCTACCACCTCGAACAGCGAATCAACGTTCAGCCCGCGCTTTTCCAGCCAGCCCTGCAGACCGGTGGACGCCTCAACCAGTGAACTGACGCCGCCCCGGAACTTCTCCTCACCGACCGGCAGCTTCCCGGTCGACAGGGTCAGGCTGACCTGCGTTTTCCCGAAACCTGTTACCTTTACGAGTTCCTGCTGCTGTATGCCGCAATCCTTCAGTGCTTCTTTTAACCTCAGCATCCTGCTTCCCTCCTCAGCTCGTCAGTCTTCCCGCTCTTGCGCTCCAGCACGGTCTTGAGCGCATCCCTGCCGCTCACCGGAGTCGTCAACCTTTTCGGCTTGCTCGCCGGGACCGCCTCGGGCGCGGCGTTGCATTCCTGGACATCCTCTTCGGTCACCATCTTCCGGCCGTCCGCAATGGCCGCATTCAGGAGCTGGACGCACAGTTCCTGCAATTCGAGGTAGTTCCTGGCCTGGGGAAGCTCGGAAAGCAGATCGATGGCGCCGGCGCTGAAATGCTTGCCCACCGTGATCTTGACGTAATGCGCCGCCTCGCTGGCTGAGAGGCCCTGCATCCGGACCATGTCCGTGCGCAACCTGACCTCGGATACCCCGGCCCGGTTCATCGGATCGGACTGGGCTACCAAAACGACCGTGAAGAGTTCCTGCTCTCCCATCCATTCGATCTCCCGCAGGGTCTTGAGGCTGCGCAGGGTCGAGGAGTGGAGGCGCTGTGCCTCCTCGATGATGAGGACGATCTTGTGCTTGCGGCTCGCCTCGCCCGTGATCCGCCTGACCTGCCGCGAACAGGTCTCGGCGCCCCGCCTGGGGGACTCGTCGGAGAGGTCCAGGATGAGTGCCTTTTCGATGTCCGCGATCGTGGCCATTTCCTTCTGCGCCCGCTGGATCGTGACGCGGCGCACGCCCAGCTTGTTGAGGGCGGCGTTGATCGCCTCGGTCTTGCCGATGCCGCGATCGCCGACGATGCTGACCATGGCGTGCGATTCGACGGCCATGGTCAGGATGCGCAGGGTGCGTGCCATGTCACCGGTGCCGAAGCGCGCCCGCCGGAAGGGGTCCTCTCGATAACCGAGGGTGCCAAACGTTTCCAACCTTGTCATGCTCATGTGCTTCCTCCTTCTGATTTGTACTGTACAAAAATACAGGGATCACAGCGCCGCCCTGGCCTGCTCGGCCTGGATCTCCATCGCCAGGTCAACGACGAAGCGCTTTGACAGGCCGTTCTCCACGATCAGAGCCCGGACTTGATCCCGGCTGTCCCGATCCAACATGAAGCCGCATAACGTCTGAAACTCCCCCAGCGCCGTCTCTACATCCGGATACGTGTTGAGGCTGAGGGGGTTTTCGATGGTCTTGACTTCCTTGATTCTCGTGGGGAACTTCGTCACGTTCGCGGGGGAGGGGGCGTCTTCCGTGTAGAGGGTGTTGCGGATCCCCGTCAGGTTCACGGCGTCTTTGCGTGCCTGTTGATATGGCGTTTCCCGCGTCGCGGTGTACTCTCCCAGTCGGTTCGGACGGAAATCGACCACCGCGTACTTTTCCCCGGTCCGCTGATCGACGGCCACCATCGCATCCTCGAACACGCCCAGGTACACCCACACCCAGGCGTCATGCAGTCCCTTGACCTCATAGATGACATTGTCGATGCTGAAGCAGCCGGCCTGATCGAGCTTGCGGGGATAGCGGCGGGCGATGGTGCGGATGGCATTCTCGGGTAACGCGACGGCGCCGCCGTACTGGCCGATCTTGAGCCATGCCTGGCGCCGGCTGATGGTCTTCTCGAAACGGTGCTGCCGATCGTTGTATTCCCGCTGATAGCGCATGAACCGCGCGTTCAGCTCGGACAGCGGGATCTCGAATTTCCGCCATTCTGATTCGGCGAAAAAGGGAAGCTCGAAGCGCTGCCACATGGTGCGCCAGGGGCGTTCGATCTTCCCGTGGGCCTCCTTGTTCAGGACGGTCGAGTCATCAATCTGCACCCCGAGGCGTTCGAACCAGTCGGGGATACCCTCCGAGCTCATCATCGGCCCATGGTCCCCCTTGATCTTCTCGGGCAGGCCGAACAGTTCCTTCTCCGGGGTCTGAGACCAGGCCCAGCAGAGGAAATCGATATTGTCTCCGGCGTTCTCTCCCAGGGCGGCGATGTAGCGGGCGCAGTGGTAGCCGGAATAATCGTCGGTGAGGCCGTACACCCAGGGCCGCAGCCGGATCGGCACGGGTTTGTTCTTATAGTCTTTCGTGCCGCCGTGGATGCGCAGGACATAATCGCCGTCCGGCAGCTCGCGGGCGATGTATAAGCAGTCGGAGCTCGATGCGTCGATATGGTGCAGCTCGTTTGGCCGTTCGGCCTGGAAGCGCTCGACGCGGCGGCGGTGCTGGCTGGCGCCGATCTCCCTGAGCACCCGGTCGAACGTGCCCGCCGGCACGTCGGCCAGGGTTTCCGGAATCAAATGATTATCCAGGGCGATCCGGAGCGCGTCAGTGGTGGTGATCTGGCCCCGGTGCTCGGGCGGGCGTGATTTGATCCTGGCGATCACGAGGGCGGCGTCCTCGATCCCCGCCAGCTTTCGCTCTGCCTTGCGGCTCCGCCCGGTCGGGAATTCCCGATAGAGGGACTGGAGGGAGCAGCCGAGACGCGTTGCCCACGACTGCATGATCTGTGTTTTGTCTCCGTAAGCGGCGGCCTGTAAATCTCTCTTTACGAGTGAGAGCACGGCCGGATCGATCTGCTGTGCCATCGCCTCACTCCCTGCCGAACAGGACCACTTTCTCTTCCCATCGTTTCCTCAGATCGGACAGGCACAGCTCCAGCGTCTGGATATGCCCC
>Ga0209719_1001441_pt1 | contig 29126 bp, 43 predicted proteins | sample AD_JPNAS2_MetaG_FD_184421 | JGI IMG/M metagenome (GOLD analysis project Ga0209719, IMG submission 184421) | Active sludge microbial communities of municipal wastewater-treating anaerobic digesters from Japan - AD_JPNAS2_MetaG (SPAdes) (version 2) | ecosystem: Engineered > Bioreactor > Anaerobic...
AATCCACGCTGCCGAGCGGCTTCTATCTTTTCCGGCGTCCATGATTGCCGGATGCGCTCCGCAACTTCAGGACGGGTTGACGCCGATGGATACGCTTTCGGTTTTCCTTTCGTCGCTTCAGACATTCTCCGCCTGTGCGCTGCGGTGCGCGGGTACGTCGGGCGAACCCGAAGGAACTGAGCATGGCACGGCGGGCAACGCTTTACTTTTCGCGGAACTGGCGCACCACATTCGATGCACTTCCGCGTATTGTTCACTTGTCGTTTCATGGCTGAATACTCCCTATGTTAAAGCACAATGTACCACAGGCGCAGGATGGAGTCAAGCCCTCAAACCGAAAGACCTTATCGGCATCCCATGGCGCGTTGCCTTCGCCCTACAAGCCGACGGCTGGTATCTGCGGCAGGACATCATCTGGTGCCTGTCCGGTGGAACCCGCGTCTATGCCCGAACGCAGAAGGGCGAGATGCCGACCACGATCAAGGACATTGCCCGGCTCGACCCGGCCACGGTGCAACTGTGGAACGGCGAAAAGTGGACGCAGCTGCTCGGCATGTCGCAGTCGTCACGCAATGCGGACGAATTGGAGATCACCCTGCGGAGCGGCGAGAAGATCGCGTGTACACCTACGCACAAATTCCCGACCGAGCGCGGCCTATTGACGGCGGATGAACTGCGACCGGGCGACCGTCTGATTCGCACGACGCTTCCGCCACCATCCGTGCCACTCGACAGCCGCCACATGACCGATGACGCGGCGTGGTTCGCTGGCCTCTACCTGGCCGAAGGGTCGCGTTCCGGCCGTGCGTTGCAGATCGCCGGACATGTCAAGGAATCCGAGCGATGGGAGCGGGTGCAGGCAATCGCCGCCGCGTATGGCGGGAGCGCCACGCGCACCATTGACGGTAACAGAATGGACATCCGGGTTTACGGGAAGATGTTGCACGCATTGGTGGACACGCTCGTTAGCGGGACGAACGCCAAGACGAAGCACCTCAACCCACGGTGCTGGCAGTACAGCAACCATTTCCTGCACGCGCTGCTGCAGGGGTATCTCTCCGGTGACGGCCATTACGATCCGAAGAACGCTCGGTGGCGGCTCGGGTTCACTCGGAACGATGCACTCGCGGCCGACATGCGAACGCTGGCGGCTCGTCTCGACGCACACCTCGTCCTGAACCAGTCGCACGCCACCCTCGCCGGAAAGCGGTTCCCGATCTACCGCGGGGAACTGCGGTTCGAGCGCAGCGGACATTGGAACCAGAAGCACACGGAAGAGATCGTCAGCATCGGCAAGGCGCGGTGCCGCGTGGTCTACGACCTCGGCGTTGAGGATGAGCCTCACCTGTTCGCGCTGGCGTCAGGCATCCTGACACACAATTCAAAGCCTAACCCCATGCCGGAAAGCGTGACCGACCGTTGCACGAAGGCGCACGAATACATTTTCCTGCTGGCGAAGTCGCCGCGCTACTACTACGACGCGGAGGCCATCAAAGAGGATGTGGCAGAATCGCAGGTCGGACGGGTTCGGGATGATGTGATCGGAGGGAACAAGGGAGATGATGTCCACCACTCGCCAGGAGGCCGATACTCGAAGGGTCGCGGTGGGCGCAACGCATTTAGAGGGCAAGGCCATTTCCGCTACGGGGAGAACGGGCCAGCTAACCGTGCCGGGCGGAACATGAAGGACATTGCGGCTGGCGAGGACAAGCGCAACCGCCGCTCAGTCTGGACCGTTACGACGAAGCCCTACCGCGAGGCACATTTTGCCACCTTCCCGCCCGACCTGATACAGCCGTGCATTAAGGCAGGCACCAGCGCGCGCGGGGCGTGCCCGGAGTGCGGGGCGCCGTGGGAGAGGGTGGTGGAGAAGTCTGCTGCAACTCCTGGACAGAAGCCAGGATACACGTTCAACTGCACGAAGCGTCACGATGGTGACCGCGCGGGCTCGTGGACAGACCACACCACGGCCACCATCGGCTGGCAGCCCTCCTGCACCTGCGGGCGCGAGGAAACCATGCCGTGCGTCGTGTTGGACCCGTTCGGAGGCTCCGGCACGACTGGCGAGGTGGCCGCGTCCGAGGGGCGCAAGGCAATACTGATTGAGCTGAACCCGCAATATGTAAAACTGGCGCAAGGACGGGGCGGGCTGTTCTGTGCCTCGAACCCGCGCTGTGCAGAGTGACCGGCGCGGCGAGTCTGCACGGTGGAGCCTCGGACGTGCTCCGAGGCGAGGAAGGGGGAGCGATGACGCTGGAGGAGATACGGGGGATGCTGGAGAAGGCGACGCCGGGGCCGTGGACCCTGAACCGACACGGATACCCAGCCGTTTACTCGCCACACGAGTTCGTGGAGGCGCCCGATGAGGGGGTGATCTGTGGGATTTGGGCTCCCGAGGGGCATCCCTATCAGGGCGCCAACGCAGCCCTCATCGCTGCCGCCCCTGAGCTCGCCGCGCAGCTGGTCCGGGCGGTGGAGCTGATGCAGGGGCTTATCCCTGATCCATGCCATTGCCCCGATTGTGAGGCCGCCCGCATGTTCCTCGCCGAACTGGAGGCGAGTCGTATCGCTGACTGCTACCCGGCGCCGGCGGAGGCCATGCGATGACCCCCGCCCTCCTCGCCGCGGCGCTGCTCCTGCCGCAGCCTACTACGCTGACGGTCTCGTACTACGGCCCCGGCTTTCACGGCCGGCAGACGGCATCAGGGGCGGTCTTCGACCAGCACGCGATGACGGCGGCGAGTCCTGACCTGCCCTTCGGAGCCGTGCTACTCCTGGAGCGCGACGGCCGGGCGGTCGCGGTGACGATCACCGACCGGGGGCCTTACGCTGTCGATTCGGTGGGGCGGGTAGAGTACCCTCTCCGCCCGCACCCCCGTCGGCAACTCGATATCAGCGCCGGGGCGATGAAGCGCCTCGGCGGAATCAGTGCGGGGGTAGTCACCTGCCGCGCGTGGAGGTTGCGATGAACCATTGCCAGTACCCGCCCATCGGCTCCGGGAAGGAGCCGTGCCACGGCGCCGCCCGATTCCGCGTCAGGTACAGATGGGCGTCAGACCCGCACTGGTCGCGCGACTATCGGACCTACTGCGAGAAGCACGCGACCCGCTACGCTGCGACGCTTCGGCGGGAGCAGGACATCGCAGCCGTGGAGGTGATCGAGGCATGACCCGCGTAGAGTACGCCATCCAGGTGGAGGTCGCGGCGCTGCTCGACGCCCTGCGGCTGCCGTGGCTCCACGTACCCAACGAGCGCCACTGCTCGCCCGCGCTGGGTGCGCGGCTGAAGCGCCAGGGCGTCAAGGCGGGGATTCCCGACGTGCTGATCTGCCGGGCGCATCGTGTCGGCCCGGCGGATGGATCGCATAATATCGTCCTACCGCCGAATCGGCACGGCCTGGCTATCGAGCTGAAGGCGCCGGGGAACTACCCGACGCCGGAACAGCGGGCATGGCTGGAGCGGCTGGAGGCGGAGGGCTGGACCACCGCCGTCTGCCGGTCGTTGTCGCAGGTCGTGGACGTGCTGCATGACTGCGATTTGCTCCGGCACCCGGAGTCTGGCAAACCGCTGGACATCGACAACGCGCGGCACGGGTTCATCACGGAGGCGCGTTCGTGACCCGCTGCTACTGGACCGAGCGCCGGGCGGGTTGCCTGGCATGCGCCGGGATCAGTATCTTGTTCTGGCTGCTGGTCATACTAGTGGCAACACTCGGAAGGGGATGATATCGTGGGCGACAGTCGAATTGACACCGTCGGGGACTGGGTTCGCGCCAACTACCACAGGTGGGGCAGCATGCCGCGGGACAGGCAGGCGCGAATCGACGCCTGCGTAGATGCGACAGGCACGACGCGGCACTACGCATCATCCCGCATCCGCGCTCTGGAGGCGGCGGGGAAGATCCCGGTAGGCGCTCCCACTCCCGCCCCCTCACCCGCCACGAATAACCCCAACATGGAGGCCGCGATGACCGCAGCTCCAGGCGCGATCAGCGAGGACATGCTTCGGTCGGAGATCGACGTGCACTTCAAGGCCCGGCGGTTCCTGGAGGCGATCAAGCCCGGCGAGTTCTACCGGCTGGACGATGCTGCCGTGGCTGCGGGTGTCCCGAAGGCCGCCGCCCGGCAGGTGTTCGGCGACGCCCGGTATGCCGCCTATCGCGGGCAGGCCGTAGCGAACGGGGTCCACTACCTCGGGCACCCAGACCACATCGCGGCCATGAAGCAGGAGGCGATACTCCGATGACGGGCCAGCCGATCACCGAGGCCGCACTCCGCGGAGCCCATGCGGAGTACGAGCGGCCGCGCGTCGCGGAGCTCGAGGCGACCCTAGACATGATCGCCCGGCAGTCCCGGGCGGTGGACATCGAAGTGCCGACTGACAGCAACAGCCTCCGGTTCGGCCTGATCGGGGACACACACCTCGGCAGCCTGTACGAGGCGACGGACCAGCTCCGCGCCTTCTACCGGACCTGCGCCGATGCCGGGATCCGCATCATCCTCCATGCCGGGGACGTGCTGGACGGGCACCGCATCTACAAGGGCCAGGAGTACGAGCTGCACAAGATCGGCTGGGAGGCACAGAGCGACTGGTTCGCGGAGGTCGCCCCGGGCAAGGATGAGGGGATCACCACCTACTTCATCGCCGGCAACCATGACGCCTCGTTCAAGAAGGCCGCCGGCATGAACGTCGGGCGGGAGCTTCAGGCCCGCCGCCCGGACTGGATCCACGTCGGAGCAGACTATGGCCGCGTCGAACTCCGCACGGCAGACGGCCGGCCGTGGCGCGTGCTCCTAGTCCACCCCGACGGCGGCACCCCCTACGCGATCAGCTACCGGGCGCAGAACATAATCCGTGACCTGGAGGGCGGGAGCAAGCCCCACATGGTCGCAATCGGGCATCTGCACAAGTCGATGCTGATGCCTTCCATCCGCAACCTCGCCACCTATCAGGTCGGATGCTTCCAGCGGCAGACCCCGTACATGGTCAGGAAGCCCACGGCGGCACACGTCGGCGGCTGGATCATCTCCGTGACTCCCGGAACGTCCGAGAGCCTGTGCAACCAGATCGAGTCCCGTTTCATCGCGTTCTACAGCGAGGCTGTGGGATGCGAGGAGGTGATAGCGACATGCTGACGCGTGAATCTCTCGCCGCGCTCGTAGCAGAGCGCGATCGTTGCAGCGACGGCCGCTCCGCCGGCTGCGCCACCTGCGGCCTGCGCCACTCCTGCCGCCTCGATGAAGGGGCGAATGCGGCCGGGGAAGCCCTCCGGGCATACTCCGCTCTGCACTCGCTGTCGGACCTGATCGACGAGGCCCGCCGGGCCGACTGGGCGCCGGAGCGCGTCGCGGCCCTGGTCCGGGGCAACCTCACGACACGGAACATCCTGCGCTCGGTCGAATGGGAGCCGGAGGATGTCTGACTACAAGGCCTGCCCGGTCTGTGGCGGGGCACGTGAGGTGCCCGATTACAGCCCGGTTCAACACGCGATCGTCAGCCGGAAGTGCCCGAACTGCAAGGGCAGGCCGTGGCCGCCGAAGCGAGTGAAACAGGTGCAACTCAACCCCTCATACGGGATCGCCCTTGCCGTAGAGCGGTTTGTGGATTACCTTTCTCAGTGCGAGAGGGAGGGGCTCGTGCCGATCAGCCGGAACACATACGACACGTGGCGCCGCCGGGCGAGGCAGGCCGCCGCGGGCGTGCGGCTCACATGATAGCCCTCCTCCTCCAGCCCCGGGCGATGCGCTGGTTCTGGCAGTGGTCGCCGCCGCCCCTCGGTCTACTCTCTATGGCCGCTGCCGCTCCGGGAACCCGCGTCATCGACTGCGCGCAGTCTGGGCTGGAGGAGGCCGCTGTCCTCGATGATCTCAAACCCGATCTCGTCGGTGTGACAGCGTTCACCTCTACCCGGCATGAGGCGTTGGCGGTCCTGGAGGCTGCTAAGGCCCGTGGGGCGCGGACTGTGCTTGGCGGCCCGCACGTTTCCGCACGGAACATCGCCGAACAGGTCGCTGAGCACTACCCGTTCGTCGACCACATCATCCGTGGTGACGGCGAACGCGCATGGGCTCGTCTCGTTGCAGGCGAGCCCTTGCCACGGATCAGCTTAGAGTATCTACCCGACCTCGACGCCCTACCCGTGCCTGCGTGGGGACAGGTGCCGATCATGGAGTACGCCCCACGCGATCACGGCATCTATCATGGCGTCGATCTGGAGACAACCCCGCGGATATCCATCGTCGTCTCCCGCGGCTGCCCCGGTCGGTGCGCGTTTTGCCGCGCATGGAAGCGCCCCATGCGCCGGCACTCCGCAGCATGGGTGCGACAGGCGCTCGAGCCCCTTGCCGACATGGGGGTCCGGCATATCTGCATCGACGACGACTGTTGGGCAACGGACCACGACAACGCCCGGGAGATATGCGACGTGCTGTCAGACCGCGGTTTCGTCTGGCAAGCCACTACCAGGGCGGACCTGATCACGCCGGAGCTTGTGGAATACATGACTGCCTCGGGCTGCTGGCAGGTCGCCGTCGGGCTGGAATCGGGCTCCAGGCATGTACTTGACCTGATCGGCAAGAGGCTAGACCTCGACGCGGTGCTGTCGGCCCGCCGGGCGTGCTGGGATGCCGGTCTGCGATTCGTCGCGCTGACGATGACGGGCTATCCCGGAGAGACGGCCGAAGATCGCCGGGAGCATGCCGCGTTCATGGCCCGGCTTGACGCGGATGATACCGGCACGCTCGGGGTGACAGTCATACTCCCCGGGACGCAGTTATATTCCGAGGCAGTGGCCGCCGGTCAGGTATCGGACGATATCTGGCTCGGGCCGGGCAGGCACCTGATAGCGACTCCAGAGGGGCCGCGGATGTGGAGCGAGGCATGACGCTAATAGAGGCATATGAGGCCCCCGGAGGCGTGACCTACCGGCTGGTCAGGATCGACAAGCCACACCTCGGCCGGAAATTCGGCTGGTATCTCGATGATGCGGAAGGCACACCGATGCCCGACTTCTACATGCCGCTGACCGAGCCCGAAGTCATGGCCCAGAAGCGCGCTCGGGAGCATGCGCGGCACCTCGGATACCACGTCGTGAAGGTGCCCGTGTAGCATGGTGCTTGACGTAGCCGCCGCTCTCGCCTGCGGGTCCGCCCCCTGTCCGGTCTGTCTGACCACCGGCACGGATGCGGATGGTTCGCGCTGCCGAGCATGTGGCGGGACGGCGGTTTGGCATCCCTATCCGTGGACGGAGCCGGGCGACGGCACCGGCCGTGCGCATCCATGCTCTTTCACGGTCGAGGAATCCGCGATTATCACGGCAGCGCCTTCCGTTCGGCTGGCATGGATCGGATACGCGGCTGTCTACGGTCCGGTGCGCTCGCTGGACTCGATCCGCTCCCACTTCGATCACTGCCGCCGGACTGGATACCGTCCTGCATGGTCGGAGGCGATGGAGGATATCGTAGAGACAGCGCCGACAGCTCGAGACGCGATCCTCACGATCCGGGAACAGTTCCCTACCGCGGCCTTGACGGACAAGGCGATCACCCACGCATGGGGCAGCCTGCACCATCCGCCGCCCGAACATGCGCAATGACATCATAGGCTGACCGTAGATTACCCCCGGACTCAACCTCCGGGGGTTTTCTCATGCGTGCATTCTGCCTGTTGTTGCTGGCGGCCTGTCTCGTGTCGGCCAGCCCGTTTGACCAGATCGACTGTTGGGCCGTGCGTGACTCCATCGCCCACGCTGAGGTCGGGGCCGATGTTGTGGTGCTCGGTGGCGATGTCATGTCGTGGGCGCTCTACAACGCCTCGGCTGACACGGGCGTCAATGTCGGATTTGCGGCCGTGGACGACACTACGGCACTATCCGCGTTCATCCCGATAGCGAAAGCCGCATGGTCGGGCACATTCTCGTGCGGCGTGCCGGGCACCTATGGCCTGCGGACCCTGTATGTCTCCTACGCTGACTCTGCCGGCGTGGGGGATCCGGTCTACATCCTCTGCTGGGGCCATAAGGACTAGCCGTGGGCATCGAGTTCGTCCGCACGGTGCGGGACGCCGCCTTCAAGGCGCTCTCGATCATCGTCTCGTACAAGGTCTGGATCCTCACGGCGGCGACCTGGCTCTGTGCGGCCGACCGGCTGTCGGAGCTGTACTGGTTCCTGTTGGCCGTACTCGTGATCAGCACACGCAGTTTCGAGAAGGCCGTGGGCATAGGCTTCACGGGCCGCACGTCTGCCGGGCACTCAGGCCCGGCGATCACCGGCGCCGATCAGGGCGCTGGAGAGGGGAACTGACATGGCTACCGATACCGTGTACAGGGGCGGAAGCTCGCGCTTCGACACCGACAACTTCGACATCACCGGCGGGCTATCTGTCGGTGGAATCGCCGTCATCACGGGTGCCCTCACCGCCTCCGGGGGCGTGACGATCACCGGCGCGCTTTCCGCCACAGCCGGCTTCGGCTCCGTCGTGACGGGCAACGGCACCGCGCCGACACTGCCCTCTAACGTCACTGGCTACTACGGTTCGGGTGGAGCGGCACACGCCATCGTGCTGCCCAACGCCGCCCTCTGCGCTGGCCGGATGATCAACATCCACGAGGCCGGATCGGGCACCCTGACGGCCACGGGCTACGGATCGCAGCTCATCGGCGACAACGGGACCCAGGTGTACACGCCGGGCAAGTACGGGCTCTACTGGAGCAACGGCGTCAACTGGCTCATCGCCGCCGAGAGCGTGTAGTCCACCATGCAACGACTCCGCAGGCGCGCAGACCGGGAAGGCCGCACAATGCCCGCGCTCTTCCTCCTGCGGGGCACTTCCAGTCGGAGGTCTACCCGATGAGCCCTACACGCTCGCAATTCTGGCGAGACAACGTGATAAAGCTCACCTTGCTGCTGTTCGGCGCCGGCGTTGCATGGGGAACGGTCAAGATCGATGCCCGCGTCGGAGCCGAACGCCAAGCTGACGACCACATCCTGATCGTAGACCACGAGACACGCATCCGCTCCCTCGAACAGTGCTACGCCAGCATGGCCGCTACGCAGGAGGGCATCCTGACCCAGCTCACCCAGATGAACGAGTCCGTGCAGAGCATCAACGAGTTCCTGCGAGATGCCGCACAGTCACAGAGGGGAGACTGACCATGCCCGATCCCGAAGAGCCCGTAGACCCGGAGAAGAAGATTCCCGATCCCGGGCAGGGGACGCCCAAGCCACAGGATCCGCCGCCCGATGAGCCGCAGGAGCCTTAACCGGAGCAGTGCAGCATGGCAGCTAAGGCGCGCACGAGAAAGCAGGCCGAAGCCCCGGTTTCAACGCCGGGGCCGAAGCTCAAGCGCCGACCGACGATCCGCACCGAAGAGAACAGGGCCAACATCCTGGCCGCGATCGAGCAGTATGGAATGTGCGACACGTCGGCAGCGGATTATGCCGGAATCAGCTATTCGGCCTTCAAGGAATGGAAGCACGAGGATGCGGCTTTTCTGGCCGACCTCTCCCGCGCGCGCGCGAAGTTCAAGGCTTTCCACATGGAGAACATCGTCAAGCACGCTCGGCAGGATGCTCGTCATTCGGAATGGCTCCTCGCGCGTCTGTTCCCCACGGAGTTCTCCGAGCGGCAGGTAATTGATTCCTCTGTGACCATGCGGAGCCCGCTGGATCGGTTCTTCGCGCGCGATGACGAGGCGGCCGATGATACGTCGGACACCTGAAAGCCTGGCAAAATGGGCGAGGTGCATCGGATATGAACCCCACAGCAAGCAGCACGACTGCATCGCGGCCTACGCACGTGGGGTCAAGCGCATCCTACCCATCTGTGGCCGCAGATGGGGCAAGAGTGACATATCGGCATTCATCGCCAGCTATGCCCTGTGTGAGACCGACGTGCGGATCTGGATCATCGCGCCATCCTATGATCTGGCGACGCGGCCATGGTTCAAGCTCGAGCCGATCATCGGGCGAGTATTCGGTGGATCTGCCCGAATCGGCACGAGCCCGTGGGGAATGCCGACAGTGACGACGAAGTGGGGCGGAGTGCTGGAGTTGAAGTCCGCGGATAGGCCCAAGAGCCTGCTCGGAGGAGGCCCACGCAGCGACGGCCTTGACCTCGTGATCATGGAAGAGGCGGCGCAACTCCCGGAGCGGATATGGTCGCAGTACACCATGCCGGGCCTCGCTGACCGTGACGGCGACGCGATCTTCCCGACGACGCCGAAGGGGCATAACTGGATTTACAAGCTGTTCGAGTTCGGCCAGCCGGGGGGCGACGAGCGATATTTCAGCGTGCAGGCGCCGAGCATGGATAACCCACACCTGCCCGTGGAGTTCTTCGTGGAGGCCCGCCGCACCACCGATCCCACCGTGTGGCGGCAGGAGTACGAGGCGCAGTTCGTCAGCTTCGCCGGGCAGGTCTACAGCACATTCGACCGGGCGCGGCATGTCATCGACGATCTACCCGATCTCTCCGGCTGGACGATCAGCGCGGCCGTTGACCCCGGCCTCGCCAACCCTACCGCTATCCTCTGGATCGCGCACAATCCGGTCACGTCCGAGGATATCGTGATCGGCGAGGTGGTGCAGTCAGGATTGCTCTTCGACGACGTGCTCCGGCTGTTGAACGAGCGCCGCCCGCCGCAGGGCTACGAGTACCTAGTGTGCGACGTAGCGGGCAAGGCGCGCTCGCAGGAGACGGGCACGAGCTTCATGGGCTGGATGAAAGCCAGGGGGATGCACTTCAAGGCACACGCGCAAGGCATAGTTGAAGGCATAAACTGCGTCCGCAGCCGAATGCTAAACACAGATAACGCAATAAGCCTCCGATTCTGCGGGCCGCAAGCCCCTGCCACTGTATCCGCCTGCGAAAACTATCATTACGCGGAGGGCGACGGCCCCGTGTCGGAGGAGCCCGAGAAGGATAACATCAACGATCACCCAATGGACGCCCTACGCTATTACTGCACCTACAGATACGCCCGCAAGCCGGGAAGGAGCTGGCAGACATGAGCGGCATCTACGAGAGCCTTGTTCCCGAAATCTCCGCCCGGCAGCTGGAGGACATCCTCGCCGAATGCGACAAGCGCGACCTCGCCGCAATGAACAAGCGCATGGACTACTATCGGAACGAGCTAGAGCCCGTGCGTCCGCAGTCGATGTCCGAGGATACCTGGCAGGATCGGCGCGATAACTGGACCTCGATCCCATTGGCGCAACTCCTCGTGGACGCCATCGCAACGGGCCTGTACAACAGAGAGGTCGAGCGCACCACGGGCAACGAGGCCTACGACAAGGCCCTCGCCCCGATATGGGCCAAGCTCACGCTGACCATGCCGCAGAACTGCCGCCTTGCTTCCGTCGTCGGTGATACCGTGCTGCGTCTTGCCCCGGATTGGCGCGATGGCGTGAAGGTGTCCGTGTGGGACGGCCGGCATGTTGTCCCGATCTACGATCCCGACGATCCGCAGACAATCATCGGCCTGATCTACGACTACGTTGCCGATCCTGTAGCATCGCAGATCGCCCGCGTGATCAAGGGTACAGGCGCGGCAGAGGCGCGCATGGAAATCATCACCCGGCATGTCCGCAATCCCCTCACGGGCGCGATCCAGCAGCCGGGCATCCGCGCCCGCTTCATCGACGGGCGCCGCGTGCCGTGGGAGGCTGATACCGAGACGGATGCGTTCAATCCCTTCGGCGACTTCCTGGACGGGGTGTTCTGGCGGAACGAGATGGACATGACGGCCGCCCGTGGCGTGCCTGATCTCGAACATCTCCTGCCCATGCTCCAGGCCGTCAACGAGTCTACGACTGACGCGCGGCTGCTACTCCTATGGAACCTGTACCCGATCATCGCCACGACGGCGGACATCGAGGAACAGCCAGACTACTCGCACAAGGCCATATGGGCGCTGGGTGCGCTCCCAAACGGCTCCCCGGCTGACGTGAAGATGCTGGAATGGAGCCAGAACCTCGAAGGGTTCAAGACGCACTTTGAGCATCTCCTCGCCCTAATCCATGAGACGGCGCGTATCCCCTCCATCGCCACGGGCGATCTGACCCACATCGGTGAACTGTCCAGCGGCAGGGCCTACGAGATCGCCCTGCGGCCCTATCTGGACATGATCGCAGAGCGTGAGAAGCTGTGCAGCACCCAGGAAGTCGAACTCATGCGCACCATGATCGCAGTGCTGGCGTACATGGGACGGGCGCCATTCACGGGCCTGACGACAAACTACGGGCTGGGCTTCGACCAGCCGGACCCTATCCGCATCGACGAGGCGACCGCCGAGGCCGCCGTACAGTTCGAGCCCGTGCGAGTGGCCGAGGATGCGGCGATCACCGCCCAGGCCCACAGCACCCGCATCGGGGCGGGTTTCGAGAGCGTGGAGACGGCCATCCGGGAGACGCATCCCGACTGGTCAGACGATGACGTGCGCGAGGAGCTAGAGCGCGTGGGCGCGGGCAAGGCGGCGGAAGTAGACGCCTCCGCCGACCTGCGGATTGCACAGCAGAGACAGGAGCTGGCGAATGCCGGTAGCGGCAAGCCCACGCCTGCGTAAGCTCGTCGACCTGATGCTACGGCAGTACGCCCGCATCGGCGTCGAAGAGCGGGACGAACTCATGCCTGCCGCGGAGAACTACGATACCTGGTTCCGCACGCAGGCACTCCCGGCAATCGAGGCGCTACTCGTCATCGAACGCGGGCACTGGACGGAGAAGGGCGGACCGGAAGCGATCCCCCGCGCCGGGCGGATCGTGGAGGAAGGGTGTGCCCGCTACATGCTGAAACCCGTCACCGATTGGACACTCCAGCACTTCACGGAGTTCTGGACAGCCGGGTATGCCCTCTGGCGCTTGAACCGCGAGATGATGCTGCTTCCGACCCCGCGCCGGATCGACCTGCGCCGGGAAGAGGCCGATCAGATTGCCGGATATCAGCGGGCCGAAATCAGTGCCTGGCAGGACCACGCGATCCGCCACCGCCGCCATGTCGAGCGCATGGTACACGCCGCCTGCGTGCAGGGCTGGACGACGGCGCAGTTCCTCCAGAACATGACGGCCCCTGATGGGCACGTTGTGGGGTTCCGATACGGCAACGCGGACCTGAGCTGGAGTGAACACCTACGGCGCTTCACCGTCGGCCGCCCGCACATGATGGCCGCTGCCGCCGTAGAGTGGCGCATGCGCCACGCGCCCGGCGGGAGGTAGGACATGGCTGGCGGTGAACTTTGGGGCGTATGGGCACAGACGGTGACGAATGACACCGGTGCCGCCAACGTCGAGAAATACGGCGAGATCGAGGACATGGCCGAAGCCTACCGGGATGGATTCGCAAAGGACTTCTGCGACGGGCAGACATCCCCGACCCCGCCCCGCTGGCCCGACGATGGCATGCAACTGATCTACTTCTACGACCGCGAATCCGCCGAACTCGTGAGCCAGTTCCTGCGTGAGGGCGTCGTCGAACGCAACGCTGCGGGCGAGTTTGGCGAAGGCTTTGCGGCCCCTTCATGGCTGGCCGATGTCACCCTCCAGGGCCTCTCGGCGGCAGAGGTGACAGGCGTATTCGAGACGGTGGCCGACATGGCGCGGGCCGAAGGGCTGGACGAGCTCGCCGACCTGACTACCTCGCAGATGGAGAGCCGCCTGTCGACATACATCGCAGCAACGGGCATTGCGCGGCCCTCGCCGGAACAGTTTCTCGAATGGCTGCTCGATCAGGAATAGCCCGAACATGCGCAGTCGTCAATATCTTGACGCCGTATAATCCCGGCGCGGGGATACCGCGTCAGTTTTTCGACGCCGCAGCGGCGGCGGGAGGATCATCATGGCAGAGGCCACAGGCGAGCAGGGACAGGGTGCAGAGCTGACCCCGGAACAGTTCATGCAGGAGTTCGGGTTTTCTTCTCTCGGCGAGGCGAAGGCGGCGCTGGTCAAGTACAAGACCGACCTCACGCAGTACAAGGGCGAGGCCCGGACCGCCAAGGAACTGGCAGAGAAGCTGACGGCCCTCGAGGCCGCCGAAGCCAAGCGCAAGGAATCCGAGATGACCGAGACGCAGAAGCTGGCTGCGAAGGTCGCCGAGATGGAGAAGCAGATGAGCGAGCGTGACGCCCTCATTGCCGCGAAGGACAGGGCAATCCTGACCGAGCGGGTCTTCTCCAGCAAGCTCAACGGGAAGACTCCCGAAGAGGCTGCCGTCCTCCGTCGGTTGCTCTCCTCCGCAGTGGCGGGGCAGACATTTGCCGACGAGGCCGAACTGAGCGAACTCCTAAAGCCGGTGGAGACAGAGTACGAAACGCTCCGGGCCAAGTTCGGGCAGGCTGCCGGGCCGGGCTTGACCGCCTCGGCAGGCCCGCGGAGCACGCCATCAACTAGCGGCGCGGTCAAGGACATCATGAACATGTCGATCCAGGACAAGATCCGCGCTTTCACCAGCGCGGGAAGGAAGTAGAGCAATGGGTGATTTCGCGCCCGCAGGAATAGGCGACATCGTCGCCGGCAACGGTACATACCTTGTGCCCGACTACTGGGTGCCCCGCTTCGGCAAGCTCCTCGCCACCGAGGCATGCTGGTCACAGTTCGTCGTCGGTGACATCAACGGCGCCGACCTCATGGCCGCCGGTCGCGGCGACTCGATCAAGTGCCATTACCTCGGCAACATGAACGTCCTGACAACCAATCTCAACGGCACCGACTTCACCGGCAACGGCACGGTCGATGCCTACGAGACGAGCCTGACCGTCTACGAGTACGGCCAGAAGATGATACTGACCAAGGACGCCGAGTACAAGATCGGCGCCGGCCTGGAGTCCAGCGCGGTAGAGGCCGTGCTGACCAACTCCATCCAGACGTGGGAGGACCGCATCGGAGCCGCGGCCATCGGGGCGCAGTATGCGTTCGACGCCCGCGCCGATGCCACCCTCCGCTACGGGACCATCTCCGGCGGCACGGCGGGGACCAACTACCTCATGCCGTACCACGTCAGGAACATGGTCGCGGAGTTCCGGCGCAACAACATTCCGCGGTTCCAGGGTCGTCCCTACGAGTACGTCTGCATGGGGCCCAGCGGGATGTTCGGCGCGATCACCTCACAGACCGAGTTCCAGAATGTCGCCGCCCTCCAGAACCCGGACCTGTACCGCACCGGCATGCTGGGCGTCTATGGCGGGGTTCTCTTCGTCGAGGAGACCGGGGTCCACAAGCTCACCTACTCGACCACGACCGGCACGGGCGTTTTCTTCGGCCCTGGCATCATCGGCAACACCACGGTCGGCGCCGATCCGAGTACCTACGCGATATGGTCCGACAGCCGCGACTTCCCCGGCCGCGTGAAGTACCTCGGCTGGAACGGCCATTACGCCATCGGGCTGGTCCCGAACGCAGGCACCTGCGCCCGCGTCGCGCTGGTCCACGCCAAGTGCGAATAGCCTAGCCCCTACCTCCCTCCCTCCGCAGGGCGCCCCGGTTTCGGCCGGGGCGTTCTGCTTTCAAGCCCTTGCCGTCAATTCCTTGACAGTGCATAGTATCGGTGAGGGAGGAATCAACGAGGGAGGGTCATGGGTACATCCATACGCTTCTCCGTCGGCGTCTGCGCCCACAACGAGGGCACGCAGCCCGACGGCAGTTCCCGGCTCCGCGCTTGGCTCCAGCACTGGCAGCCGCTCACCGAAGAGATAGTCCTGATCCTGCACGACTGCCACGACGATTCCGCGGCCATCGCGGCGGAGTTCGGCGTCCGCCCGGTGGAGGTGCAGATATCCGGGCTCCTGGAGGCCGTGCTGTGGGAAACCCCGCGCTACGCCGACCCGGAGATGTGGCACATCCGCACCGGCGGCATCGACGAGTTCATGTCGGCTGATGCACTCAAGGCGCTGGCCGGGGTGCTGGAGGAGAACGAGGGGCTACGCCTGTGCTGGATCAGCCGCCGGAACACATGCGAGGGCGTGGACATCTCCCCGCTGCTCGGCCCCGACTGGCAGCTTGACATCATGCGCCCGCGGCCCCTGCCGATACGGTTCAAGGGCGGCATCCACAGCTACCCTGAGATCGCCGCGCATGCGTCGCAGGTCGGGATGATCGACCCGCAGGTCGCGCAGATAGAGCATCGCCGGTCGTTCTCGGAGATCGTGCGCTGCAACCGCGCCCGGAACGGATTCTCATCCCCGGCGCAGATGCAGATGCAAGAGCAGTTCATCGCACGCACGCGGGAGATGCTGAAGGCAAACGGGAAGGAAGTAGCGGAATGAAGGGCGGAATGAAGGCCCGATACTGGCTTGCGCTCGGAATCCCCGCCGCGCTGGCTGTCGCCTGGCTGGTGCGCCGGTGGAGGGCGCAGGGACACCCGTGGCATACGGTGGTGACGCAGTGAGCAAGCACGCGAAGACTCCCGCCCTGAAGCCCTCACCCCGCCGCTGGCTCCTCGTCCGCTTCGGTGGGCAAGGTGACGCGCTGTTCCTGACGCCAGTGGCCGCGGAGCTGAGCCGCCGTGGCTGGCAGGTCCATATAGCTACAAACGAGGCGGGCTATCCCCTCGTGCAGCATCTTCCGTTCGTCGCCAAGACCTACAAGCTCCTCCGGGATCAGATGATCGCTCCGTCTCCCGGCATGCCAGACGGCCGCCCGGCTGACCTGATCGAGTGGCGCGGGGCATGGCAGCCGGTGGAGGCTGTGTATCCCCACTACCCCGGCCCCGGCCCGGAGTACGGCCCGCATGCCGTGACGAACTACTACGGGCATATCGAGGGGAACAGCCTGCACCCGTGGATATGCGCGACGCAGAACAGCGATTACGTCAACGTCTACGACCTCGCATTCTCGTGGGCGCATATTGACCCGACCACGGTTCCGGCGGAGTTCCGGCGCCCACGATACGTCGTCACCGCACAGGAGCAGGCGGCCGTCCGCAAGGTGATCGCGAATCTCCCGCGCCCGCTGTACCTCGTCCAGTGCGGGGCGAGCTCACCCGCCCGGAGCTACTACCGGACGGCGGAACTGTACAACGCCATGACGAAGGCGACGAAGGGATCCGTTGTCGTCTGGAATGGGCAGAATTGGGAGAGCCGCGGCAAAGCGTTCCCCCTGCCGCCCGTTCCTGACTCTACTCCGATGCGCATGAGCGCCGCCCTCGTCGCGGAAGCACAGCTCGTCATCTCCGCCGATACCGCGATTTCGCATATCGCAGAGGCGGTCGGCACGCGGCACCTGACGTTCTACTCCACGGTACCAGCGTGGACGAGATCCCGCGACTACATCCATGAGATCACCATCGACCTCCAGGTGCCGGACAGCCGCGGGCGCGATGCCTGCAAATGCCAGATCATCGGCCGCGACTGCCCGCGGATCGCCCGGGAGGCAGTCGACGGGCTGGACGATCGCAGCCGGGAGCTCCTGCGTCTACTTCCGCCGCAGCAACAGGCCGCGATGGGGCTCATCCCGGAGATGCTGAATACCGGCGGGCTGCCGCCACACGAGCATTTCGAGACTACGCCGCAGGGACTCCAGGCGGAGCACAATGCCGCCGTGCAGGCATACGAGGGAGCCCGGCAGCGGCTGGCATACTGCGTCGCATCGCTTGATCTATGGCCGCATGTAGAGAAGGCCATGAAGGAGGCAGAGCCGAAGTGAAGCACCTCATCGGCATCCTCGGTTTCGGTTCGCAGGGGCGCGTCAACACGTGCGCGGCATCTCTCGCCACCGACAAGCCAGCCGACTCCGCCATCTGGCTGGTCAACAACGGGGCCGATCCCCTCGCCCCGCCGGCCGCCTGCGACTACGTGGTGCATATCCACGAGCAGACCCGGGGCGGCTTCACGGAGGCCCTGCGGGTGTTCCTGCGGCAGGCGCAGACGATGCTCTGCCAGACGGCCACATTCCTCAACGACGACCTGACGATGGAGCCGGGTTGCATGCAGGCGATGATCGACTACGCCACCCAGGAGCCGCATGTCGCGCTCGTCAATCCCATGCAGGCTGATGCCTACAACCCGGAGGTCATCATCTGCGGTGGCACGGGACCGGCCTATCCTGCGGGAATCCACAAGGTCGGCCAGCGCGGGATGCAGCCCGCCCCGGTGGAGGATGTCCGCTGGATGCCATTCTGCGCGACGACGTTCAACCTCGCCGCCGTACAGGACATCGGGATGCCGGACCCGAACATGCGCATCTGGTTCTCCGATTCGGACTATTGTCTCCGTGCCCGCCTGCATGGCTGGCGCGTAGTACATCTCGGAGAACAGGGAGTAGTCAGACATGAGCATTCGGCGTCGGTCAATGCGATGGACCCGGCAGCCCGCGAGCGGCAGTTCCTCGCCGATCAGGCCGCGTTCGAGCGCAAGTGGGGCGGTGGCCTCCTGGCCGAATACTCGACCTGACGCAGGGCACATAGACGGAGGGCGCGGCCTCGCGGCTGCGCCTTCCTGCGTCTAGGGGAGGGGCGGGGGGTGGCGACGTACTACTGCGGCACGGGCGACTGTTCGCTCCTCTGCGCCGGATGGAGTTCGATGGCCGGGACGGACGCCACGGCGATCATCGCGGAAGCTACAGCGATGACGGATGCCTACCTCGGCGACTTCGCCCTGTCGCCGCCTCAGCCGCTCACCACGGGCGGCACGGTGTACGACTACTACATCCGCCGGGCGACCGCGCACCTCGCCGTGTGGCTGTCCGCAGAGGCACTGTATCGGAGCCAGTACGAGGTCGGCGTGCCGGCATGGTGGGACGTCCACCAGGGTTCGGCGCTGTCGATCTTCGAGGGCCTGCGTTCCGGCGCGCACGTTATGGGCTCGCAGGTATCGGTCTACGAGCGCGGCATCGGCCCGGCTGTGCCCGCGATCAACGGCACGATCACAGCCCCGCCCATGAACGGGATCAGGTCAAACTCGGAGGTAGTCGGCGACTACTACCTGGATGACACGCTCCCCCGCACGTTCATCATCGAACTGGACGGCACGGGGACCGATGTCTACACGCAGACGTTCCGCTGGCAGTACGCGGGCGGGAGCGCGTGGGAGGAATCGACGCAGGAGTTCACCCCACTGGAGTGGCAGACGTTGGCGCATGGCGTGATGATCACCGCCGATCCTTCGGCATTCGGCACTGCCGCTGCTACGGGCAAGCGCTGGACGATCACCGCGACGCCCTCCCGAGCCCGAAACTACAAGGGCCGGGGCCTGCGTAGCTGGACGCGGAAGGGCCGTTGACGTGGCGCAGTATTTCAACTCTCTGGCTGAGTACGGCCGGCACTGCGAAGCGATGCGGCAGAGCATGTCTCCGCAGAATCGTCAGGCATGGCTGCGGCGTGTCATGGGCGAGACGATCCGCGACCTGATCAAGGTGTCGTTCCTGGCCGGGAAGGGTCCGGACGAAGCCCGTTGGATGTCTTCGGCTCCGGAGACCAAGTTCGGCGGTCGCTTCGCCGCTTCGTACAAGACTCGTCCGTCAGGAGTGGAAGTCACGGCCGACAAGGTCAGATTGACGGACACGGCGGAACTCCGCGGCTCATACAAGATCCTCTCCTGCGATCCCGAGCAGGTGACGGTTGGGCCGAATGGAGAGCGCAATATCACCATCGCAACGGTCGCGGAGACTGTCTGGCATAACGCTATCGCAGGGTGGGGCAACTTCCGTGAGCGGATCGCGATGATCGAGATCAACAAGGCCTGGGAGCATTTCGCGAATGGCGTTCCGATCAGCCGCATCCGCAAGCCGACAGTGAGGGCGATGTGAGCATTTACGAGGCTGCTGTTGCAATGGGTTCGGCCCTGGGTTCGATCACCTCCCCCTCGGCGCCACAGGTCCGGGTGGTGCCGCCGGGGCATGGTGACGACAGGCACGCGAACCGCCCGGCGACGTGCTGGATCAACCTCGAACTCGGGGCGGAGCAGCACATAGATGAAAATAGCGCGTCGGAGTTGGTCATCTACACAGTCCGATTCCACGGCTGGACGGCGGCCCAGAACCGCACGGCGCAGGAAATGGCTCAGAAGATCGGCACACTTGGCGCCTCGATCGTGTCCGCGCTCCAGCACAACACGCTCGGCGGCTTTGCCACGCGCCGGGCGATTACGTCCGAAGACATCGGAGAACTCACATACGAGACGGCCGGAGAGGCCGATACAGCCTACGTAGTCCGCGGCGATGTCAGAATACACCGCCAGCAATAGGGGGATGAGATGAGCACGATCCGCATGGGATGGGAAAGCTGGCTGGCGTTCGGCGTCGAGGCGAACATCGGCACGGCGGTAGCAGCAACGTACCTGTGGGAGGGCGACGGAGCCGACTCGCTGACCTTCGGCTACAACCGTTCGGAGACGCGGCCGGTCAGCGGCTACCGCGCGGTGCAGCCGCAGAGCGTAAGGAACACGCATCAGCTCCCCGGTGGGGCGCTGCCGCCCATGCCGATCTGGATGGACGGGTCCTCGCTGTGGCTCCTGAACATCGCCAAGAACCACTTCCTCGGGAGCGCCATCACGGGATCGACGGTGACGTTCACTCCCGCGACGGTGCAGCGCGCGCATACGGAGTTCTTCGGCATCACCGTCACGAAGCGCACTGGCATCAGTGGCCGGGCGGAGCGCTACGCCGGCGGCGTCATCGACGAACTCACGTTCTCCGGGCAGCACGGCGGGTTCATCTCGATAGCCCCTACGCTGAAGTTCTTGTCCGGCACGCATCACGCCACGGCGGGCACGGGATCGTTCACGTCGACGAGTCAGCCGCTGTTCACCTTCGCGGACACGAACATCACATGGAACGCGGAGACGATCTACCCGAATGCTTGGTCGATCACGTCGCGGAACAACATCCCCGACAAGCTCGGCCCGGGCTCTCGCGCCCGCTTCGGCTACTGCCTCGGCGAGTGGAGCGGGGAAGCCTCGATCACGGTGCCGCGCGACGACGGCATGGGGACCAACTACCTGACCAAGTACATCACCCCCACCGTTGGCACGCTGATCGTCTCCGGCACGGCGTCCTCCGGCACCGTCGCGGGAGGCGCGGCGCTGTCCTGGATGCTGACGGCGCTCCTCACTCCGCGGCCGTTCGACCTACCTGCGAAGGGCGGCGAGCTGATGGACACCGTGACGTTCGATATGTGCGGCGCCACCGGGCTGACCTTCGCGGTCAAGTCCGACGCCAGCACGATCTGAGACTCCGCCCTGGCGGGCTTGCTCGCCGGCCGACCGGGGCAACTGCGGGGCTGGCGGTGGCTGGCCCCGCGGCGAGCAACGGCGAGCATGGAGGAACGATGGGCGAGTACATGAAGTGCATTGACCCGGCGGCTCGATGGATCTGGCAGCATCCCCGGATCGCGGGCTGTCGATTCGAGTACAAGGCCCTCGCTGGGCCGACCATGACACGGGAGCTTGGCGCCCGCTATCTGAACAACTGCATCACGCGGGCGTGGGGCGTGGATATCCCCGGTATCGGCCCTGTCGACGAATGGACGAGCGCGACAGGCCCGGCCGTCGCATGGGCGGCTGTGCTCCCCTCGGCAGTGGCGAATGCGCTGTTCCTGGCGATCGCTGCCGTATCGCAGCTCACGGAGGACGAGGACCGGGACTCACGCTTGCCGTCTGGACATCAGCCCTCGCAGACAAGTACGACTGCGACGGATGCCGGCGCACCCGCTGGCTCTGCCCACGACGGCATGACGACCCCGCGGAAGGCTGGCAGCGGATCGGGGAAGCGGAGGGCGGGTTCGCGATAATGACCGCCTGCAACAACGTCGGAGTATGCCCGCGGCTACTTGTCGATCCGTGGGCTACAGGCGTTGTGGGCTCGATGAGCTGGTGGGAGCAGGGGGCTCTCGGCATCACCTATCTGACCGCTCCAGCCTGGCTGCATCATGCCTACTCGATCATCGGGCGTGAGCGCATAAGAGCGAGCGAGTACGCGCGCGAACTGACAAAGGCAGCGAAGGGATAGCGTAATGCTAGGCGGCACCGTCAACAAGATCATCAATACGCAGTTCAAGTGGTCCGGCGCGGAACAGGGCATGACCAACATGCAGAAACTGTCAGTATCGGCCGCGGCAATCGGCGCCGCCGTAGCCGCTGCGGGGATGGCGCTGTGGCGGCTCGCCGAACAGACCACGGAGGCATTCGGTGCCTTCGAGGACATGAGCCAGCGCACTGGCATCGCGGCGTCGGAGCTGCACGCCCTGTCCCTCGCCGCCGAACAGACCAGCTCCGACTTCGACGCGATAGTGACCGGCCTCCGCCGAATGCCGTCGTTCCTCGAAGACGCCCGAAATGGCATGGCCTCTGCAACCACGACGATGGATGCCCTCGGTGTCAGCGTGGCCGATTTCGAGGGGCTGAGCCCGGAGGATTCGTTCTTCCGCATGGTGGACGCCCTTGGGACCATGGAAGACGAAACGCGCCGCGCGGCACTGGCCCAGGATGTATTCGGCCGCGGCGCTATGGCCCTCATCCCGCTGATCGAGGAAGGCTCTGGCGGCCTGCGCGATTTCGCCCGAGAAGCCCGTCGTACCGGTATGGTGCTTGATGACGAGGCCTATGCCGCGGCGGATAGGTTCCAAGACGCCCTCGCCCGCATGCAGGCGCAGATGCAAGCCGCGCTCATGGAGGGCATCGAACCGCTGCTGCCGGAGCTACAGGCTATGGCAGAATCTATTGTCACAATCGCGTCAGAGGGCATTCCGCTATTGATTCAAGCCGCAGGCGAGCTCGCTCCAATGCTCGATTTTATAGCGGAAAAAGCTCTGCGAGTCGCCGAAAATATGATCAATATGGAGACCAACATCAGCTGGCTGATAGATCAGATAACAGGCAGTGATCGCACGGTACAGCGTGAAGCCGCGAGAATGACAATTGACCCCGGCCTGATGTCGCTCGAGGAGTATCGGATCGCCCTCGGGAGGGACCGCCGCGCCATCGAGCAGGAGATTGCCGACAAGCAGGCGGAATACACCGCCTCACTCACGCAGGAGCTTGACCTGATCGGCGGCGGTGGTGGAGGAGGCGGGGGTGGTGGGGGCGGTGATACCATCCTCGATGCAGAGCGCGCCCGGAATGAACTCCTCCACCACCGCATGCAGATTCTGGAGAAGCAGCAGAATCTGGAGGAGCGGCAGGCGGCTGCCGTGGCCGAGGCGTTGCAGGCGCGGATCGACGAAAAGAAGGCGATGAAGCAGGCCGAATACGACGCCCAGCTTGAGCAGACGCAGGCGTATGCCGACATGACGACGCAGATCATGGGCGCCGCATGGGATTCGGCCTTCGGCAACGCCCGGCAGGGTTTCAGCGATATGCTGAAAGACATGGCGGCTGATCTCGCCAAGTCGGCAGTGCTTGGCTTCCTGCGTAAGTCCATTTTCGGAGCGTCTACGGGGGGCTTGGGCTTCTTCTTCTGATGGGAGGGTGTGGTGAGATTCCAGTGGAATGGATCGACCTGGACGACTGACGCGAACACCGCGCCGTCCTATCCGATCGACCTGCGTACAGACACCGAGGCGCAGATTCAGCGCAATTTCAGCGGCACCGCGCGGGAGTCGTACCGGTGGGCGAAGGCAACGATCGGGCTGCGCTGGGATGATGCGGGGACGATCGCGCCGCAGGTCTACATCAAGAACATGATCACCAGCAACGGCACGGTGAACATCGCTTACGAGGACGGCACATACAACTGCCGCCCCGTGCCCGGATCGCTGTCCTGTGCGACCACGGGCTACTACATCTACCAGATTTCAGCCACATTCACGGAGATCTAAGTGTCTACACACGTCGAGGATTGGGGCAGTGCGCTCGGGACGTTCGGCGTTGGATCGTGGGTGCAGCTCAATCCATACGGGATATTCGGGACTGGCCTATGGCAGAGTAACGGCACAGCGCTCTACTCTGAGACGGGGTCAAAATGTTGGGGAGCAATCACATCGGGCACCACGCTAGGCTCCTGCGGCAGCCAACAGCATGTCATTGGGCATACCATCAACGCCGCGTCGATCACTACGGGATGTTATACATATCTGGCCTCCGAGGGCACCATCCGACTCTATGGGATGCATGGATACCGCTTCTCGGGCACCGGCTCCAGCTACCTGGGACTGTTCTCAGACAATTCCGGCACCATCGGCACGATAGCGCAGGGCTGGCTGTCCGGAGGATGGAATAGCTTCAATTCAGGCTTCGGCGCTGGCATCGGGACGCTGTCGGCATCGCTCACTGCCGGGACGTGGTCGCTGACGTGGACTGCGGCGCGAGGTGGCTCCGTCGGCACACAGACGCTGGACTTCGGCGTAGGAACAACCTATCCCGCGCCCGCCTCGATGAATGCTGCAATTGGATACTATTCATCCAATTTTAAAAATTGCGCGATTTTCCACAAGTCGATCTGGACGATCACCGATCCGCCACCGGATACGATCCTGCGGTTCATCGGTACGTGGGCGACGGGCTGCGGCACGTACGAGTGGGGCGGGGATGTGCTGGGCTATCCCGGCAACGTGCAGGACCGCGCATACGGGCCCTCGGATACTACCGGATGGGCATCTACTGTCGGGATCACGCTCGATGATTCTACCGGCCAATGGGGGAGTTTCGCGGGCACCGGACAGCTACCATTCGAGGGGCTGTGGAATCTTCGGCAGTACTGGTTGGGCATTGGCACGGGCACCGCAATCGGCTCCTGGGTGGATCTCTTCACCGGCTACCTTGAGCCTGACGGGGTGTCGTTCGACTACGGCCGTTCGCAGGTCCGGCTTACGCTCCAGTCGACGATCGCCCGCGCGGCGCAAACCGTCGCCCGGATGAATGGGACTATCTCCGCGCCGTGCAAACAGGAACTCGTCGGGACGGTCACATACGCCGACGCCGACACGGGCACGGTGCGCATCGGGAACCACGACGGCCACTACTGGGAGATCGAGAATGGCTGCGCACTGTGGGGCACGACGGGCACGCTCACGCCGTCGGTGAAGATCGGCTCAAGCATCACGCCCGCGGGGGAGTTCACCTACGGGGGCACGGGAACAATCGTTGTCGATGGCGACTTCCCCCCGTGGCTGACTGTCGGAGCCCCCGTGTGGGCGACGCTGCCCTGGCCGTCTTATGTCGACAGGCGGAATCCCTCTGTGATGGTTTCGACGCTCGTCAATTCGTTAGGCCTGACATGGCCGATAGATAACAGTCTCGTCTACCACAAGCAACAATCGTTTTCCAGCATCGCCCCGAACGACCGCCTCTACGGCGGCGAGAAGCTGACTACGGCCCTATCCGGGATCATGAAGGCCGTGAATGGCTTCTACTCCGTCGATCCAACGGGGCAGTTCCGGGCATTCTGCCTCATTCCCCGGTTCTCCGTGGCGGGCACGGTAGACTTCAACGCGGCATTCGACTCCGACTGGCAGATGACGTATGAGCCGGCATACTCGCAGGTCGAGGTCGATTGCAGCTACAACGTCGAGGCCGGGTCTTTTACGGAGCATGTCAGCGTCGGCGGCACCCAGGCATGGGGCGAGGTCAAGAAGTACGAACTCAAGTGGCTTGGCAGCGGGATCGAGGCGCAGAGCATGGCCGGGCGGCTGTACCGCAACGCCTACCTGCCGCGGCCCTCGCTGACCCTGCGGCTGGCGGGCTCGAGTTGGGCTGACTACCAGCCGGGCAATGTCTACGCCATCCACAACCTCCCGGCGCAGCTCGGCGCAGTCCTCGCCGGCACGAACATGATATGCTACTCCCGCACATACTCATGGGCCGATGATCTGACCGCAATGGAGTTTGTCGCGCTTCCCGGCGGGAACTATGCGGTATGGGATGGCACCCCGGCGGATTACTGGGAGGGCTCCGGAAAGGTTTGGTACTGATGGCTACTGACATGGATGTTACGACTGCGACGTTCGGCACGGCCGCGCTCCTGCTCGTCTCCGGCGATCCGATCACGGACGATACCGGGTCGGCATGGGGGGGGCAGGTCGCGCAGAACACCGGCTGGCTCTACTATCAGCCGCGAAATGTCTTCTGCTCGGGCACGACTGTCGTCTTCATGCCCGAATCGTCGGGTACCGTCGACATCTACGGCCATGTATATCTCGCTGCGGGGGTGTATTCTATCTACGCATGCGTCACAGCTGATCACGGTACGGGCTATGTCTTCTTCGACGGCACCAAGATCGCAGAGCAGGGCGGCGATGGTACTGCGACGGGTTCGCTCTGCGGCTGGAGCGCAGGTACCGCGGGCTGGTACGCGATAATGCACCGCGGCAGAACTTCGGGCCACAGGCCGATGCCGACGTATTGCGGCGTCGCCCTCCGCTTTGGGAGCTACGCCCCATGAGCCAGGACATGACCAGCGCGAGCGCCTACTTCACCACGGCGAACATGCTACCGGAAAAGGACGAATTCCTCGCCGCGGCATGGGCGCGATCGCTCGCCAACAATACCGGCTGGCTATCGTGGCAATGGGGCCTGCTCGGACAACTCCGCGGCCCCGACGGCACGCAGGGCTACGCATTCGTCGCGGCGGGTGCTTATGTGGTACAGGGCTACGCGGTAGGTTCGCAGAGCGTTACATTCGATGGGACGACAGTTGTAAACGCCACAGCCGGAACGGGGTCGATCACATGGGCCGGAACAACAGACTGGTATCCGATTACGACGGACGCCGCCGCAGGGGAGTACGCCAGCCTCTGGCTGCGCCGGGCATAATCCGCCGCCACGCCGCCGCGGGCATCCGCGCCGTAGCTGCCGCCGTCGTAAAGGCCTCCGCCCGGGATACCCTCTGCCCGGCCTGCCGGGGCATCGGCGTCCGGCAGCAGCGCATCGGCGGTGGCAGGACAATCTCGCGCATCTGCGAATGCCAGGAGGGATATGATGCGGAGGTGTCGGCGGAGCTGGGGATACCTATATTCGACCCCGAGGAGGTAGACGATGCTTGACCGCTACGTCATCTGGACGCCGGCAGAACTCGCCGGGCTGACTCGCCCGCTCTGCACTCCGCAGTATCCCGCCTCGTCGATCGTAGTGCATCACACCGGCGGCGGCTCGCAGGAGACCCCGCAGGGGATCCACGACTACCACGCCCGGCCGACATCGCAGGGCGGGGCAGGCTACGGCGGCTGCGGGTATCACTACCTGATCGACCGCGCGGGCGACGTCTGGCGGGGCAGGCCGGTATGGGCACGGGGTGCGCACTGCCGGGCAAACAACGCGGGGCGGATCGGCATCGCGCTCATGGGCGACTACTCCATCGACCGGCCATCGCGCGACATGGTGACGGGACTGTACCATCTTATCGAGGCGCTGCGGGAGGTCTACGGCCCGCTGCCGATGCTGGCTCATCGCGACGTGCCGGGGAGCTCCACGGACTGTCCGGGCGAGGCGACAGTCCAGTACCTGCCGACCGTCGGCATGCAGTGGGGGCGGCCGTGAAGCCGTGCCCGTGCTGGAGCTGCACGCTTTACCGCGCGCTGCGCCGCGCTCGCTGGCTGTTTACGCACGCGCGCCGGGATAGACTCGACGAGGCGCTCGGACATGGGATCAGCCTCGCGGAACAGTGGGGCGGGGTGCGCTACGACGCGCAGCGCGGCCTGCCGACGATCATCGAAGGTCGCCGCTACGTCCCCGCAGAACGCCGGGATACGGACGAAGGGGAGGATACAGCATGATGCAGATACGCGACTGGCCGGTACTCGCTATGCTCATCGGCGTGCTGGCCCTCCTCGTAGCCGGCATGGTCATCGGTGCGAGATGCGCAAGCGGGCCAGACGATGGCCTGCCGGATGTGGGCAACCCTATCCCCGGCGTAGGGACCATCGCGCGGCCGACCCCAGATTCCGGCAAGCCCGCGCCTGCAACGGGGCAGAAACCGATCATCTCCGGCGGAGGGTACTGGGTAGCCCCGGAACCCATCGACCCCGGGGACAGCCTCTCAGTGGCCCTAGCGGTCATCCAGTCCGGGGAGTCGGTCGGCGTCACCGTATGGGTCGACAGCGCGCCCGTAGTCTGGCAGTCGCTGGAGCTGCACTGGCCTCGGGAGCGATTCGGCGTCTATGGCGAGGCCGCATGGATCGGCGACAGGTTCCGCCCGGCTGCTGGACTGTCGTGGAAGCCAGTTGTGCTCCTCGGTGCAGAGGTCGGCCCGGCGGTGTCCGTCGGGCTGGATCGGCCGACGTGGGGCGCGGTGTCCGCTCGAGCATCGCGCCGGGTGTACTCCACGATCGAGGCCGGGCTCGAGGTCGGCTACCGGATCGGAGATCATCCCGGGCTGCACATAGGATTCGGCGCGGGGTTCGCGTTCTAACCCCGCCGGGGTGAGCAGCCCCGGTCACGGCGGCCGTCCTTCGGGGCGGCCGTCGCCTATCAACCTCCCATCAATTAACGATTATCCGCAGCTAGTCGCTATCCGTTCGCTATGATACCAGCCGCCGCGGGCCATCGATCAACCATCGTAGCCGCCCATTGACACTCCTGCGCCGGTGCAGTATACTACGGTCATGGAACGGACACATAACCCCAACGCAGAGGAGAGAACGATGAGCGAGTACACTGACGGCACCTACACGATCTACTCCGAGCATGTCGGCAGCTGCGATGAGGCGGAGCGCATGGCGACTACTCTCCAGGCCCTGTATCCATCCGTGCAGTTCATCGTCCTGCATGGAGTAGAGGGTTGCGGCGCGGGCTACGCTGGCGACAATGAGGCGCTCGGGCTGTCGATCGACACCGTATACGAGCACTACACCGACTGAAGCCGAAACGCCCCGCCCGCGGGGGCGTCTGCCGGGGGCGGTTTCCCGGTACTGACGAGGCAGCCGAAGGGAGAGAGAGATGAGCGCTACACTGAGGGCCGATGATCCCCACGCTGGCGAGGTCCGGCGGATGAACCTGACCGTGACGAACATCGTGCCCGGCGTCATGCACGGGACTATCGCCATCTGGTGGGCCGATGGCCGGCACTGGTCGGGCTCCTGCGACGGGCGTACATGCCACGAGGCCGCGACGGGGTGCATGGCGCTGGCGAGAGAAGAGGGGGTGGAATGATGACACACGAGGAGCTACAGCCGACACTTGACGCGCATCGGGAGTGGCTGACGAGCGGAGGCGCGCGCGGGAAGCGGGCGGACCTCACCGGGGCGGACCTCACCGGGGCGAACCTCACCGGGGC